>WPCG01037091.1_pt1 | contig 296865 bp, 269 predicted proteins | sample 5403311 | NCBI WGS metagenome assembly WPCG01 (sample SAMN12869467, study PRJNA574797) | sludge metagenome | isolation source: wastewater treatment of Control | place: China:Beijing | collected 2019-05-17
CAGCAATTCTCATTATGGCGACTGCTTACCCTGTGCGTGTGGAGTGAAAGGCTGATCGAGAGCCTGGATCATGAAGGCGAGGAGCGCCTCCCAGCTGTCGAATTTCAGATAACACGAGAGAGTGCGCAGATCGTTGAAGAATCGCTGGCGTGCGCACAGGCGCTCACGCAGTTGCCGGTACTGAGGATCGGCCCAGTGCAGGACGGAGTGGAAGAGGTAGGCCAGGATGATCAACGTGGCGAGCAGGCTTGCCAGGTGCTTCTTGCCATGGCCATAGTTGTGCTCGAAGTGGTAGCCCTTGGTTTTGAGGATGTTGTTGTTTTCGTTCTCGATTTTCCACCGTGCCCGGGCTGAGGCGATGACTTCGGCGACATTGTCGGCTCGCACGCCATGAGAGGTGGCAAAGGCGTTGCGGTAGAGCACCCGTCCGTCCTCGGCGGTGCTGGTGAGCTCGCACCAATCGACCCGCAGCGCATCGTCGGTGGCGCGCAGCGGCAGCGCGCGGGCGAAGCGGTAGGTGTCGGTGAGGTGGGTGCTGCCCGTCCAGCGCTTGACGATCCGGTGCTGAACCTGGCCGATCCGTTCCAGATCGGCCAGCCCCTCGTAGACGGTGGGGTGCGATTCGGGCTTGCACACGAACAGGAAGTGAAACCCGCGCTCACGGGCCAGTCGGCAAAACGGCTCATGGCAGTACAGATCGTCGCCGAGCAAGGTGACGCCCACGGCGCGATAGCGCGCACCTCGGGTGTCGAGCCAGCGTTTGGCCGCAGCCAGTTCGCAGTCCTGCTTGTCCGTCCCGTCCTGTGGGGCGACGAACTCGGGAGCGAGCGGGATGACCTGCGCCTCGCCGGGCTTGACCACCACCGGGGTGACGACCGTATGCGAATAGGTGATGCGCCCGTTGGCATGGCGTGTGCTCGAGCATTGGGGGCAGTGCAGCGTCGGCGACGAGAAGTAGCGCGTGCCGTCCAGAGCCAGCAGGACGGTGGCGTTAAGCGCGCGGTAGCCATCGACGACACCGGCCGCCAGCAAGGCCTCGAACACCGCATCGAACACGGGGTCGAGTGTGCTGGCCGGCGTTTCGTCAAGGAGCGCGCGGATGTGATTGTCCGAAGGAATGTCATGCACGCCGAACAACGACTGCGCGTTGTTGGCACCGGTGCATTCCTGCATGCTCCGCTGGAACTCCAGAAACGATGGGCACTGCATGAAAAAGACCGAGAAGGCGCTCGCGGCTGCGTCTTCGATACGGTAACGACAGTTCTTGCCGGTGCGCCGATCCGTAAAGCGCTGGAAAGCGCTACGCAGGTGGGCAATCAAAGCAGCCTGGTTCAGGCTCACTGGCTGCGCAGTACGGGTGGCACACATGGCAGACTCCAGTCCGGGAAAGCCTTCAGGATTTCAGGATACCTCAATCGGCATAATGAGAATTGCTGGCGGTGCGTCGTCTCGGGCTGGCTCAGCCGGCGTACTTGATCGTGCAGCCGTACGCGCGGGTCACCGGGTTGGGTACCGGCTCGCCGGCCTGCACGGCTTCGAGCGCCTGCAGCACATGGTTGGTGGCCTTCTCGATGTCCGCGTCGCGCGCCGAGGCGACGCTGTCGATTCCGCCCATGTAGACCAGCAACCCGTCCGCGTCGATCACATACATGTGCGGGGTAACCTGTGCGCCGTACAGCTTGCCGACCGTGCCTTCCGGGTCGAGCAGGGTGTGGGCGACGGCCTCCACGCCGCGCTCACGGTTGAGCTGGCGCGCCTGTTCGCCCTCCACATGGCCTTGCGTGCCCGGCGCGGAGGAGATGACCTGCAGCCAGACTGCGCCCTGTGCGGCGGCGGCCTGCTGGGTGGCCTGCATGTTGCCAGTGCGGTAGTGCTTCATCACGAAGGGGCAGTCGTGGTTCGTCCATTCCAGCACGACGGTTTGTCCGCGCAACTGCGCCAGTTCCACGGTGCCACCATCGGCCGTGCGGGCGGTGAAGGCGGGGGCGGCCTGCCCCACTTCCGGAGCGGCCTGCGCCAGCGGTGTCATCAACAGACCCACCATCAGCGCACTGCCCATCAGCAACGGGTAGCCCAGTCGGGGGGAAACATGAACATTCATCATCGAGCGACTCCTCTGGTTGAGTAAACAATTGAAACGCAACGGCAGGCTTTGGCATCAGGCGCCTCACCCCACCATGCAACGCATCACGGACAGGCTCAGTCGGCGGTGGGCTGTGCCAGGATGCGCAGCACGCTGTCCGGGGTCAGAATCTGCGGCAATACCTGCGGTTCGCTGTCTACCTGTGGCGGGTAGTACAGGTACAGCGGCACGCCGCTGCGGCCAAAACGGGCGAGCATCGCGGTAATCTCGCGGTTGCGGTGGGTCCAGTCGCCTTTCAGATAATGCACCCTGTGGCGCGCAAAGGCTTCGGCGACCGCAGCCTGGTTGATGGCAACCTGCTCGTTGACCAGACAGGTGATGCACCAGGCAGCGGTGAAGTTCACGAACACGGCCTCTCCCCGCGCCCGCAACTCGTTGAGGCGGGCTTCGGAAAACGCTTCAAAGGCCGGCCCGCTTCCGGCGGTCGTGGCCGGATTGGCAAGGTTCGCAGCGGGTGCCGGGGTGTTTTCCGGGGTCCCGCGCACGGCGAACAGCACTGCGCCCGCCACCATCAGGAGACTCAGCGCGCGCGAGGCATGGCGCAGGCGCGAGGGACTGTGCCAACTCAGGCCATGCAGCCAGGCGGCCAGCGCCAGCGCGAGCATGCCGCCCAGTGCCAGCACCACACCGCTGGCACCGGTCTGCAGGGTGAGCACCCACACCAGCCAGATCGCGGCCGCATACATCGGAAAGGCGAGCAATTGCCTGAAGTGCGTCATCCAGGGGCCGGGGCGCGGCAGGCGTGCCGTGGCGGCAGGAAACCACGCGAGCAGCACAAAGGGCAGGGCCAGCCCGAACCCCAGGGCCAGAAAGCCCAGCAGCAGGATCGGTGCCGGCTGGGTCATCGAAAAACCGATGGCTGCGCCCATGAAAGGAGCGGTGCAGGGGGTGGCCACCACGGTGGCGAGCACGCCGGTGAAGAAGCTGCCGGAGTAACCGCTCCGGGTGGTGAGTGCATGGCCCACGCCGGCCAGCCCGCCGCCGATTTCGAACACACCGGAGAGGTTCAACCCCACCACAAACAGCAGCCAGGCCATCAGCACCACGAACAGCGGCGACTGGAACTGAAAGCCCCAGCCCAGCCGCATGCCACCGGCCTGCAGAAGCAGCACCACCAGCGCGAGCAGTGCAAAGCTGGCCAGCACGCCCGCCAGGTAGGCGAGGCCATGGGCGCGCATCGCCCCGGGCTGCGCGCCCGCATGACGCACCAGCGCCAGCACCTTGATGGCGAGCACCGGAAACACGCAGGGCATGAGGTTGAGCAGCAGGCCACCGGCCACCGCCAGGAGCAGTGCGCTACCCAAGCCGAGTGCGAACGGCGTGCGGCCTGCGCTCGCCGTTCGCACTGGCGTGCTCGCCGGCAGCGTGTCAATGGCAGGGGCGTCGATCTGGAACGCGCTCACCCGTCGCTCATCGCCCTGTTGCTCGCTGATTACAAGCACGCCTTCCAGACGATCCTGCCGCGCGGACAGGGCTTGACCGGGCGTCAGCTTCAGCAGAAAGCCCTGTGCGGTGTCCTCGCGCACTTGTGCGGCGGCATGCTCGACCATGCCCCATTCGAGCGGATAGAACCAGATTTCAGCGTTCCCGGAGGGCAGCGGGCCGCTGTCTACCGCCAGTCCGAGCAGGCCGCCATCGCGGGCAAAGCCGCTGCGCCACGGCGCCGGCTGCGGCAGGCGGCTGCGCGCCGCGTCGATTGCCGGGTGGCCGTCGCGCCGGGTACGGGCTTCCACCGGAAGGTCCAGGCTGAGCGTGACCTGCTCAGGAATGCAGGTGTCCTCACACACCAACCAGTCCACCGTCGCCTGCACCGCGAAGGTGTTGCCGGGCTGAAGATCGTTGGACAGCTGGAGTTCGGTGAGCAGCGTGACCGTGTCTTCATAGCCATAATTCATCACCGGACCGAACGCGTGCCGCTGGGGCGCCGGCCACAGAATGTCCCCGGCCCGTGTGTCGGCTGGCAGTTGCCAGGCAATCTCGGTGGCCAGCCCGGAGTCGCCCGGATTGCGCCAGTAGGTGTGCCAGCCCGGAATGATCTGCTTGTGCACCCCCAGCGTCACCCGCTCGCCCGGTGCCACAGCCCTTGCATCGGCCAGCAGCCGCGCGCTCACATGTGGCGTTGCCTGCTCCGCCCCTTCGGCCTGCGCCCGGGCATTGCCGATGAACGCGCCGGCGAGCAGCCACAGCGCACCCCCCCAGGCCAGCAGAATGAAAGCACGCAGCACGGCCGCTGACGGCGCACGGAAGCAGTGAAAAGGCATGGACGACATGGGCGGGCTTGAGCGGTTCAGGGTGAAGAATGGAGTCCTTCACCTGTCGGGGGTTCCTGCAGTTGCGACGGAAACCGCTATCATGCACACACTGAAAGCAGTTTGAACATTGTCTGGAGACCCTGATGGCCTCATCCCCGGACAGCGTCAGCATGGCGCTGTTTTGTGATTTTGAAAACGTTGCGCTGGGTGTGCGCGATGCCCGTTATGAAAAGTTCGACATCAAGCGCGTGCTTGAACGCCTGCTGCTCAAGGGCAGCATTGTGGTGAAGAAGGCGTATTGCGACTGGGACCGCTACAAGGGGTTCAAGGCGGCCATGCATGAAGCCAATTTCGAGCTGATCGAGATTCCGCACCTGCGCCAGTCGGGCAAGAACTCTGCGGACATCCGGCTGGTGGTCGATGCGCTCGACCTGTGCTACACGAAGTCGCATGTGGATACCTTCGTGATCATCAGCGGCGATTCCGACTTTTCGCCGCTGGTGTCGAAGCTGCGCGAGAACGCCAAGCAGGTGATCGGCGTGGGGGTGAAGCAGTCCACCTCCGACTTGCTGATTGCCAACTGCGACGAGTTCATCTTTTACGACGATCTGGTGCGCGACAGCGAGCGCAGCACGAGCCGGCGCGAGGGCCGTGGCGAGAGCGCGTCGGGTGGCACGAAGAAGGGCGAGGAGGGGCGTCCGCGCAAGGACGACATGGAGGCCCGTCGCACCCACGCGATTGAAATTGCCGTCGAGACCTTCGATGCGCTGTTCGCCGAGCGTGGCGACCGGGGCAAGATCTGGGCTTCGATGCTGAAGGATGCGATCAAGCGGCGCAAGCCGGATTTCAACGAAACCTACTTCGGTTTCAAGGCCTTCGGCAATCTGCTGGAAGAGGCTCAGGCGCGTGGCCTGCTGTCGTTCGGCCGGGACGAGAAGTCCGGGGCCTATGTGTATCGCAGGACAGCCGGGGCGGAGTCGTCGATGGACGAAGGGTCCCAGAGCGCACGCATTGCGCGCCCCGAGGACGCAGCGCCTGTCGCAGTGCTGCCTGCTGTACCGGAGCAGCAGGGTGAGGACACGCAACCGGGCGCAGGCCCTGCTGCTGGCGCCGAAGGGAGCAAGGGCAGGGGGGAGGAGGGCAAGTCCAGGAAAGGCCCGTCCAAGGAGGGTCAGTCCGCGAGGCGCACCACCAGCCCCCGCCGCACGCGCAAGACGGTGGAGACGGCTGGCACGGCTGAAAGCGTGGCGTCCGCTGCGCCCCCTGAGAGACCTGCTGCCCCCATGGAGGAGTCTGTTCCCGTGTCGCCCGAGTCTGACGTGGCGGCCGCCCGGAGCGTGCCGGACGAAGCCGCTGAACCCGCGACCGGCAAGGCGCCGCCGCCAGCCCCTGCTCGCAAGAAAGCCGCTGCGGGCAGCAGACGCAGCACGCGGCGCACGGAGAAGGTGACCGGAGAGGGCGCCGAGGGGCGTGAGCTTGCTGCGGATGTGCAGGCAGCACAGGTCACTGAGGCCGCTCCAGCGTCCCCTGCTGCGCCGGAAGGGTCAGCCGTTTCCCCCGTGACGGCCGCGCCGTCAGGCGATGAGGTTGCGCCCGCCAAGCCTGCGCCGCGCCGTCGCAGTCCCCGCAAGAAAGCGGCTGCGAGCGGTGAGGGGGGCGCGGGGGCCAAAGTGGCCGGGGCTGAGGGCGGCGAATGAATTCGCCGCAGTCCATTTTTGCCACGGCGCGTCCGCCACGCAAGCCGGCCCCTTTCCTGCCGATGTCCCGGGCCGAGATGGCGGCGCTTGGCTGGACGCAGTGCGATGTGATCATCGTCACCGGCGATGCCTACATCGACCATCCCAGCTTCGGCATGGCGCTGATCGGGCGCCTGCTGGAGGCGCAGGGTTTCAGGGTGGGCATCATCGCCCAGCCGGACTGGACGCATGCCGACGCCTTTCGCGTGCTGGGCCAGCCACGGCTGTTCTTCGGCATTACGGCCGGCAACATGGACTCCATGGTCAACCGCTACACCGCCGACCGCAAGATCCGCTCCGACGACGCTTATACCCCCGGCGCCGAAGCCGGCAAGCGTCCGGACAGGGCGGTAACCGTATATGCCCAGCGCGCCCGCGAGGCGTTTCCCGGCACGCCGGTGATCATCGGCAGCATCGAGGCCAGCCTGCGCCGCATTGCGCACTATGACTACTGGTCGGACAAGGTGCGCCGTTCGGTGCTGCCCGATGCCAAGGCCGACCTGCTGCTGTTCGGCAATGCCGAGCGGGCGCTGATCGATGTGGCGCACCGGTTGGAGGCCGGCGAACCGATTGCCGGCATCCGCGACCTGCGCGGCACGGCCTTCATGGTCAGGCCGGGCTGGTTGCCGGGCGAAGACTGGGCGGAGGTGGAGTCCGTGGCGCTGGACCGCCCAGGGCACATCGACGCGCACCCCGACCCGTATGCCATGACGCCGACCCCGGCCAGCGGCGCAGACTGTGCCACGTCCGGCCCCGCCCAGTCGCCACACCAGTCCCCATCTGTCTCTCAGCCCGCCTCCCAGCCCGTCTTCCAATCCATTCGCATCGTGCCGCTGGCCGAACGGGTGGCCCGCCGTCGCGCACAACGCGCCCGCACCGTCATCCGCCTGCCGTCCTACGAGGCCGTGAGCGCCGACCCGGTGATGTATGCCCATGCCTCGCGTGTGTTTCATCTCGAATCCAATCCCGGCAATGCTCGCGCCATGGTGCAGGCGCACGGCGAAGGGCCGGGCCGGCGCGATGTGTGGCTGAACCCGCCGCCGCTGCCGCTGAGCACGCCGGAAATGGACTTTGTATATGGTCTGCCGTATGCCCGCGCCCCGCATCCGTCCTACGCGGGCGCGCGCATTCCGGCCTGGGAGATGATTCGCTTCTCGATCAACATCATGCGCGGCTGTTTTGGTGGCTGTACCTTCTGCTCGATCACCGAGCATGAGGGGCGCATCATCCAGAGCCGTTCGGAGGCTTCCATCCTCCACGAGATCGAGGACATTCGCGACAAGGTGCCCGAGTTCAAGGGACACATCACCGACCTGGGCGGCCCCACAGCCAACATGTACCGCATGGCCTGCAAGGACCCCGCGATCGAGCAGTCCTGTCGACGCCTGTCCTGCGTGTACCCGGGCATCTGCGACAATCTCGACACCGACCATGCCCCGCTGATCTCGCTGTACCGCAAGGCACGGGCGCTTCCCGGCGTTAAGCGGGTCACCATCGGTTCGGGCCTGCGCTATGACCTCGCCGTGCGCTCGCCCGAATATGTCCAGGAACTGGTGACCCACCATGTCAGCGGCCTGCTCAAGATTGCTCCCGAGCATACCGAAGAGGGCACGCTGTCGAAGATGATGAAGCCAGGCATCGGCAGCTACGACGCCTTTCGCAAGCTGTTCGACAAGTATTCCGCCGCCGCCGGCAAAAAGCAGCACCTGGTGCCGTATTTCATTGCCGCTCACCCCGGATGTACCGACGAGGACATGGTGAATCTGGCGCTCTGGCTCAAGCGCAACGGTTTTCGTCCCGATCAGGTGCAGACCTTCATGCCCACGCCGATGGCACTGGCCACCACCATGTACCACAGTCGCCGCAATCCGCTGCGCCGGGTGGGGGCGGATACCGAAACGGTGGACACCGCCCGTTCCGGCCGTCAGCGCAAGTTTCACAAGGCCTTGCTGCGTTGGCACGACCCCGGCAACTGGCCTCTGATCCGCGAAGGGCTGAAAGCCATGGGGCGTGCCGACCTGATCGGCAACCGGCCCGATCAACTCGTGCCGCGCGACGGGCCTGCCGGCCGCGCGATGTCCCAGGCGACCGGCAACACCGCAGCCCGCGCGCCCTCCAGGGGTAACCCTCCGTCGAGCGGTGCTCGACGGGTCTCCGGCAAACCCTCCGCCCCCCGTCAGGGGCGGGCGGGCAAGCACAGACCCCCGTCCTCCGGGCGTGATTGATCCGGTCCAAAGCAATCCCAAATGATTTTTTGCGTGGGTGTCTGTGCCCGTGGCGTGAGTATGGGTGAGTGACTCAGGCAGGAGATTGTTAGATTTTGTTGAATGTGTTGCCGGACTGCATCAAATGCCTCGCAAGCGTTTAGGATACGCCGCCTGATATGGTCAGATGCTGAATGAACGGCCTTCCATTTTTTTGCATGACGTGTGGTTTGTTCGCATCGTTTCTTGCAGCATGAATTTGTTCGGAAAAATTCAATTGGCCGGAAGCTGGCATGTCTGGGGGTGTTTCTGACAGGAGGAGAGCATGACATCAACACAGGTGGAACTGTGCTTCGTCGATGACGATGCGTCGTTTCGTGAAAATCTCGCGCAGGCACTGCGGCAGCATGGCTTCAGCGTGCGTACCTTTCCGGATTCGCGCGAATTGTACGCGGGCCTGCTGGAGCGGCCATGCCGCCTGATGCTGATCGACCTGTATCTGCCCGGAGAGGACGGGATGGAGGTGGCACGCAGGCTGAAGGGCATGATGGATGTCGGCGTGGTGTTCCTGTCGGCCCGTGCTGACGCCGAGAAACGTGCCGAGTGTATGCTGGAGCTTGCCGACGCCTTCCTGAGCAAACCGGTACATGTACTGGAACTGGTCGCCACGCTCATCAGCGTGCATCGGCGCCTGCTCGCCAACCTGCCCGGCGAGCCGGTTGGCCCGGTGCGCTGGCGGCTGGAGGGCGATGGCTGGACCTTGATCGGCCCCGAGGGCAGGACGGTGACGCTTACTGCAACCGAGCGCTTGCTGTTGCGCACGCTGTTCGCGCAGGTGAACAATCCGGTATCCCGACCCGAACTGATCCGCGCACTGGGGCACGACACCGATTACTACCTCGATCACCGTCTGGACATGGTGGTGAGCCGGTTGCGCCGCAAGGTGCGCGAAACCCTGGGGCATGAATTGCCGCTGCGCGCCCTGCGGGGGACCGGTTTTGTGTTTTCTCCGACGAATTGAGCGAGAAAAATTGAGCGAGAAAGCGTGATTTTTTTCACGAAACGATCATTCGTGCAATAGCGTTCCGCAAGGTTTTTTGGCTATATCTTTTGTTGTATGGAATCGATGTTTGCTGCAGGGTAAAAAATCGAAATTTCTGTGATGTACGGAATTTTGTCCGCCAATGCGCGCAATACGGAAGGGATAATGTCGAGTTAGCTTTCAAGCTTGCTGGATGCGTTGAATGAACATGCTCAAGGGAAAGCGGATTCTGGTGATTGACGATGCCGAAGCCGAGCGGATGCTGATCGGTGCTTATCTGCAACGGCAGGGCTGCCGTCTGTACCATGCTCACGACGGCATGGACGGCATCCACAAGGCGCGACTGCTGCTGCCCGACCTGATCCTGATGGATGTCGACATCCCACGCTGCAACGGCTATGCCGCCTGCAGGATACTGAAGGACGACCCGCTGACCGCCGAGGTGCCGGTCATCTTTCTGTCCGCCTATGCAGAACCTGCAGATCGGGTTCAGGGCTTGCTGGCCGGCGCGGTGGATTATATTGCCAAGCCCTTCGATTTCGACGAGATGCGCCTGCGCCTGGCGGTTCATCTGCGCAACCGCATGCCGCATGCGGCCCCGAGCGTTCCGCATGCGGCAGCGTGCGCGGATGACGCTGCGGCCTGCGCTTCGCGGGAGGCGTCGGTGGCGCTGTCGCACACCACCGGCAGCGTACCGGCCGGGCAGGCAAGATGCAGCGCAGACTCCAGTCACCTGCATGAAATCCTGTTCCATGGCGCGCGCATCCACCTGCTTAGTGCCCTTGCCGATGTGCCCAACCTGCCGGCGCTCGCAAGTCTTGTGGGCACCAACACAAAACGCCTGAACGAAGCTTTCAGGCAGTGTGCCGGGATGACCGTGTTCGAGTATCTGCGCGAGGAGCGCATGAAGGCCGCTTGCCAGTTGCTGCGCAGCACCGGCCTGTCGGTGGGAGAGGTGGCTGCGCGGGTGGGTTTCAGCAGCAGCGCCAATTTTGCCACGGCGTTCAAGGAGCGCTTCGGCCTTACCCCGAGCGGGTTTCGCCAGCAGGAGCACACGGAAGAGTCGCAGTTGAGCGCATGACGCGTGTGCCGGGCCGGAGGGACTGCGACCGGGGAAGGGGCCGCCGTGGGCAGGGGGTGCCCGTGACCCATGTCTCGCAGGACGGCACGCCCGACAATCCGCCGCCCTTCGCATGGCTCGCCCTGGACGACGACGCCCTCCGGCAACTCCGTCACTGGCTGGCACTGGGCGCGGTGACCGATATCGTCGAATGGTGCGATGCACTCAAGTCATCCGCCCCCGAGTGCGCGGCCTTTGCCGACCACCCCCGGCAACTCGCCGAGCGTGGCGACTTTCATGCCCTGGGCAAATATCTGAATCTCTCCTGAGCGCCTTTTGCTCCAGCCCGGCATTCCTTATCACACTCCGAATCCATGCGCACCGCTGCGTGCGTGCTGCTTTGTGAATTTGTTATACATATCCCAAATGTTAGGTAAAGACAGGAATGGAATATTTTTCTTTTCCAGGCCGTATTGCATGTTTGCATGAAGGGAATATTCGAATCGCAATCCTTGAAGCATGAGCCCATGCCGGGCTGAGTCAGGATAATTATTCCCAAAGCCGCACCGCAACATGCTGCAACGCGCGCGCCCACACGGAGCTGCGCCCGGGCAGCTGGCGGGGCGGATCTGATCGAACGAACCGGGTAATGGCGTGGCAGTACAGAAAAGCCATTGGTTGGATTCATGAACGGCATGGCGCCGGCATCTGGAATCAGGGGGTAATGTTTTGGAAAACAGGAATCGAAAAAAGTGCGCTCTGTCGCACTCGCCTGTCGGACTTATGACGCTGGGTGCCAGGCTCCGGCACATGCTGCGCAAGGGGGGTATGGCTGGGCTGTTCGCCGTCATGCCGGGCGCAGCTTTTGCGCAGGTGACCGTCACTGATCTGGTTTTCAGTCCGACTCACATGGGGAGAGGGCAGGAGACGACCGTGACGGTCAAGTGGAGTCATAATGGCGCAAGTCCCGGGGCTTTTGAAGTTCCTGTTCCAGCCGCTTTTTCAGTCGTGAGCCCCGGTGCGAACTGCTCGGGTACCAACCCGCTCAGTTGTACTACGCCTGCAGCTGGCGCAGGTGAGACAGGTGAGGCCACGTTTACGCTGCGAGCCGAGCAAATTGCTACTGCCAACTTGACTGCAAACGGAACAGGGGCGTCGTCAGGAAGTGCAACGGCAACCTACTACATCAATGCTTCCGGTGCAGTTTCGGTGTTGAAAGAGAAAACCTCACCGGCCGGCAATCCGATCGCAGGGCAGGAAATTATCTTTACCCTGAGGCCCCAGGTTGCCTCTGGGGACGACATCCCGGCGAACGCCGAAATTGTCGTGACTGACCAGTTGCCTGGGGCAGGGAGTGAGTTCGAATACATAAGCCACGCTGCGTCTGGTATCACCCCGGCACCGTCTTGCAGTTACGACGCCGGACAGCGGGAGGTGCGCTGTGTTTACACGGCCCCTGTGGGCGGATGGACGCGTGCGCAATTGAATGCCGCCGCGATTACCGTGCGTGGGCGTGCGCTGATCGCCGGTGACAGCCTGATTAACCAGGCCGTGGTGGATGTTGATCCGACCCGGGGTTATGTCGATCTGACACTGGGCGACAACGTCGCAACCGTTCCTTTGCAAGTCAGCGTGGGGGGCGATCTGGTTGCCGGCGGCAGCTTTCCGTCAGGGGCTGTGAATGTAAATAGCAGCCAGACACTGAACATTCGCTACACCAATAATGGCCCGCTCGATGCAACGGGCGATGGCATGGTGTCGACCATCATTCCGGCCGGATTCACCATCGGAACGCTGCCAGCAGAATGTACCAACGCCGGTGCCGGCACCATTAACGGCCTGTCCGGCACGCGAATCGATTGCACGGCAACCGGTGTGGCCAATGGGGCGCATGTCGAGTTCGCATTGCCGCTCACGATGCCGGCGACGGTGGGTACGGGCAACTTCCCGATACAGGTGACCCCCCCCACCGGCTTTGCCGATTACAACGTGCCGAACAACCTGACTGCGGTGTCTTACAACGTGGTTGACCCCTTTGCGGATCTCAGGCTGAGCAAGTCCAAGTCGCCAGGAGGGCCGCAGCCTGCGGGGACAACCATTACCCATGACTTTACGATTACCAATCATGCGTCCAGCACGTTTGATGCGACGTATAGCGCAGCGCAACCGCTGCGTGTTGTGGACTGGTTGCGTCCGGAAGAAATTGCGACCGGGCCTTTGAACGTCACTGCAGGTTGGGAGTGCAATCTCGCTCCAGGTGACGAACCCGATCCGACGGACAGTAACCGTACCAAGCGGGTGACGTGCCAGACGACCGGCGACGGTACACTCGCCATTGGCGCTTCAATCACGTTGAGTTTCCAGACCACGCTGGCAAGCGTGGGTACTCCGGTTGCCCTGACCAACCGTGCCTGCACCGGCGCCCAGGCCCTGGCTGCGTTGGGTTTGGATGCTTCGGATGGCCCACAACCTGCCGACCCGAATATCGGTAACGATTGCGCCACTGCGACCGGAAGTCCGCAGTTGTATGTGACCAATCTCACCACGCCCACGGCTGCGGTCAAGAAGTATGTATCGACCGATGGCAGCGTGCCGAGCCTCGACTCGCAAGTTGTCGACGATGCCCCAACCCTCGCCAATGACGGTCAGCCGTTGAAATGGCGCATTGTCATCACCACGCCCGCAGGGAACGAAGACATCGCGACGCTGCGGCTGACGGACAATATCCCCGCACGCATTTTGGCTCAGTCGGGCTTGTGGCCCGCGACTGCGACCAGCATCGCTGTTTCCGGGAGTGGCTACAGCGGGCACAACTGTCCCGCCACGCTAGGCGCGAGTGGCAGCCTCGCGTGTAATTTCACCAACGTGGTGGCCGATGCCAACATCGTTGTCGATGTCACCATGCAGCGCCCGATTCGACAGGGGGATCATGAGAACACCGTAACGTTGAGTTCCCCGGATTCAGTGCTTGCTGCGACATCGGGCGGTGCCCTGTCCGACCCTGCCTGGGTGACCGTTACTCCGCGTTACGACCCGTCGGTGACCAGCAAGACCATCAGCAAACCGGAGCCAGCGATTGGTGAAACAGTGGGGTTCACCATAAACATCCGGAACGCAGGCGCGGAGAATCTGCCAGTGGGTAGTTTCACCGTAACCGACACCATCAACACCAACCCGGCAGCGCTGGAAGCGGCGTTTGAAATCCTGTCGATCAGCGGTTCGGGCATGGACTGCGCTGCCAGCAATCTCGCAACGGGGGCGCTTTCATGTACCAATACGACCGCACTGAATGCAAACAATACCCGCGCATTGAACATCTCTGCACGTCTGAAGAAGCCGGTTGCTCCCAACACCTTGCCAGCGCCGGGTGGCAGTTACATGTGGAATGGAAACGACCAGACCAACACAGCGACCGTTACGCTGGATAGCGGTTTTTGCGAGTGGCGTGAGCTGACACAAGTTTCCACTGCATGCGGCGATGCCGCCGCGTTGTCAAATAACTCGCAGAGCGTGAACTTCAAGGTCAAGGTGCCTGATTTCGACATGCAGGTCAAAATCGACAAGCTGCACAGCGCACCTGTGGGTATTGACGATACGCTTGTCTACCGCCTCAGGATGCGCAACGATGGCCCGTCTCTTGCCGAGAATGCGAGCATCACCATGTATCTCGATACACCGGATGGTTATGCACTGAAGCCGGTGGTCGATGGCAGCGACAATATCGTCGTGGAAAACATCAACAATGTGGAGAACAAGGCGGGTGGTGCCGTAACGGGTGGTTTTACTTACAAGGCTGGTGCGGGCGTATCGTGCTTGCTGGTTGATGCCACAACCACACCGGAGGCACCGCCTGCCGTGCGCTGCACGCTGACGGGGGCGGCCGGGCCTCACCTCGATGACAAGCAGGAGGTCAGTTTCGAACTCAAGTTCGATCTTGAAGTGCCGCCGACAGGCGCAACCGGGCCCGTCACGATTGGCGTTCCGCCCATCGTATGTGCCGACGAGTTGGCCGGTCACGAACGTGCAGGGGCCTGCCGCTCAGCAGAGCGTGCCACGAATGGGTTCGATCCGGCATATGCCGACAATGCTGCGGACTATGGCAACAACTACGAACGGGTGAATGACATCATTTTCCCGATCACCGATCTGTTGTTGAGCAAGAGCACGATCACAGCCTCTCCGGTTTCGGTCGCCCAACCGGTCGAGTTTCGCCTGACCATGGGCAACAGGGGGGGGGACACCCCCAGCCGGATTCGTGTGGTGGATACGCTGCCTGCCGGGTTCGAATGGCTGAGCGGTGTCGTCAATGGTGTCGACTACACCCCTGTCGTTGCCGTCGCTGGTGCTGCGCAGGTGAGCGGAATCATCGGCGATCAACTGTCTGTGAGCGGGGCCGTACCTGCCCCCGTTGGTTCCCTGCAGAACGTTTGCTATGTCTCGAACGGCGTGACGGAGATTGCTGCCCCCGCAGATCAGCAGGAAATTACCTGCGACTTGCAGGGGACTTTCCCGCCGGATACTGACGGGGATGTCAATACCGTTACCGTCACACTGTATGCACGCGCCAAGGCGGGTGTGTATGCAGGTCCGTACGGCAGTGATGTAGCCAACAACGCCGAAGTCGAGGCAGGAATGGGGGATGACGGAAATCCGGTTTCCATCGACCGGGTGCCTGGCAATAACCCGGATGATTCGGTGATTCAGCTGGTGCGCTCCAGCATTGCCGGCCACGTCTATCACGATGTCAATAACAACGGCGTGCGTGACGGCGGTGAAGCGGCCATCAACGGTGTGACCATCACCCTGACCGGTACCGACCTGTATGGCAATGTGGTTAGTGCAACGACGGCCGTTACCAGTGGTGCCGGGGCTTACAAGTTCGACAACCTCGCCCCGGGCACCTACACCGTGACTGAAACCCACCCCAGCAACTGGGTGGATGGCAAGGACACGGTGGGTCTGTTCGGCGTCAGCCCGGGGTCCGGTGTGGCAGGTAATGATGTGATCAGCAACATCGTGTTGCCCGCCGATACCCACGGCATCGAGTACAACTTCGGCGAGTTCAAGGAACTGCTGGGTGGCGCCACCGCAGCCAGCATCTCGGGCTACGTGTATCACGACGCCAACAACAACGGGGTGAAGGAGGGGAGTGAGGCCGCGATTCCCGGTGTCACCATCAACCTTTCCGGCGCCAATGGCGATGTGCGCTCCACGACCACCGATGCCAGCGGTTTCTACAAGTTCGAAGGTCTGGAGCCAGGGGTGGTCTATACCGTTACCGAAGTTCAGCCTTCAGGCTGGAATGATGGTCAAGAGACTGCGGGCACTGTGTTTAACAATACCACCACGGCCAACGACACCTTTGTTGTAACGCCGACCAGCGGTGGAAATGGCGAGAACTGGAACTTCGGCGAGAGGCAGGTCCCTCCACCGGACCCGCAACCCACCACAGCCTCTGTCTCTGGCAAGGTCTACCATGATCGCAATAACAATGGCTTGCCCGAGAGTGGTGAGGAAGGCATTGCCGGAGTGAGTGTCGTGTTGTGGAACAATGCTGGCGAGCAGGTGGCGAGCACCACCACGGATGCCAACGGTGCCTACCGGTTTACCGGTCTACAGCCGGGTAGCTACCGCATCACTGAAGTTCAGCCGCAAGGGTGGCTCGATGGTAAGGAGCGTGTGGGTTCGCATGGGGGGAGTACACCGGAAAATGACGAATTCATTGGCATCGTGCTGAACGCAGGGAATGTTGGCATCAACTATGATTTCGGAGAACTGAAACCTGCCTCCATTGCCGGGGTGGTGTTTATCGACCTGAACCAGAATGCCACGCTCGATGCCGATGAGGCAGTGCGCATTCCCGGTGTCGCCGTGATGCTTGCTGGCACGGACGACCTTGGCCAAGCAGTGGAGCGCACGCTCACCACCAATGAGCATGGTGCGTATCGTTTCGACAACCTGCGTCCGGGCAACTACACGGTGACCGAAACCAGCCCCACCTGGTTGACCGAAACGGGGGCCCAGCCGGGTGTGCCGGTGCGCGGTAGTGCGTCGAGCAATGCCGATACCCAGCAGGTGAGCGCCATTGCGCTGGCATCGGGTGAAAACCTGGTGGACTACAACTTTGGCCACCTGGGCGCCCGGGTCGAGGGTACGGTGTATCACGACAAGGACAAGGGCGGCCAATGGCAACCGGGTCAGGACGAGCCGCTTGTCGGGGTGACGGTGCGCATTACCGACGCCAGTGGCCGGGTGCATGAGGTCACGACCGACGAAAACGGCTTCTTCAGCCAGATCGTGCCGCCGGGGGCGACCGTGGTCGAGGTGCTGGAGAGCACCCTCACCGGTCTCGATCAGCCTGGGCTGACGGTGGATACCCACAACGAAGGTAGCAACCCGACCACGGTCGATGTGCCGCTGGGCGGTGTGGGGGTGGATAACACCGGCTACGTGGGTGAAACCGCTCAGGCCGAACTGCGTGTGGTGAAGACCGTGTATGAAGGTCACAACGCCGGCGCAGGCTGCCCGGGGGTGAAGGAGTTGGTCGTCATCGACAAGAGCCGTGAGCCCAAGCCGATGACCTGGTGCTTTGCGCTGACCAACAACGGTCCCACCGCGCTGGCCAATCCGCAGTTCGACGATGCACCGCTGTTCACGCTCAAGCCCGGTACCGCCCAAGGTCCTCTGACCCTGCGCGCAGGCTCGGTCCTGCCGCTGCAGTCGGGTGAGACCGTCTGGTATTACGTGGAAGAAATGCGCGACAGCAGCCTGATCAACGAGGTGTCGGTGAGCATGACGCCGGTCGATGAGAACGGAGATCCGCTCGACCTGCCGCCGGTGACGGGCGAGGACGGCGCCGTCACGGTGTTCGGCTACCTGTACGACCCGCCCTTTGGCGTGAAGACAGGGGAGCAGATCGGTGGCAGCAATGTGGTGCGCTGGACCATGGTGTGGGTGAATGACAACCCGGTGCGGGCCGAGAATGCCACGGTGAGCGATCAGGTGCCGGTGGGCATGACCTACCAGGGCGGGTTGAACTGCGTGCCGGCGGGTACAACCACGGTCAGTCAGTGTGCTTTCGAACCGCCAAGCGTGGCCTTCCCGCGCGGGCGTGTCGTGGTGACGGCTGACTTCGGGCCGGACTACGAGAAGACGGTGGATACGGCGGAGCATGCCCTGCGGATTGCCTTCGATGTGACCGTGGATGCGCCTGAAGAGGGTGGGGCTTATCACAACCAGGGGGTGGTCGAGTGGGATCCGGATGGTCCGGGTGGGGAAGATCCGCTCGAAGGCGTGACCGACGATCCGTTCAACCCGGATTCCTCCGAGGAAAACCCGGCGCCGACCCCGGTGGTCATCGACCCTGTGACCTGCGTGCCGGGTGAAGGGGAGTGTCCTCCGGTCGATCCGCCTGGGGATGGAGACGATCATGAGTGCAAGGAGGGCAATGTTCAGGCAGGAAATTGTCCGCCGACCGATGTCACTCCGATCCCGGTGAACTCGCCGCTTGGCCTGCTCCTGATGGTGCTGATGCTGATTGGCATGACCATGTACCAGCGTCATCGCACCGTGATGCGCTAAACTTGTCCTGACGTCAGCGGGGGCGCGTTCTGCCGGGCGACCGGCAAGCGCGCCCCTTTTTCATGGGCGAGACTTGAGGCTGGAGGTTAGAAGCGATGTTCCGCTTTGTCGGAGTGTTCCTGCTGTTGTTGCTAGTGCTGTTCACCCTCGAACTCACCCACCCGGTGCAGAATGCCGTCGTGCTTCCATGGACTGCGCTGCTGGCCAGCATCAGTGCGTGGGTTGTGGGCGTGTTCGATCCGGAGGTGATTTCCTATGGCAAGGTTCTGCAGCACTCGGTGAGCGGTATTGGCGTGTCGATCGAACCGGGCTGCAACGGCATCGAGGCCTGCATCATTCTGACGGCTGCCGTTCTTGCCTATCCTTCCGACTGGAAGATGAAGCTGGCGGGCGTGGTGCTGGGGTTTGTTGCGATTCAGGCGGTGAATGTGCTGCGGGTAATCACGCTGTTCTATCTGGCAGCCTGGGATCGCGAGGTGTTCGAGTTTGCGCACTTGTATTTGTGGCAGGCACTGATCATGCTCGATGTGGTGGTGGTGTGGCTGATCTGGGTCAGGCAGGTGGCAAGAAGGGAGGCCGGCCGTCATGTCGCGACCGCTTAGTGTGATTGGTGGATTCTTCCTGCGTGCGTTGTTATGGCTGGGGGTGGCGCTGGGCGTGTGGTTCTGGGCCAGGGAGTATGTGGTTGCGCCGGTTGTCTGGATGTCGAACGGCTTGATGCAAGCCTTTTTCCCTGAGTGGGTGTTCGGCACCGTGCGCGATGGCACAAAGCTCACTTTGCTGACGGCGCTGCGCCATCCGGACGCGCCCCCTGGAGCCGTGTCCGAACTGCGACCGGTAGTGCAGGTGCTGGTGTATTGCTATGGCCTACCACTGATGTGTGCGTTGTTTCTTGCAGCAAGGGCAAGGGGTTTGCTGTGGAAGCTGCCCTTGTGCGCGCTGATGCTTGTGCCCTTCCAGGTGTGGGGGGTCTGTTTCGAGTGGTTGATGGTGATTTCGGTGCGTGTGGGTGAGTTGACGCGTGCCTCTACCGGTTTCGAGGTGTGGCAGGCAACCGCTTTCACGCTGGGCTATCAGTTGGGGGTGCTGCTCTTTCCGACCCTGATCCCGATGTTGCTCTGGTTGTACTTCGAACGCAGGTTCGTGACCACGGTGGTGGTGGAAGGCGCCATGGTGGGCAGCCTCGAATCCTCCCTCCGGAAGGAGGTTGTGGGGCAGGTCACTTCAGATAAGCCGCACTGATCCGCTTGAGGGTGCCGTCGGCGTGCAGGGCGTCGAGGGCGTGTTGCAGTTGTGCGAGGGTGTCCGGGGCCGTGTCCTTGTGGCAGGCGATGCCGAGAACGGATTCGCGGACGGTGAAAACGTCTTCGAAAGCGGCCGTGTCGATGCCCGATTCCTGCATGTTCCAGCGCACCGTGTTGGATTCATAGGATATCGCATCGAAGCGGCCGCCGGCGAGCATGCGGACCAGACTGCGTGCCGAGTCTGCGCGTGACAGGGTGGCGGTGCTGCCGTCATTGAGCAGGGCTTGCTCGCCGATGTCTTCGCGCACCACGCCAATGGTGTAGGGCGCAAGGTCTGCGACGGTGTCGATTTTCAGTTGACGCTCGCGTGGGGCGACGATGGCGATGCGGGTGGCGATGATCGGTGACACGAAATGGAACAGGGCCTTGCGCGGTTCGGTCACTGTGGTGGAAAACAGGCAGACGCCGGCTTGCTCCTGTGCCATGCGGTAGCCTCGTGCCCAAGGCAGCATCTGGATGTCGGAGGGCTGTTTGTCGACCCCCAGCCGCGTCCAGATGTGTTGCAGCACTTCGACGCTGATGCCGGTCGGTACGCCTTGGTCCGTGTAGTTGAAGGGCGCGTATTCTTCGCTCACCCAAACGAGCTCGGATACGGTCTGAGCTTGCGCTGGGAGTCCGGTCAGTCCCAGCAATGCGGCGGCAAGCGCTGCGCGCAGCGAGCGGCCGGGCTGGCGTGCTTGGGGGCTTGGCCTCATTGCGGAGGTCTCCTGGGCTGGGTCAGCGTTGTTTGAGAACGACCAGCGTCAGGTCGTCATACAGGGTTTGGCTACCGATGTGGCGTTTCACGTCGGCGACGATCCGGTCCTTGATGTCTTCTGCCGGCAGCGCGCGGTGGTGCTGGATCAGGGCGCTGAGGCGCTCAAGGCCGTACAGCGCATGCTGTTCGTCGGCCGCTTCGGTGATGCCATCGGTGTACAGCACCACGGTGTCGCCCGAGAACAGGTGCAGGTCCACATGGTTGACGAACTCTCCGACCTGATCGATCAGACCGATGGGGAAGCCCAGTTCGTCGGTGTCGATGACTTCGAGCGCACCGTCACGGCGGGCGATGATGATGGATTCGTGCTGACCGCAGATGCGCAGTCGCCCCTTTTCTCCGGCCAGGGCCTCTTCGCTGCGCGGGCTGTGGTAGTCGAGCAGTGCAAGGGTGAGGTTCTTTCCGCAGCCCATGCGCTGTACATTTTCGTAGATGGTGGTGTTGAGCGTTTCCATCACGCGCACCATGTCTTCTTCGCGACAGGTGAGCAGGGTGCGTACCGCGCTTTGTGTCATCAGCATCACGATGCCGCTTTCCAGGCCGTGGCCGGTGACGTCGCCAATACCGATGCGCACGCCTCCGGTGTGGCGCAGAATGTCGTAATAGTCTCCGCCAACCTCGCTGGCCGGCTCCATGTAGGTGGCGATTTCGAGTGGCTCGATGGCATCGAGCTCGGCACGCGAAGGCAGCAGGATCTGCTGGATCTTGCGTGACACGTCAAGCTCGGCGCCCAGCCTGAGGTTCTCGTCGCGGGCCTGATCGCGCTGTTCCAGCCCGCGCTGAAAGGCGTGCATCAGGTCGTCCAGTGAGTTGACCAGTTGACCGAGTTCGTCGCGATCGTGCCCGCTCAGGCGTGGCCGTGCCCACCGGCCGGGCGCGGTGGGGTCGATGCGCACGATGGCGGCATGCAGTGCGAGCAGCGGGCGGGTGATCAGGAAGTAGAACACGAGCACCACCAGCCCCGAGATGATCAGCGCCTTGACGATGCCCAGCACGATCAGCATGAGGCCTCGCTGCATGAAGCTGTTCGCGATCTCGTCGGCGGCCAGGACGATGGCAAGTTGGCCGACATGGCTGGCCTGCCCGCCTTCCGGCCGGTGCTGGAGGGGCAGGGTGTGATGGGTGAGGTCTCCGAACAGTGAATGCACCACCGGCCCGGCCCGGTCGGGCTCGGCACGCTCGCCGGCGGCGAAGCCGTTGCCGAAGTTGTCCTGGAGCTTCACCGAGTGAATCTGGGGGTAGGCCAGCAGGCTGTCGACCACTTGTGTGGCCAGGGTTTCGTTGTACTGAAACAGGGCCTCCGCAGCGGGGCCCTGGGTGAGTTGCAGCGTCAGGGCGGTCTGGTCGCGGATGTCGCGACGCATCGATTGCCAGTCGGCATACAGCTCGATGAGTCCGGCGAGCAGCCCGAGCAGCAGTACGATGACCAGCGTGAGGCTGGCCTGGCGTACGGTGAGGCCATGCCATGCGCTCACGCCCCGTTGCTGGCGTGCAGGGGCGTCGTGAGGTGGCGGGGGCGCGGTGGGGTCGGTGCTCATCGCGGGGGGGGCGGGCGGCTCAGCATGGCGTGTCGGACGGCAGGATGGACATCAGCTGAAGCTCAGTTCGAGTGCGGGCATCAGGCGCTTGAGGTTGTTGAGGGATTTGCCCTGCCAGGCGATGTCATTGGAGCCGAGCACCTGCAGCGCGCAGGTCTTGCGGTTGCGGGCGGTGATGACGAACTTGGACAGGGTGGCGATGCCGGAGCTGTTCAGGAACTCCAGGCCGGACAGGTCCAGCGTGAGCTGTGCATCGTCGCACAGTGCGGACTCCAGCAACTCGGAGATGGGGGCATATTCGCTCAACCCCCCAAGCCTCAGTGCGCCGGTCATGGCAATGCAGCGCGTTGCCGGGTCGAATTCGACCCTGTAACCCTCTCCCTTCAGTGTTTGCATCGAGTGCTCCATCAAATTTTCAGGGTGACCTGCGAGTGCACACGAAAGCAGCCATCGGTGGCCGGTTCGAAGCGCCAGGCAAGCTCGGCATTGTAATCGTTGATCATCGTCAGGTAGCCCAGACCGGCGCTGCTGTCGCTCAGGGCATTTTCTTCCAGTTGCTGGAGGTACAGTTCGTTGGGGTCCGAGGCCTCGAGCCGCTCGATGTACAGGCGGTAACGCTCGGTGGCTTCGGCGCTGGCGCCATTGCTTTCCTGGAAGACGATGCGGTCCTGGTCGAGATGCAGGCTGATGTTGATCGGCTCGGACAGGGTGCGATCATGGAACTTCATCGCGTTTTCCAGTAACTCATTGGCGATGTAGCTGACTGCGCCACGAATCTCGGTCTGGCGTGCTCGCGTGGTCGGGTCGTTGTCGTCCAGAGGAAAAAAAGTCGTCACATAGTCACCGAGAAAGTCGGCTGACAGGCCGTTGTTGCGCCAGCGCTGCTGCAGCGGCACGGTGCCCGGCCAGAAAGACAGGTTGAGCGATTCGCTGCCCTCGGTGGGGGTCAGCGAGCGGAACTGCCCGAACTCTTTCATCATGATGTGTTTCCGCGATCAGTGAGATTGAATGACGATGCGGTCTCGTCCTTGCTGCTTGGCAATGTACAGCAAGCGGTCGACTTCGGCCAACAGGTCGTGTTCGTCGCCGTCTGCGGGCACCTGGGCGGCAACGCCGATGCTGATGGTGATGTAGTCGGACAGCGGCGAAGCGCCATGGGGCAGGCGGGCGGCCTTCAGGGCTTCGTGCAGGCTGTTGGCCACCTTGAGGGCGCCGGCGGCCCGGGTGTTGGGCAGCAGGACGACGAACTCTTCTCCGCCGTAGCGGGCGATCAGGTCGTTGCTGCGGTTGAGGGTGTCACGCAGCACGGCGGCAACCTGCTTGAGGCATTCGTCCCCGGCCTGGTGTCCATGCAGGTCGTTATAGGGCTTGAAGAAGTCTACATCGCACATGAGCACGGCGAGCGACTCTCCTTCGCGGCGTGCCCGTGCCCATTCCTGTGCGAGACATTCGTCGAGCTTCCGACGATTGGCCAGGCCGGTCAGCACATCCTGTCGTGCGGCGTTTTCCGATTCGATGTAGCGGTTGAGCCATTGCAGGTCGATCTGGTCGGCGTGCTCGGTGATGGTTTGCAGCACCAGCTCCAGATCGCGGCTTTTTTGCGTGATGGTGCTGACCAGGTCGCGCAACTGCCGCTCCACCACCAGACGCTCATGAACCTCGTTCTTGAGTTGGCGGTTGGCGGTTTCAAGCTGGGCCTCGATCGCGTCGCCATGTTCGATGGCGGTGGTCAGCGCGATCTCCAGATCGCAGCGTTCCTGATTGAGCTGATCGACCATCGCGGTCAACTCGGCGAGCGTCTGCTCCAGATCAAGCACCTTCACATAGGGGTCTTTGATGGACATGGTCTGACATCGATGGGACTCCATGGCTCCGGTACGGGTACTGTGTCCGGACCTGAGCGTTGGGGAGGGAGGCCGATAATGCGATTCCCGGTTGTCTGGCGTCCGTCATTTTCCGTGAGTGCCGGGGCAAGTGCAAGAAGCGGGCGATGATTACGTGTGTTGAGGGTGACTATCTCGCATATCGTAACCGTTTGTCACGGTTTATCACGGACCGGGCGGTTGCACTGCGTTCAAGTGGTGCGATGTTGGTCGCAGTGTGCATTCCGTCACATACGGGTGGGGCTTTCAGGTCTATAATTTTTCCATAAAAACAATCACTAAGTGCTTTGTCATGAACTCTGGTGCTGGGGTATGCCATGGTTTTTTGACGCCTCGGGAAAAGATATGAAACTGAAGGCCCTCGCATCCGCGCTCGTGCTGCTGTCAGCCATGCAGGTGGCACAGGCTGCGCCTGTCCTGTGTGGATCGGGTTCGTCTGGTACGAACTGTGTTGCGGCCGGGGGCGACAGTGCCAGTGACTACTGGTACGGGGCACTCAATCCGTCCGAAGGCAGTGTGAGTGCGTTTGTCAATGAACAACTCGGCTGGGGGGATGGCTGGGTGTATGTGACAAAGTTCGAGACTGACAGCCAGATATCAGGGGTGTCGGGCGTCCATGACGGCATCCGTTTCGATTTGAGCGTGAGCCCGCAGCAGGGCACATGGTCGGTCAGCGTGCACGAGATGGCGGGGCTGTCGGGGGTGTTCGACGTCATCGCGGTGCTCAAGGCCGGGCCACAGCTTGGGTTGTGGTATCTGCCGGAACTGGCACAGACCGGGGGCACGTACGGTGGCCAATATGCCATTCCCTGGACCGTGGGCAATGGCGCCACGCCGGGGTTGTCGCACTTTGGCTTGTTGGTGAGGACCTCCAGCGCGCCTCCGCCCCCTCCCCCTGAGTTGCCACCGGTCGGCCAGCCGCCCCCGGGCGAGCCTCCGGCAGAGGTGGCCGAGCCGGGCAGCCTGGCCCTGTTTGGTGCGGGGCTGGTCGCGCTGTATGCGCTGGGGCGTCGCCGCAAGTCAGGCCGTTGCTGCAAAGGTGCGTGACAGGGGCGTGTGAGCGGGTAGAATCCCGGGCACTTTGCAACTTTGCCGCAAGCATGGCTTGCCTTTTCCCCGACATGGACACACTCAGCGATCTGAACCAACTTCCCCAAGCCAGCCTGTTCGGGCGTGGCGATGTTTTCGTGCTCTTTGGAGAACTGTTCGGCCGTGGCTATGCCACCGGGCTGATCGAGCAGGCGCGCAGCGCCGGAATGGAGATCATCGGCATTACGGTGGGGCGGCGCGATGAGCACAACGCGCTGCGTCCGCTGACCGATGAGGAACTGGCTGCAGCTGAAGCCAATCTGGGGGGGCGCATCATCAATGTGCCGCTGATGGCAGGTTTCGATCTGGACGCACCGGCAGGCGAGCCGACCCCGACCGAACTGCTCAACCGCATGACGCTGAAGAGCTGGGAGCATGACACGCTTGACTGGGCGCATGTCGAGCAATGCCGCGAGGTCGGCACCCGGCGCTTTCGTGACGCGCTGGCCGACGTCATGCGTCAGCTCGACGGCATGATCGGCAGTGGGCGCAACGTATTTTTCGCCCACACCATGGCGGGGGGCATTCCGCGCGCGAAAGTCTTCATGGTGATTGCCAACCGCATCTACAAGGGACGCGGGGAGCGCTTCATGTCCTCGCAGACCCTGCTCGACAGCGACTTGGGCAAGCTGATCCTGCAGAACTTCGACGAAGTGTCGGCCAACACTTTCCAGTACCTCATCGAGGGCAGTGCCGCGATCCGGGCGCGGATCGAGGCCGAAGGCGGGCAGGTGCGCTACACCGCATATGGTTATCACGGCACCGAAATCCTGCTCGATGGCCGTTACCAGTGGCAGACCTACACCAACTACACGCAGGGCTACGCCAAGATGCGGCTGGAGCGCATCGCCCGCGAGGCCTGGGCCGACGGGGTGAAGGCCACGGTGTATAACTGCCCGGAAATCCGCACCAACTCCACCGACGTGTTCGCCGGGGTCGAGTTGCCGCTGATTGCCTTGCTCGAGGCCCTGGTGCACGAGGGCGGCGGCGCCTGGGCACAATCGCAGTGGCAAGCCTGCCGTGCGCTGCTGGCCGAGGGCGTGACGCTGGAGGCGGTGCTGCAGAAAGCGGCCGATTTCCAGCGCAGCGAGGTGATGCAGGCTTTCCGTGACTTTGCCGCGTGGCCGATGCCCAATACCGCCGTACAGGCCGAGCTCACCATTGGCACTTCCGAAGAGATCGCCCAGATGCACCAGGATCGCAAGGCGCTGATTACCGACCTGCTCAGCGGGCTGGTGCTGGAGTCCACCGGCGCACTGATCTTCCGTGCCTCCTCAGCCCCGCAGGGGCCGGTGGTGTGGCTCAACCACGACATCATCGCCCGGCAACTCAACCACGCGCACGCCTGACCGGCGGCCTGCATCCTGCTCAAGGCTGCAGGCGCATCGTTCGCAGTCGCAGTGCATTGCCCAGCACGAACACGCTGGACAGGGACATGGCTGCGGCGGCAAACACGGGTGACAGCAGCGCGCCGAAGGCCGGGTAGAACACGCCGGCGGCCAGCGGAATCAACGCGCTGTTGTAGGCAAAGGCCCAGAACAGGTTTTGCCGGATGTTGCGCAGTGTGGCGTGCGACAGCGCCACTGCGCGCGGTACGCCGGCCAGATCGCCCGACATCAGCACCACATCGGCACTTTCGATGGCCACATCGGTGCCGCTGCCAATCGCAATGCCCACATCCGCTTCGGCCAGTGCCGGAGCGTCGTTGATGCCGTCGCCCACGAAGGCGATGCGCGGATGGCGTCCTCCGGCCTGTTCCCGCAGTTGCTTCAGCGCGGCCACCTTGCCGTCGGGCAACACTTCCGCGATCACATGGTCCACGCCGGCCTGACGGGCAACCGCTTGCGCGGTGCGGGCATTGTCGCCGGTGATCATGGCCACTTTCAGGCCCATTGCATGCAGCGTGTCGACCGCCTGGCGGGCACCGGGCTTGAGCGGATCGGCCACCGCGATGATCGCGGCCAGTTGGCCATCGATCGCCGCGTACAGGGGGGTCCGGCCCTGATCGCCCAGACGTTCGGCCTGCGTGGCGAGGGCGCTGACATCGATGCCCCGCTGCGCCATCATGTGGGCGGCCCCCACCTCCACTCGGCAACCATCGACGTGGCCTTGCACGCCATGTCCGGTGGTGGCTTCAAAGCGTTCCACGCCGGCCAGCGCCAGGCCCCGCGCGTGTGCCGCAGCGACGATGGCGGCAGCGATCGGATGCTCGGAGTGTTGCTCCACGGCCGCGACGCGCGCCAGCACCTCGTGCTCATTGAAACCCTCAGTGGTTTCCAGGTCGGTGAGTTCCGGTTTGCCCACGGTCAGCGTGCCGGTTTTGTCCAGCGCGACCACGCGCGCCTCGCGCAGCAACTGCAGCGCGTCGCCCTGGCGAAACAGAACGCCCATGCGCGCGGCACGGCCGGTGGCGACCATGATCGAAGTGGGCGTGGCCAGCCCCATGGCGCACGGGCAGGCCACGATCAGCACGGCCACCGCATTGACCAGCGCAAAGCCCAGCGCCGGTGCGGGGCCGAACAGCAACCAGGCGATGAAGGTGAGCAGGGCCGCCCCCATGACCACCGGCACGAACACCATCGTCACTTTGTCCACCAGCGCCTGAATCGGCAGCTTCGCGCCCTGGGCCGCCTCGACCATGCGGATGATCTGCGCCAGCACGGTATCGGCGCCCACCTGAGTGGCCCGGAAGCTGAAGGCCCCCCGGGTATTGAGGGTGCCCCCCACCACGCGGTCGCCGGGCGACTTCTCCACCGGCACGGGCTCACCGGTAATCATGGATTCATCCACAAAGGAGCGGCCCTCGGTGAGCTCGCCATCGACGGCAATCTTCTCGCCGGGGCGCACTGCGACGATGTCGCCCACGCGCACCTCGGCAATCGCGATCTCTTGCGCCTGACCGTCGCGCATCACCCGGGCCGTGCGCGGCTGAATCTGCATCAGGTGCTGGATGGCTTCGCTGGTGCGTCCTCGGGCGCGGGCTTCCAGGCGGCGGCCGATCAGGATCAGGGTGATGATCACGGCGGCGGCCTCGTAATACACATTCACCGTGCCCTCCGGCAGCAACCCCGGAAGAAAGGTGGCCACCACGGAATAGCCCCAGGCCGCGCTGGTGCCCAGGGCCACCAGCGCATTCATGTCCGGGGCGCCGCGCAGCAGCGCGGGCACGCCCTTCCTGAAGAAGCGCAGGCCGGGGCCGAACATCACCAGCGTGGTGAGCACGCACTGCAGCCACCAACTGTGCTGCTGCCCCAGGGTGTGCTGCACCCAGTGATGCATCGCAGGCAGCAGGTGCGATCCCATCTCCAGAATGAACACCGGCAGAGTCAGGGCCACGGCCAGCCAGACCGCACGCTGCAGCCCGAGCTCTTCCGCACGGGCGGCCTCGGCGCGCGCATCCTGGCTCACCTCGGCCGACAGGCGTGCCCCAAAGCCGGCACGGCCGATGGCCTCGATGAGTTGCTGGGGGGTGACCGCGCCCACTGTTTCCAGATGCGCCCGGTGGGCAGCCAGATTGACGGTGGCCACCTGCACGCCCGGCACGCGCTTCAGGACTTTCTCCACCCGTCCCACGCAGGCCGCGCAGCTCATTCCCTCGATGTCCAGTTCCAGACGGTCGCGCTGCAGGGTGTAGCCCGCCTTGTCCACAGCCTGTTCGATGGCTACCCAGTCAAGCGGCCGGTCGGCGGTGATCGTGGCCGACTCGGTGGCCAGGTTCACGCTGGCCGAGCGCACGCCTTCCATCTTCAGCAAGGCCTTTTCGACATGCGCCACGCAGGAGGCGCAGCTCATGCCGGCAATGTGCAGGGTATGTGAGGAGCAGGCCTGTGGGCTGCCTGCGGTCGGGTGGGTCATGATGCCTTCCTTGATCTGGAGCCTTCGTGGGCGCTCAGGCGATAGGGTAACCAAGAAGTGTGTCCAGTGGGGTGCCGGGGAGGGCGAGGCGTACTCTTGGCAGGCAGGCAGGCGGGCCGGTGGATTGCTTCGAAGTGTGATGGATTGCTGCGCGCGCAGCCTGGCTTTGCGCCTACAATCGAAACCGTAAACACAGTCATCCACCTGCCATGCGTGAAACGCGAAGAACCGTCCTGCGCAGCCTGACCGTGCTGCCCATGCTGTCGATGGCGGGGGGCTGTGCGCCTGCGGGCGAACTGGTGATTGCCAGTCATGTCTGGCCCGGCTACGAGCTGATGTTTCTGGCGCGCGACCAGGGCTGGCTGCCGGCCGAAGGTTTGCGCCTGCTTGAAATGCCCTCGGCCTCGGCCTCGCTCGCGGCGTTGGCCGCCGGGCAGGCACAGGGCGCGACGCTGACGCTGGATGAGGTGCTGCTCGCGCGCAGCCGTGGGTTGATGCTGAGTATCGTGCTGGTGTGCAATGTCTCGAATGGCGCCGATGTGGTACTCGCGCGCCAGCCACTGGCCGACCTGAAGCAGCTCGGTGGCCGTCGTGTCGGGGTGGAAACCAGTGCGCTGGGCGCGCTCATGTTGCACAAGTTGCTGAAGGCGGCGGGGCTGCCGGAGGACGCAGTGGAGGTGGTGTCGGTGGAGGTGAGTCGCCATCTCGAAGTCTGGGATGCCCGGGAGGTGGATGTTCTGATCACGTATGAACCGGTCAGCAGCCAGGTGCAGGCCCGTGGAGGCGTGCGCGTGTTCGACAGCAGGCAATTGCCCGAAACCATTTTCGACCTGCTGGCCGTCGAACCGAAGGCCGCCCGCCGTCATGCGAAAGCGCTGCGTGGCCTGATCGGTGGGCACTTCCGGGCGCTGCACCACCTGCGCCACAATCCGCTGGATGCCGCTTATCGCATGGGCGTGCGCATGGGGCTGGACGGGCCGCAGGCCCTGCAGGCCTTCCGTTTTCTGGAGCTGCCCGACCTGTCGCACAACCGGCGCTATCTGGGGGCGCAGGGCAAAATGCTCGAACGTGCCGCCGGCGAGCTTGCACGCCTCATGTTCGAGCACGGCCTGGTCGAGCAGATGCCGCCGCTCGACGGACTTCTCTCCGATGCCTATCTGGGCGGGGAGGCCCCATGAGGCGCCTGCCGCTCCTATTGATCCGGCCCTTGAGCATGCTGTTTCCGTTCGCCCTGAGCTTGTCGAAGGGCGCTGCCGGGAGTGGGCTTCGACAGGCTCAGCCCGAACGGTTGTCGGTGACTTTAAGGGCGGGGTTAATAGCGTGCTGTCTGTGGGCATCATGCCTGCCGGTGTTCGCCAGTGCGCTGGAACCGCTGGTGTTCGGCGTGTTCGCAAACCGTTCGCACCAGGAGTCGGAGCAGCGCTGGGGCGAACTGGCCGCCTATCTGGGCCGTGCCCTGCCGGGCTACGAGGTGCGCCTGCTGCCGCTGGGCGCCGCCGAGATGGAGGATGCCCTGCGGCGCAACCAGCTCGACCTGCTGCTCACCAATCCGTCTCACTACGTGGTGCTGCGTCAGAGCTATCCCCTGTCCGGCGTGATTGCCACGCTGGTGGAAGAGGAAAACGGCACGCCCACGCCCGTGCTGGGCGGGGTGATCTTCACCCGGGCCGAGCGTACCGAATTGCGTACCCTGGCGCACCTGAAGGGCCGGCGGGTGGCCGCCCTGGCCGAGCGCTATCTGGGCGGACGCGCAGCGCCGGCATTCGAGTTGATGCGCGCCGGCATCGACCCGAAGCGCGACTTGACCCTGGTGGTCAAGCCGTTTCAGGATGAAGTGGTCGAGGCGGTACTGGCGGGCGAGGTGGATGCCGGCATGGTGCGCACCGGCATCATCGAACGCATGATGGCCGAGGGGCGGCTGTCGCCGGAGCAGATTCGGGTGCTCAACGAGCAGCACTTGCCCGGCTACCCCTTCCGGGTGTCGACCCGGCTGTACCCCGAGTGGCCGGTGGTGGTGTTGCCGCATGTGCATCCGACCACGGTGGGTCGTCTGGCGGCCGAACTGCTGTCCCTGGCGCCGGACAGTGCGGCCGCGCGTGCGGCGGACATCCACGGCTTCACCCTGCCGGCCGACTACCTGCCGGTGGAAGAATTGATGCGCACCCTGCGCATCGCCCCCTTCGATGTGGTACCGCCGATCAGTTTCGATGACTTGTGGGCGCGGCATGCGCTGGTGATCAGTCTGCTCGGCGGTGGCGCGACTGCGCTGCTGGGGGCCCTGTTCCTGCTGCTCGCCAACCGGCAGCGCCTGCTGGAGTCGCAGCACCGGCTGCGCATCAGTGAGCAGGGGCTGAGGCTGGCGGCAAGCGTGTTCGCCACCGCCAATGAAGGGGTGCTGGTGACCGACCGGGCGGGCAGCATCATCGAGGTGAACGATGCCTTCACCTTCATTACCGGCTATGAACGCGAAGAGGTGCTGGGAAAGAATCCCCGGGTGTTGTCGTCCGGGCGTCACGACGAGGCCTTTTTCAGCCGCATGTGGCGCTGCATCAACGAAACCGGGCGCTGGCGTGGTGAGATCTGGAATCGGCGCAAGAACGGTGAAGTCTATCCCGAGCACCTGTCGATCAGCGCGGTGCAGGGCGACGACGGGAAGGTCAGCCATTATGTGGCGGTGCTGGCGGACATCAGCCATCTCAAGGCCCATGAGCAGGAGCTCAAGCGGCTGGCGCATTACGACCCGCTCACCGGCCTGCCCAACCGGCGATTGCTCAGTGACCGTATCGCGCAGGCGATGACTCATACCCGTCGGCGGGGCGACATCATGGCGCTGGTGGTGCTCGATCTGGACGGTTTCAAGCCGATTAACGACAGCCTCGGGCATGAGGCCGGCGACCGGGTGCTGAAGGGGGTGGCGCAGCGGCTCAAGCGCTGTCTGCGCGGGGGCGACACGGCCGCCCGCCTGGGGGGCGACGAGTTTGTGCTGGTGTTGCTGGGCATCGACAGCCTGCGCGAATGCGAGCTGGCCTTCGAGCGGATTCTGGCCGAACTGGCCCGGCCGCTCGACCTCGATGGCTCGGGCTCGGTGGTGGTGTCGGCCAGCCTGGGGGCCACCCTGTATCCGGATGACCACAGCGATGCCGACACCCTGCTGCGCCATGCAGATCAGGCCATGTATCGCGCCAAGCAGGAGGGGCGCAACCGCTTCCATGTCTTCGATGCGGAGCACGACCGGGGGGTGCAGGAGCTGCGTGTGGAGCTGGAACGCCTGTCGCATGCGCAGGCCAACCGCGAGTTCGTGCTGTATTACCAGCCGAAGGTGGACATGCGCGACGGTGAGGTGCTCGGCATGGAGGCGCTGGTGCGCTGGCAGCATCCGTCGCGCGGGCTGCTGCCGCCGGCAGAATTCCTGCCCTTGCTGGAGGGCACGCCGCTGGAGCTGGAATTTGGCCGCTGGGTGCTCGACACGGCGCTGGCCCGCCTGCAGGCCTGGCAGGCAGATGGACTGGACCTGTCGATGAGCATCAACCTGGCGGTCCGCCATCTGCTTCAACCCGACTTCCCGCAGCAGCTTGCGCAGGCACTGGCGGCGTATCCGGACATTTCGCCGGCCGATGTCGAGCTGGAAGTGCTGGAAAGCGCTGCAGTGGAGGACTGGGAGCTGGCCGGCCGGATTCTCGGGGAATGTCGCACCCTTGGGGTCAGCTTTGCGCTGGACGATTTCGGCACCGGCTATTCTTCCTTGCTGCAACTGCGCCGCCTGGCCGCGCAGACCCTGAAGATCGATCAGCACTTCGTGCGCGACATGCTCGAAGACCCCGACGACCTGCTGATCGTCGAGAGCGTGATCCGCCTGTCCGAGTCCTTCCAGCGCCGGGTGGTGGCCGAAGGGGTGGAGACCGAAGAGCATGCCCGGGCGCTGGTGGCGCTGGGCTGTCATGAGGGGCAGGGCTACGGCATTGCCCGCCCCATGCCGCCCGAGGCGGTGATGGACTGGATCAGGGACTGGCGCGATCAGGGCTTCTGGCGCCGGCCGTGAGCGCCGGCCCTGCTCAGTCGATGATTCTGCGCACGCCCGACAGATAGGCATCACCATAGTCGATGACGGCGTCGCGCTTCAACCCTTCGGTGGCAAAGTGCATGTCGCCAGCGGTGTCGAGCAGCATGCGCATTTCGTCGATCAGCGTGGCGAGCGATTCCTCGATGGTGTAGCTCAGGCTGTGGATGTCGTGCATGGCATGGTCGTCGACTTCACCCGAGAGCAGCTCGGCCAGCTTGGCGTTGGCTTCTTTCAGGTTGGCGACGGCCTGTTCAACGTTGTCGGCCTTCTTCGCCTCAAAGTGGGCGACGCGCTCGGGCGGCGGGCTGTCGCTGGCCTGGCTGAGCGGGGCGATGGCGAGTCCGGTGGCCAGGGCGATGAGGGCGTAAATCTTTTTCATGAGGGGCTCCTTGTTGCGTGTTGGATGAATAAGCTCGGGGGGCGTGGTGCCTGGGCAGGTCAGTAAATGTCCCGGCGGTAACGCCCGCTGTCGGTGAGCTGGCGCACGGTGTCGGCACCGAGTGCGTCGATGAGCGTCTGGTGCACCGCCGGCCCCATGCCGACTGCGTTGCCGCAGACGTAGATCGCCGCGCCTCCGGCGACCCATTCGCGCAGGCTGTCTGCGGCGCGCTGCAGGCGGTGCTGGACATATTCGCCGGCCGGGGCATCGCGCGAGAAGACACGATCGCAACGCGCGAGCAGGTCGGCCTGCATGAGGGCGTCCAGCTCTTCGCCGCAAAAGTCGTCGTGTGCGGCATGGCGTTCGCCAAACACCAGCCAGTTGCGTCCGTCGCCCTGTGCGGCGCGCTGGCGCAGGTGTGCCATCAGGCCGGCCAGTCCGGTGCCATTGCCGATGAGGATCAGCGGTCGGTCGTGGTTGTCTCCGATACGAAAGTTGTGATGCGCGCGCAGGCGACCGCGCAACACCGTGCCGGGTTGCGCCGTATCGCACAACAGGCTGGACATGCGGCCGGGCTGGCCGTCCGGACCGGCGATGGCCCGCACCAGCAGCTGGACGGCACCGTCGCCCGGCAGGGACGCGATGGAATACGCGCGCGGCGCCTCGTCTTGCCCGGGCAGGTAAAGCTGCAGCAGGTCGCCGGCCTGCCAGTCGGGCGTGGGGCGCTTGGGGGCATCCCGGTCGGCGCCGGCAACCGCTTCGAGTTCCACCTGAAACACCGCGTGCCCCACGCTGCCGGGGTTCAGCCGGTGTCGGGCGCGCAGGCGCCAGAAGCCCGGGGTGGGCTGGGCGGCTTCGGGCAGCTCGGCCAGTCCGGCGACGTTGGCGACCTGGTGGCGCCATTGTTGCAGGCTGTCCGCATTGGCTTGATCCAGCTCCACGCGGGGGAACAGGGCCTGTGCGCCATTGTCCTGCAGCCAGGCGTCGAGCCGGCGGCCAAAGCCGCAATAGTGCCGGTAGCGGCGGTCGCCCAGCGCGAGCAGGCCATACTGCATGCCGTCCAGCGGCAGGTGGTGGCACATGAACTGCTCGACGAAGCGGGCCGCATTGTCCGGCGCGTCGCCTTCGCCACAGGTGCTGACCAGAAACAGAACCGGTGTGCCGGCCTGCAGGCGGGCGGAGGAGAGCTCGGCCAGTGGCAGCAGCTGGGCGGTCACGCCACCGTTGCGCAGGGCCTCGGCGGTTTCTTCGGCCAGCTCGTGAGCACATCCGCTCTGGCTGGCATAGGCCACCAGCACGACGCTGTTTGCCGCTTCAGCAGCGCCAGTGGCCGTGGGTGAAGCACTGGCAGGGCGCTGGCGGCGCCAGGCCCGCAGGCACACCCAGGTGTAGGCCGCCAGGGTGGCCCCGGCTGCTGCCAGTCGGGGAAGCTCGATGCCGGTCATGGCTTATTGCGGCAGCACTTCCAGGGTCGCGACATAGGACAGGCGGCGCTCGGCGTTGTTGAGGCTGGCGTTGGTGTCGCTGATGCCGGCTTTCAGGTAGTACAGACCCGGTGTCGGCCAGGTGATGCTGAACTGGCCCTTGTCGTCGGTGACGGCTTCGACCTTGTCGAGGTTGTCGCGGTAACGGGTGCCACCGGCCATCACGATGACCTCGACACCGGCCATCGGTTTGCCGTTGACGGTAAAGCCGAAAGTGGCGGGTTCCCCTGCGTATAGATCGTTCGGATGGGTGACCGGAGCCAGCTCCAGCCCCTGCCCGGTGGGTTCGAGCGCGCTCGGCTTGCCCACTGTGACGAAGGTTTCGATGCGGGAGACGCCTTCGCGCACGGTCAGTTCGTCGGCGCTGGACGGGACGTTTGCGGCCATGTCGGCCAGGGTGCCGCGCCAGCGCTTGGTTTCGCCCCCTTCCTTCCAGCTGGCCATCAGGCTGGCGTTCACCATGGCGATGCGGAAGGTACCGGCCTGGGTCAATTCGGCATCGAACACGGTGCGCAATTCGCCGCGCAGCAGGTTCTTCGGCTCCACGGCACTGCCGTCCGGTGCGGTGATGAACAGGTTGTCGCGCACCGCCATCGGGCGGTAGTTGAAGTGGAACAGATCGTTGGAGACTGCGCCGTCGACCGTGATGTGGCCATTCGCCGACAGGACGGTGGAAGAAGGCAGCAGCCAGGCTTCGTGGGCTTGGGCCAGCGGGGCGGCGAGACTCAGGGCGAGTGCGGTCAGGGTGATGCGTGTGCGAAGCGTCATGGGTATGGTGTCCTCGATGGGGGTGAATGGCTCAGGGCTTGAGTTGAACGGAGACTTTGCCCAGTTCGTGCGCGCCGGTGATCGCATTGCTCACTGCGCCGGTGGGGGGCCACTGGATGGGTAGGCTGAGCAGCTCGCGGCCGCCGTGTTCGCGGGCCGCCTCCACCATCAGGCGGTATTCGCCGGCCGGCAGCTCGCCCAGGGGGTGTTGTCCGGAGGTGAAGTTCAGGGTGTGCGCGCCCGGAGCACGGGTGGCGCTGGTCACGCCGTCGATTGGCACGCTCAGCTCGCGGCCGGTGCGCCGCCACCACTGGCGCATGTCCTTGAGCCATTTGGTGCCTTCGTCGTTGCGCATCTTGGCGTCGTACCATACGGCTAGATTGGCGGCGACCGAGTTGTCCGGGCGCTCAAGCCAGATGGCCACGTACGGACGGCGGTAATCGGCCGCATCGATGCGCGGCAGTTCGATTTCGATATCCAGGCTGGCCGACATCGCCGGGGTGCTTGCCAGCAGGCCGAGGGCGATGAGCGGGGCGGTGAGTGCGGATTTCTTCATGCGGGATGTGCTCCGTGATTCAGTGAATGAACAGCAGTGCCAGCAGCACCGGAATGACCACGCCCAGGCCCACTGTCGGCCAGACCATGGGGCGGTTGGCCGCGTGTGCCTGCAGGATGAGCAACCCGGTGAGCGAGAACACCACACAGGCTCCGGCGAACAGATCGATGAAGCCGCTCCATGCGGGGCCGGTATTGCGTCCCTTGTGCAGATCGTTGGCCCAGGCAATCCAGCCCCGGTCGGTGTGCTCGTATTCCACCAGACCGCTGTGCAGGTCGACGTTCAGCCAGGCGTCGCCCCCCGGACGGGGCAGGGGCAGGTAGATTTCGTCCTCGCTCCATTCGGCGGGCAGGCCGCGCAGGGAAACCCCCATCTCGCGGCGTATCCAGGTGCGCAACTCGGCGGGCAGCGGCGCGTCGTTGCTGGCCTGCGCTGCCTGTAGCGCCCGGGTTTTGAGCGTGTCGAGCAGTACCGATGACAGCTCGGCCTGCTGGTTGACGATGGACGGCGTCGATTTGATGGCGCCAGCGTGGTTCAGAGTGATGCCGGTGACCGAAAACAGCAGCATGCCGAACAGGCAGATCGCCGAACTGATCCAGTGCCATTGGTGCAGGGTACGCAACCACGCCGCCCGCCTGGCCCGGCGTTCGGCCGTGGGGTCGGTGGGCTGCCGGCCCTCCGGTTGAAGGGCTGGCGGCGGGTGGGGTGGTGCGTAGGTCGGCATGGCGTGTCTTCGTGAAACGTGGCGACGGTTTTAGAAATGGATGTTCGCCGACACCCAGAAGGTTCGCCCGGAAGGCAGGGTGCCCTTGGTGGCTGCGGTGGACTTGATGTAAGGGCTGCCCCACACGGTCTCGCCGGCGCTATTGGTCCAAGCGCTGAATTTGCGGAAGTCCTTGTCGAACAAGTTGAAGATGTTCGCGTTGAAGGTGACGTCCTTGTTCATCTTGTAGGCCCCACCCAGATGGAACAGGGTGTAGCCGCGCAGGTCGCCCAGTGCCTGATATTCAAGCTGGTTGTTGCCGGTGAGGCTGGCCGGGTCGCCATCGAAGCGGCGGCTGTCGCCCCGGTATTCACCCCGCAGCCACAGGCTGTAGTGGGCGGTGGGGTCCCAGCGCAGCTGGGCATTGGCGACGTGCCTGGCGGTGTCGCTCAGCTTGCCGCTCTTGCTGCCAGCCTGTATGAGTTCGCTGTCGGTGTAGGTGTAGTTCAGGTTGAGCGACCAGCGCTCGGCCAGCGCGATGCGGCTGGACAGCTCGATACCCCAGGTCTTGCCCTCGTCATTGTTGATCGAGTAGGTGGCCGTCGGGTTGGCGGCGCAACTGGAGATGAAGTCGACCGCGCAGTCGCCGCCGGAGCCGATCTTGTCCTTGATCCGGTTGTGGAACAGCGTGGCCGAGGCGCTCAGCCCTTGCAGGCTGTCGTACAGTACGCCCAGTTCGGTGCTGGTGCTGGTTTCGGGGCGCAGGTCGGGGTTGCCGATCGAAATCACCGTGCCCTGTCCGCCGATGCCGGCTACGCCGTCGATGAGCTGGTTCAGGCGCGGAGCCTTGAAGCCCTGGCTCACACCCCCCTTCACCGTCCAGCTGTCACTGGCGTCCCACACCAAGTAGGCGCGCGGGCTGAGCTCTCCGCCAAAGGCATCGTGGCGGTCGTAGCGCAGGCCAAGGGTGGCAGCGAGGCTGTCGGTGAAGCGCCATTCGTCCTCGGCGAACAGCGACCACATGGTCTGGCTGTGGTTTTCCGGCAGGAGGCTGTCCTCAAGCTTGGCGTCCCACCACTGGCCGCCCAGGGTCATGATGTGGGCGTCGCCCAGCGGGGCGATGTACTTCGAGTCGAGCACCGTGTTGGTGGTTTCAAGCGTGCGGCGGCTGCCGATGTCAGGGCTTCCGCTCGGACGCGCAGCGCTGGGAATGGTGCGGCCAATGGTTTCGGTGACGGTGCGCATCAGGCTCGATTCGAGCATGCCTTCGCCCAGCCGGCTGCTGTGGCCGATGGCGAGTTGGTCGCGGTTGAAGCGCATCGCATCTTCGTAGCCGCTGGCGGTGGAGGTGGCTGCGCCGGTGTTGCAGTTGATGTAGTCACGGGTGCCGAGCTGGCATTCGTCGTTGTTGTACCAGGTACGCCCCTGTTCCAGATCGAGCCAAATGTCGTGGTCGCGGCTGGGCGTCAGGGTGAGCTTGGCGCCGAGGGTGTGCTGCCGGGTCTCGACCGGTGATGGGCCACGCCTGGAGATGGTGCCCTCGCCGGAGGAGGGCAGGAGGTCCGATTCGCCCCGCCGGAACAGGTTGCCGCGCACGGCCAGACCCAGGGTGTCTTTGACGATGGGGCCGGTTGCGTAGAAATTGAGCTTGCCGCTCTTGCCTTCGTCGCTGTCTTCCGGCAGGCCGACTTCCAGTCCGAGGCTGCCGGTCCAGGCGCTAGCCACCTTGCGGGTGATGATGTTGACTACGCCACCCATCGCATCCGAGCCGTACAGGGTGGACATCGGGCCGCGAATGATTTCGATGCGCTCGATTGCCGAAATGGGCGGGATGAAACTGGTGAGTGCGTCGCCAAAGCCGTTCGGTGTGACATCGCCGGCCACGTTCTGGCGACGGCCGTCGATGAGGATCAGGGTGTAGTCACTGGGCATGCCGCGGATGCTGATGTTCAGCCCCCCGGTCTTGCCGGTGGCTCCGCGCACGTCCACCCCCTCCACATCCTTCAGTGCTTCGGCCAGATCGCGGAATTGCTTGCTTTCCAGCTGTTCGCGGGTCACGACTGAGATTGAGGCCGGCGCGTGGCGCAGCTCCTGTTCAAAACCGGAAGCGGAGACGACCACCTCACGCAACTGCGTGGAGGTGTCCTGGGCGAATACGGCGGTGGGCAGGGTGCCTGCCAACAGGGCGAGCGACAGCGCACGCGCCAGCGGGGCGCGTGCAGGCTTGCCCGCAGGGACTGCACAGGGACGGAAAGAACGGAATGGGACGGACAAGCAGTGCACCATGGAATCAGCTCCTGACTGGGATTGAAAACGTCTTTGGCTGGCTTCCCGGTGATGGGCAGGCCCGGGCAGGGCCTGTCGTCCAGGTGGCTGGCTACATCGTGTTGTCAGAATGATAATGATTCGCAACAATGCTTGCAAATTTCTGTGACACTGTGTTGTGTGCGTGCAACACGGCCTCTTGCCGTTGCCGGGTTTGTCCGGGGCACGCTCAGAACTTCACATTGGCGCTGATCCAGAAGCTGCGTGCCTTGTCTTTGTTGTTGTAATGGTCCGTATAGGACGGCTGCCAGCCGTTGACGCAGGTATTGCCACTGGTGCATGGGGTGAAGGCGGTGTCGTAGGTGGTGAAATCCTCGTCCAGCAGGTTGTTGATCCGGCCGGTGAGGGTCACGTGCTTGTTCACCTGGTAGCTGGCTCCGAGGTGGAAAACTTCATAGTCCTCGTAGTACAGCTCTTTCTCCAACGTGGTGCTGTAACTGCGGTAGCGCCGGGAGCGTGCTTCCATGGACAGGAAGACGTTCAGGTCGGGCGTTGCCTGCCAGTCCAGCGTGGTGTTGAGCATGTGCTTGGCGGTGTTGTTGAGCGGACGCCCCTTGTTGCTGCCGCTTTTCTGTTCGCTGTCGGTATAGGTGTAGTTGCCGCGCAGCGCCCAGGCGTCGGCAATCTGCCAGCGCCCGGCCAACTCCAGGCCCTGGATGATCACCTTGTCGATGTTGCCGCTACGGGTGGAAGAGGGTTGGTAGCCAAGGTCGGCATACTCACCGGGGCTCGCGCAGGGCATCGAGGTGTCCGGGCCGCAAGGCACGTTCGCGATCTTGTCCTTGAAGTCATTATGGAACACAGTGGCATTGAAGCTGTGTCGGCTCGGGTGGTTCCAGTACACCGCAAGTTCGGTATTGCGACTGATCTCCGGTTTCAGGTTGGGATTGCCGAACATGGGCGACACCCCCTGGCCGCCAAAGCCGACGATGCCGTCATAGAGCTGGGTGGTCTTGGGCGTCTTGTAACCGGTGCTGATGCCGCCCTTCACGGTCCACTGCGGATTCAGGGTGTAGACACCGTAGATGCGCGGCGAGACGTGGTCGCCGAACACTTCGTGGTCGTCGTAGCGCACGCCTGCGGTCAGGGTGAAGGCCTCGGTCGGCATCCAGTTGTCTTCAACAAAGAGCGACCACATGTTGTGGTCCTGCACGCCGCCCGGCGTGCCTTCTTCCAGGCCGAACACGCTGTCCTTCAGCTTCCCCCGGATGAGCTGGCCGCCCACCACCAGCAAGTGATCGCCTGCAAGATTGTGCAGTGGAATGTCGAGCTTGCCGTCCAGGGTGAGTTGGCTGCTCTGCATCACCCGTTTCGGTCGCGGCAGGAAGGTGGCGGCGGCCATGTCCTTGCGCGCTTCGTCGCTCATGCCCTCGTAGGCACCCGTACCGTCGTACATTTGTTGCAGCAATGTGCGCTCGGCCACACTGAAAGGCAGGGTGCGGCCATTGTTGTCCGTTTGGACATGGGCCAGGGAAACAAAGCTCGTGCCGAAGTCCCATTTGCCTTCGTGGGTCACCGACCATGCTTCGCGGGTGAATTCCTGTTCGTCGAAGTACCCCACACGAGGCTGAACCTGTCCGCCGCTGGCCCGCCAGACGGTGTCGATGCTATCGACCGTCCCCAGCGGAAACGCGATGTCGCCGCTGCGCTGGTTCAGGACCGGCGCGTTGTCATATTTCTGGGTCGAGGCATCGATATCGAGGGAAATCGTTTGGCGCGCATCGGGCGTGAAGTACAGGCTGGCGCCGTACGCCTTGTTGGTATTGTCGACCGTCTTTCCTCCACCGCCGAAACCCAGGGTGCGCCAGTGGACCGTGCCGTCGGGTGCGGTGGCGGGGGCAAATTCGGGTGTGGATGCCAGGCGCTCATACACACTGCCGCGCACGGACAGGCCAAGCTTGCCGTCGATCAGCGGACCGCGCACGCTGAAATCCGTGGTGATGTCGTCGCCAAAGGCGTCATCGCTTTGCAGGCTGCGGCCAAAGGTGGCGGAGCCTGCCCATGTGTCGGTGACTTTTTTGGTGATGATGTTGATCACGCCGCCCATCGCATCGGCGCCATACAGGATGGAGGCCGGGCCGCGAATGACTTCGATGCGCTCGATGGCGTCCAGCGGCGGGATGTGGTTGAACTGGTTGCCGCCGAAGTTGTTCGGGTAAATGTCACCATGATTGTTCTGGCGCTTTCCGTCGATCAGCACCAGGGTGTAGTCGGAGCCCATCCCGCGCATGCTGATGGTGCGCTGCCCGGTCTTGTCCGACGTTTCACCCACATCCACGCCTTCCAGATCGCGCACCGCGTCGATCAGGGTGGTGTAGGGCTTGCGGGCGAGTTCTTCCTGAGTGATGACCGAGATGCTGGCCGGGGCGTCGGTGATTTTCTGTTCAAACCCGGAGGCGGAGACGACGACCGTGTCGAGCTGTTGCTGGGCATTTGCAGTACCGGCAAAGGCCAGGGCCATTGCAATGGCAAGCTGTGTCGCACGGGGAAGGTGACGAAGGGCGTGGCGGTGTTGCTGCACTGGGTTCTCCTGATGATGGAAGCGCGGGGCGAACGTGCCCTGTCAGGAGTCGAGTGTGTGCAGCACAGGCAGCCAGCTCGGCCCTGAACGGGAGGCGTAAGACGCCCTGGCTGGCTGGCGGCATGCAGGAGGCCGCAGATGGCTGGCTAGGTTTGCGCAGAAGCAGGGTTAAAAAATGTTAATGAGAATTATACTTAACTGAGAATTGTTATCAAGATTTGTCCTGCTGCTTGAAAGAATTTCCGGGCCGCCGTCGCAGAGGGCCCGGGGTGGCGCGGTCTCTCAGCCGAGTAGGCTCATCATGTGGTCGGCGGGGGCGGTTTGGGGCTGGGCCTGGCCGAAGTAGCCTTCGGTGTGGATGCATTCATCGCGGGCGCCCAGAGCCTTGGTTGCGCTCACGCAGGCCGAGACGAAGTCCGGGCTGCCGGCGATGAAAATGCTGTGTGCGGACAGGTCCTTGAACTGCCCCGGGAGGACTTCGGGCAGGCGGCCGTGCAGGTAGCCGTCGCGCTGCTCGCGGGTGAGGGTGGGCTTGTAGCTGAAGTTGCGGTGCTTGGTTTCCCAGTACTTCATCAGTCCGAGGTCGTACAGGTCGGATGCCTCGCGGGCCGAGAACATCAGCGTGACCGGCTTGCGGTAACCCCGACGCAACGCCGCTTCAGTGAGCGACAGGATCGGGGCCAGGCCCGAACCTGCGGCCAGGCACAGCACCGGCGCGTCTACCGACAGGTCGCCGATGAAGGTGCCGTAGGGGCCGGAAATCTTCACCAGATCGCCCACCGCTACCTTGTCGTGCAGCCACAGGCTGGTGCTGCCTTCGTCGATGCGGGTGACCTGCAGGGTAATCTCGCCGTCGGGGCGCGGGGCGTTGGCAATCGAGTAGCAGCGCGCAGCGGCTCCGGCGCGCTCGTCGCCGATCGTCACATACTGGCCCGGCCAGTAACGCATCACCGGGCCTACCGGACGGAAGTGGAATTCGGTGATGCGCGGGGTGCGCTGCACCCGGTCCACCACCACGTAGCGCTGATCCTCGCGGGGCGGGAAAAGCTTGGGACGGGCATCTTCGGTGCCCCATTCGATGACCAGCTCCTCGGACAGCGGCTTGGCCATGCACATCAGGCCATAGCCCTGTTTGCGTTCGTCTTGCGACAAGGCCATGTCCAGCACCATGCCCTGGTCGAACTGACCGGACAGCACCTTCACCTTGCATTCGCCACAGGCACCCGCGCGGCAGTTGTTGGGCAGGGCGTAGCCGGACTTTTCGAGCGCGGCCAGCACGGTGTCGCCGCTGGCGCACTGGACTTCGCGGCCGGAGGGATGAAGGCGGATCTTGTGCGTCGTGTGCATTGTGTTCTCTCCTGATGGGTGGGGATGCGTGCCGTGGTGGCGGACATGCGGCACACATGCAAAAGGCCGCGAGTGCATGGCTCGCGGCCGCTGTGCGTCTCGGCTGTCGGGACCGGGGGTCAGAACACCGGGATGATGTCTTCCATATCGACGTCGGACACTTCTTCACCGGTGATGCCGACTTCGGGAATGGCCGGGAAGGGGATGCCGTAGCGGTCGAGCACGCCCTTCAGGTTGAGCATGGCGTTCTTCCAGTTTTCTTTCTTCGCCTCGTAGCTCGGGATGCCGAAACCGGCGCCGCGTGCCACTTCCTCGCCTTCGCGCTGGCTGGCGATGAAGTCTTCCGGCAGGTCCCAGAATTCCATCGGCGGCTCGAACAGCACGGCGGACAGGAAGAGGTAACCGGCGCGGATCTGCTTGGTCACCATCGCCTTGTCTTCCTGCGGCAGCTTGGGATAGTCACGCTCCATCAGCGCCATGCAGATCGCCATGTGGCGGCCTTCGTCGCGGCCGATGTTGCGGAAAGCTTCCTTGAACACCAGTTCGCGCGAGTTGTCGTGCATTTGCTTGAAGATCGTTGCCGCCGCGATCTCACCCATCAGGAAGGACGAGAACAGCACCGCCAGCGAGTACTTGGGCACGGCCTGCTTGTAGCCATTCCAGTAGCGGCCGCCGTTGTAGTACAGCCACTTGGCGTTCTTCTGCAGGCGCTTGCCCAGTTCGGTCTTCGGTTCGTAGGTGAGCGGGTCCGGATGCTCCAGGAACTTGGTGATCGCCAGACCGCACATCTGCTCGTGGTTCTGCTCGTCGCGCGTGACCGAGAAGAAGCAGCGGCGCACCGGGTCTTCTTCATGGTCTTCATAGGTCTTGATGAAGGCCGAAGCAAACACCGGGGGCGCAGAGGCGTCGAACACCGACAGCAGGGTCCACCAGTAGGCGATGGCTTCGCGCTCTTCCCAGCTGTAGGACTCCACGTCGAGGGTGTCCCAGGGCAGCTTCTTGGGGTCCCAGTTCTCGCGCTGTGCGGCATCCCACACTTCTTCCATCTTTGCCGTCTGGGCGTTCCAGGACAGCGGATAGACGTTGGGTTGCTCGGTGGCGGGGGGAAACTCACGGGTGAGCGCGAGCTTTTCATTCTTGGCCATGCGTGTCTCCTCTTTGCTTTTATCTTCGAATGCGACGGGGTGTCGACAGGCGTAAAGATGAGGCCAGGCAGGCTTGAAAATGTTGACCTAGATCAAAAAAACGAAAAATAACCCGACCGGTCGGTCAATGTTGTTCGGTGCTCAGGGGAGGCCGGGTAGCCGGTCGGCTGCCCGGCGCTTGCTTGTTGACTCATTCTGCGGAGGGGCTGGAGGAGGGGAGCGTGCCGGGTAGTGCGTCGGCAGGGGTGTCGGCCTGCCAGCCACCGCCCAGCGCCTTGTACAGGTCCACCGTAGCGGTGATTCGGGTGAGGCGGTGCTGCAGCAGGCTGTCTTCGGCGGAAAACAGGTTGCGCTGGGCATCGAGCAGGGTGGACAGGCTGTCCGAGCCTTCGCGATAGCGCAGTTCGGACAGGCGCAGGGCCTGCTCGTACTCGTCGCGAATCTCGCGCTGCGCGCTTTCCTGCTGGCGGCTGCGTGCCACGCCGGCGAGTGCGTCATCGACCTCCTTCAAGGCCGTGAGCAGGCTGCTGCGGTAGCTCTCGACGAGTTGCCGGCGGCTCGACTCGCTGCTGTCGACCTGTGCCCGCAGCCGGCCTCCATCAAAGATGGCCTGCATCAGCGACAGCGACACGCTGGCCACATTGACCGGGCTGCCTAGCCCGATGAACGCGAACTCCCCGCTGCTCGCGCTGCTGCTCAGGCCCAATGACAGGCGCAGCGGGAAGAGGGCTGCGCGGGCCAGGGCGATGTTGGCCTCGGCCGCAGCCAGCCGGGCTTCGGCCGAGGCCAGGTCCGGACGTCGGGCAAGCAGTTCGCCCGGCACGGAAGGGGCGACCTCGGGAATCGTGAGCGCGTAGAGGTCGCCCCCTTCGATGCCGAAACCCTGCGGCACCTGGCCGGTGAGGATGGCCAGCGCGCGCAGGGTCTGACGCATCTGCACCTCCATCGGCAGCAGGGCGTCGCGAGCCGTCAGCACGGCAGCCCGCTGGCGGCTGACATCCAGTGCGGAGACCGCGCCGTTGCGATGACGGGCCTCGACGATGCCGAACAGGCGCTCGGCAATCGCCAGGTTCTTGCGCACAATGTCGATGCGCGCCTGCTGGGCGAGGGCTTGCGCATAGGCGTTCACCACGCCGGCCATGAGGGACAGGCGCACGCCCTCGAAGTCGAAGCGGCTGGCGGCAAGCTGCGCCTGCGCGCCCTGCAGGGACAGCCGGTTGCTGTTCCACAGGTCGATCTCATAGCTCATGGCCACGCCCAGGCTGGAGCTGTCCGAGGCTGCGGCGGCATTGCTGGCCTCGCGCCCCTGTGTGCCGGCATTCAGGTGCACTGCCGGAAACAGCGATGCGCCGGTGCTGCGCACCGCCAGTTCGGCCTGGATCACCCGCTCGCGGGCCATGGCCAGGTCGGGGCTGTGCTCCAGCGCCTGGAGCAGCAGCGCTTCAAGCTCGCTGGAGCCGAAGCGCTGCCACCAGTCGGCGCTGACCGGCTGTGCTTGTGGGCTTGGGGGCGTTGCGTTTTCCTGCCATTGCCCGGGCAGCGTGACGCTGGCCCCCGGGTCGTCGCGCGAGGTGGCGCAGCCGGCGAGCAGGCTGGCGCTCACGACCAGCGCCAGCAGGCGCAGGCTGGGTCGGGAGTGGAGTCGGGAGTGGGGTCGAGGCCTGGGCCGGAGCCGGGCCGGGGGCGTGGTGGGGTGGGGCATCGGGGTTCTCATGTGGTTCATTCGGAAGCGAGGGCGACCACCGGATCGAGCCGTGCAGCCTTGCGCGCGGGCAGAAAACCGAACACCAGCCCGGTGGCGAAGGCGCAGCTGAAGGCGAGCAGTACCGGTGCCAGTGAATACTGGATCGGGGTGCCGAAGTGGGCGATGAGGGCGGCAATGCCCAGTCCGGCCCCCACGCCGATCAGCCCGCCCAGCGCCGACACCACCAGCGCCTCGATGAGGAACTGCTGCTGGATGTTGCGGGTACGCGCGCCGGTGGCCATGCGGATGCCGATCTCGCGGGTGCGTTCGGTGACCGACACCAGCATGATGTTCATCACACCGATGCCGCCCACCAGCAGCGAGATGGCGGCCACGGTGCCGAGCAGCACGGTGAGCGTGTTCTGGGTTTCGGACACGGTGTCGATGATCGAGGCCATGTTGCGGATCTGGAAATCCTCCACCCCGTGGCGGGCAAGCAGCAGGGCGTGCACTGCTTCCTGGGTGTCGTCGATGCGCGCCACATCCTCCACCGCGACGGTGACGTTGCGCAGGAAGCGCTGACCGGTGAGGCGCAGGCTGCCGGTGGTGAAGGGCACGAACACCACGTCGTCCTGATCCTGCCCCCAGCTGGTGGCGCCCTTGGGCATCATGACTCCGATGACCTGAAACGGGATGTTGTTCACCAGGATGTACTGACCGACCGGGTCGGCGCCGGGGAACAGCGCGCTGGCGACGGTTTGCCCGAGGACGGCCACCGTGGCGTAGCGGGTTTCGTCTTCCGCGCTGAAGAAGGTACCGCTGGCGGGCTGCCAGCTGCGGGCGACGATGTAGTCGGCCGAGGTGGCATTGATTTCGGTGCGATGGTCGAAGCCTTCGAAGCGCACCGTGACCGAACTGCTTTGCTCGGGCACGGCGGCCAGGATGTTGTCCAGTGTGCCGATGGCGGTGACGTCCTCCGGCACCAGCGTGGAGGTGGTGGCCCGGCCGCGCTGGTTGGGTGCACCGGGGCGCACGGTGAGCAGGTTGGTGCCCATCGCGCTGATCTGGTCGATGACCTGCTGCTTGGCGCCGTCGCCGATGGCCAGCATGGCAATCACTGCTGCCACGCCGATGACGATGCCGAGCAGGGTGAGCATGGAGCGGAACAGGTTGGCCCGCAGCGCCCGCAGTGCGGTGCGCGTGGCCTCCAGCAGTTCGGTGAAGGCCGAGCCGTGGTCGATGTGCGGGGTGAAATCGGGGGGCGTTTCCCGCAGTCCATGCAGGGCCGGGCCGGGGTCGGCAATGACGTTGCCGTCGCGGATTTCGATGATGCGCTGGGCCTGTTCGGCGACCTCGCGCTCATGGGTGATCAGGATGATGGTGTGCCCTGCGGCCGACAGCTGGCGGAACAGGGCCATCACCTCGGCGCCATTCTTGCTGTCCAGGGCGCCCGTCGGCTCATCGGCCAGAATGATGCGTCCGCCGTTCATCAGTGCCCGGGCAATCGAGACGCGCTGCTGCTGCCCCCCGGAAAGCTGGCTGGGGCGGTGGTCGCAGCGTGCTTCGAGGCCAAGTGAGGCAAGCAGCGTTTCGGCGCGCTGCTGACGTTCGTCGGGCGGCATGCCGGCATACACCGCCGGAATCTCGACGTTCTCGCGGGCGGTGGCCGTGCCGACCAGGTTGTAACTCTGGAACACGAAACCGAAGGCTTCGCGGCGCAGCCGGGCGAGTTCATCGCGGTCGAAACTGGCGACATCCTCGCCCATGAACAGGTAGTGGCCCGAAGTGGGCTTGTCCAGGCAACCGAGGATGTTCATCAGGGTCGATTTGCCGGAGCCGGACGAGCCGACGATGGCGACGAATTCACCCGGGTAAATCTTCAGGTCGATGCCATGCAGGACCTCGACGGCCAGCTCGCCCATGCCGAAGCTGCGGGTAATGCCGGACAGCTCGATCAGTGCAGTGCTGCCGGCACCGGGCGTGCTGAGCGTGTCCGGGTGGCTGGGGAGCGTATTGGCCATGCTCACAGCCTCGGCATGCGGGGTGCGCCGCCAGCTGCGGCACCGCGACCGACCGCCAGGCCGGACACGACCTGCTCGCCCTCTTCCAGACCGGACAGGATTTGCACCTGCACCCGGTTGCTCACGCCGTAGCGTACCGGTCGCTCGCTGAGCGTGCCGTCGGCGCTGCGCACCCTGACCGTGCCGGGGCGCCCCGGGCGGGCCTCATCGGCAGGGCTGTCTGCGGCGTCGCGTGGTGGGCGGGGGCGGACGGCACGCTCAGTCTGGGGTGGGGCCGCAGCGGCGGTCGGGCGGGGGGCGTTGCGCTGCAGGGCACCCATTGGAATGAGCAGGGTATCGCGGGCCTGGGCGGTGATGAAGAATACCTGGGCGGTCATCTGCGTCATCAGACGCCCGTCCGGGTTGGGTACATTGAACAGGGCGTTGTACAGCACCACGTTGTTGGTCACCGTGGGCGTGGGTTCGATTTTTTCGAGTTCGCCGTGCCAGCGCTGACCCTGTCCGCCCAGCGTGGTGAAGTAGGCGGGCATGCCGATGCGCAGTCGGCTGATGTCGGCTTCGGAAACCTGTGTCTGTACCGTCATCGTGCTCAGGTCGGCGATGCGCAGCACCGTGGGCGCCTGCTGGTTGGTGTTCAGCGTCTGCCCCTGGCGGGCGCTGATCGACACCACCGTGCCATCCATCGGGGCGTAGATGCGGGCGTACTCCAGGTTGGCTTCGTCGGCGCGCAGGTTGGATTCGGTCTGGTCGATTTGCGCCTTCAGCGCCTCGATCGAGGCCTCGGCCGATTTCAGGCTGGCTTCGGCGGTTTGCACCGCCTCTTCGCTGGTGGCGTCCTCAGCCATCAAGTTCTTCTGGCGGCTGTACTGGATGCGCGCGAGCACCAGGCTGGCTTCACGGTCCTTTAGTTGGGCGCGCTGGTTGCGCAGGCTGGCACGGGTGGCGTCCACTCTGGACTGCAGGACCGTGGGGTCGATCTCGGCGAGCAGGTCGCCTTCCTTCACCTGTTGGCCGACCTCCACATGGATGTGGGTCAGCTGGCCTGAAACCTGGGCGCCGACATCGACGTAATCGCGTGGCTGCAGGGTGCCGGTGGCGGTCACCACGTCCTCGATGTCGCCACGTGTGACGGAGGCAAACTGCAGGTCGGCGGCCGGGTCGGGTGGGGAAAAGAAGTGCTGTCGGCCGAAATAGGCCGTAGCGCCCAGCAGCACGATGGTCATCAGGAAGATCGGCCAGCGGCGGGGTTTGCGGGAGGCGTGGTTACGGTGAGCGGTCATGGTCTTGGTCTGGTCATCCGGAAAGTGCGCCAGCCCTGCGCGAGAGGCGCGGGGACTGCAATCGACGATCGGAGCATAGCGGATCGAGTCGGGCTGCTTTGTATCGTATTGCAGCCCTGGCGCGGTGTGGCCGGTTCAGGCGATCAGGGTCAGATGGTTGTCCCAGTGGCTGAGTTCCATCGGTGGCGGGCCGGACAGCCGTTGTGGCGGGCCGTCCGGGCGAGCGAGCAGCACCGTTCCGAGTCCGCTGCTGAGGATGAAGCTGCCCGCCTCCGGACCGGCGGCAATGCCACAGCCGTCGGCCAGCGGGCATTCGCCCAGCCAGCGCCCATCGGCCAGGTCGATGAATATCGTACGGCCACCGCGTGGGCTGGAAATGCCGGCAATCCGTCCGCTGGCATCGACGGCCGCGCTGCCACAGTAGTTGCGCAAACCGGCCAGCACCGGATCGGGCAGCTCGGGCAGGGTCAGTGTGGCGGAGGCGGGAGCGTGCAGGGCGATCAGCGGCGGACGGTCGGTGGACGGCCCTTCATACTGCATGGCCACGACTACACTGTCGTGCTCGCCGATCGCGAGGTGGCGAATGCTCAGCTGGTGGTGTTCCGGGGCGAGCGCGTACTGGCCGAGCAGCCGACCCGTGGCCGCGTCCAGATAGACCAGCGTCGGCGCCATGCTGTCGACATTGAGCTTGAGGCGTGGGGCGTCGGGGTGGTTGAGGAGCCCACCGTTGGCGACCACCAGCGCGCCGCTGCGCATTGCCCGGATGTCGTGCGGGTCGAGCCCGTGGGAACGAAACTCGCCGATGCGGCGGTAGCCGGCACGAGGGTCATACACACCGATCACGCCATCGCCCACGGCAAGCCCGGACGCTTCCACCCCCTGCCGTACGTGCGCTGCCTGGAAGGCAGGGGCGTTGTCAGCAGTGGTGGACGCTGAGGCGTGCGTGACGCTTTCGGTGGCGTACAGCAGCGTACCGGCGAACACCCCATGCCCGTTGAAAATGCGGCCGGGGGCTGCCGGCAGCTGAAGGCGCGGGCGGTTGGCCTGCAGATCGAAAACCATCAGGAAGGTGCCGGGGCGGCGCGAGAACATGACCGCCTCATGGCCTTCGGGGTGGAGGGCGCTGCCGTGGCCGCGACCGGGCAATGGGTGGTCGAGCATGACTCGGCCATGCAGGTCGAAGCGGGTGGCGTGGTACTGTCCCCGGGCGTCGGCCCGGGCGCTCAGATAGCTGTGGCCGGCGACGTCCGGGCGGGCGGCGGTCGTGGTGGCACCGAACGCACGGGGCGGGAGGACTGCACTGGCCAGGCTGCCCAGCGCAGCGCCCGCACCGAGGCCGAGAAAGCGTCTGCGTCCGAGCATCGGCTCAGTCTCCGTCGAGCGAGTTGAAGCCGACCGGGATGGACAGTGCGGGTGCGAGGCGCTGGGTGACCAGGGCTTTCAGGGCGCTGGCCTCGCGCACCAGTTTTTCCACCTGCTTGCGGGCCTGCGGGTCCTGTACGGCTGCTTCCAGTGGCAGGGACAGGCCGTGCGCGGTAGCCCGGGTCTGGGCAAGGGCGCGGCGCAGCAGGGCGTCGAGTTCGCCGTCTCCAGCCACCGTGCGGACGAAGGCCGAAAAACCGCCACCGCCTGCAGTGCCACTGTCGGTCCCGTCGGCGGTGACCGATGCGCCCAGATACAGGGCCTCGGCGGCGGCCAGGTTGCTGCGCACATATTCCAGCGAGCGCTGGCTGCGCCACGCTTCGGCCAGTTGCGGCCGTGCAGCCTGCAGGCTGGGGCCAAGCGGACGGGCCAGTTTGTGGTCGGCGATCAGTTCGAGCGCGGTGTTCAGGCTCTTGAAGAAGTCCTGGGTGGCCTCGCGGTCGAGGTGGTAGTGGCCTCCCTCGGCAGCAGCGTCGGCAATCACCTGACGGTAGGCGGGGAGGCTGTGAGCCGCAGATGCAGCAGACCCTCCGGACGCTGCCGTACCTTCCCCGTCCAGCCAGCCAGCCAGGGTGTCGCTGGCCATGCTGCTCAGGTTGTGGGCGATGGCGACCAGTACGGCGCAGCGGTAGCGGGCGGCATCGGTGGTGTCCTTGCTTGCACGCGCCCCGGCTTCTGCGCCCAGCGGCTCGTCGGCGGTCAGCAGGCGCTCAAGCGCGGGGAAGCCCTGGACTGCAATGGTACCGCGCGCAAAGGCTTGCGCATCGAGGGCCGCAGGGTCGGCGGTGGCCAGCAGGGCGTCCAGTTGCCGTCCGACCGTGTTGCGCGGATCGGGCCAGAACGAGAAGCGCATGCTGCGCATGAACAGTTCCACCGGGCCGAAGCGGATGTGCTGCACCGCTTGCCACGCGTCGGTGGCCTGATGCCAACCCTGTTCGAGCGCTTCGCGCTCGGCCTGCACGGTATCGGGCCCGGCTGCGCAGAACTGCCGGGCGTGCTGCTCAAGCTGCCGGGTGGCGTCGCCCAGTTGCCGGTAGCGCGGGATGACGTGCTGGTCGACCAGTTCCAGATTGAGCTGGCGGTAGTCGCTGGCGGCAGGCTCCGGCCTGTCCGGCTGTTGGGCGGGCGGGGTGGCATGGAGCGCCGTGCTGAGGCAGCAGGCGCCGAGCAGCAGGGGCCACCGGAGGTGTGCTCGAAAAGGGCGCATCGGAAGCGGTCTCACAGTGAGTTGAGAAAGGCGAGCAAGGCTTCGCGCTGTTCGCGGGACAGGGCGATCACACGTTGCCTGGCAGGTTCGGCCTCTCCGCCATGCCACAGGATGGCCTCAAGCAGGTTGCGTGCGCGCCCGTCGTGCAGGAAGAAAGTGTGTCCGCTGACTGTCTGGGTCAGGCCGATGCCCCACAGCGGCGGAGTGCGCCATTCCCGCCCGTTGGCCTCGCCCTCGGGGCGGTTGTCGGCCAGCCCGTCGCCCATGTCGTGCAGCAGCAGGTCGGTGTAGGGCCAGATGAGCTGGAAGGATTGTTCCGGCCCGACGGCGTCCCGTGCGGTGACGTACTTGGGGCGGTGGCAGGCCGTGCAGCCGCTGTCATAAAACACCTGTTTGCCGGCGAGCACCTGCGGGGCTTCGATGTCGCGCCGGCCGGGGACGGCGAGGTTGCGTGAGTAGAACACCACCAGGTCGAGCATTTCGGCGGGCAGTTCGACCGCGTCGTCTCCGTAGCTGCCGTGAGGGGCTTCGCGGCAGGCTGTCTGGGCTTCGGTGCAGTCGCCCCATGCGGCGGGCAGCACCGGGGTGGAGATGCCGATGTCGCCCGAGAAGGCATGCACGGTCTGGTCGCCGATGGTGGGCTTGCCGGCCTTCCAGCCAAAGCGTCCGAGCATGACCTTGCCGTGGGTGTCGCTCCAGACCCGGTTGGCGCGTCCGGAAATGCCGTCGCCGTTGCTGTCGTCGGGGTCGGCCCAGGACAGGATGTCTTCCTCGGCGATCGATTCGAGCAGCCCCATGCCGATCATCTGCGGTGCCACGCGCGGGGACAGCAGGGTTTCCGGGTGCATCGGGCCGTAGTTGAGGTCAGTCGCCCGATAGGTCGGCTTGCGCAGATGCACCACTGTGCCGTCGGCCAGGGTGACCGGGAACGCCTCGTACTGGATGTCCATGCGCCCTTCGGCCAGGACGCCCTGCACCGAGAAGGTCTGGAACTGGCCACCGTAAGTGGGCTCCGGAATCACCGACTTGCGGTGGCTTGCCAGCGCGGCGTGGTCCTCCGCGCTTTGCGGGGGGATGGACAGGCGCAGGAACATCGACACGGCAGCCTCATCGTCACTTTCCGGGGGCTTGCCGCGTCCGTCCTTCAGGTGGCACGACTGACAGGAGCGGGCGTTGAACAGCGGGCCGAGACCGTTGGAGGACTGGGTCGAGCTGGGCGCGGACACCCACAGCTTGCGGAAGATGCCGTCTCCGACCCGAAAGTCGAGCTGACGCTCGAAGCTCATGTTGGCCGAGGGGTGGGAGAAGCTGCTGGTGTTGACCAGCTTGTGTACCGTGCCGGCACCGGCCGGATTGGCTTCAAAGGGCTCGGAGCGGGTGAAGTCGCGGGTCAGTGCGGTGACCGTGGCGATGCGGCTCGCCTCATCGGGAGGGGCTGCGAATGCGTCGGGGGCAATGGCTGCGATGGAGGCGATGGCCGTGAAAGCAACAGTGGCCGTGCAGAGGGCGGGGAGGGGGGGGTGCAGGGTGGGGCGGGCCTGTCCTGCTCGGGCGAGAGGGTGTGTCATGGCTGTGAGATGGCTTTGACGGGGCTTTGACAGTGGGCGAACAAAGGTGGCGGGTGTGCGCCGAGGAGAGAGAAACGCGCACCCGCCGGGGCCTGAGGCGTGTCGTTACTGGAACACCGCCTCGGGATTGTCGAGGCTGTCCGAGCCCTCGAAGGCGATGGGTTGAAGGTTCAGGGCTGCCACGATGCGCTCGAAGCTGCGGGTCTGGTCGGTCAGTGCGTCAATCGCCGCCTGGATCGCTGCATTGCCTTCTGCATTGCCCTCGCCAATCATCTGGTCATACGCCTCCACGCTTGCTGCTCGCTTGCGGATGGTGTCCATGGCGTCGTGGCTGGCCTTCAGGCGGCTGCGGGTCTGGGCGTCGAGTGTGGGGTCGATGCCGCTGACCAGGGACGACAGGCTCGGACCCTCCAGCACCGTGCCGTCGCTGCGCACATAACGTCCTTCATACACCGACATCATGCCGACCACGTTGTAGTAGTGCGAGTTGTGGGTGTTGTCGGAAAAGCAGTCATGCTCCTCTTCCGGATCGTGCAACATCAGGCCCAGTTTCATGCGCTCACCGGCCAGCTCACCGTAGGACAGGCTGCCCAGGCCGGTGAGGATAGTGGTCAGTGCCGTGTTGCGGTCGGCATTTTCCACGCTGCTGCGGGCTTCGCCGCCGTGCGTCCACTGTGCGGTGATCCATTCGAGATCGTCGATGAGCAGTTCGGTGGCCACCTTCAGGTATTGCGCGCGACGATCGCAGTGGCCATGCGTGCAGGCGTCGCCCTGCGCATAGTCGGTCCATGGCCGGTTGCCGGCTCCCGGGCCGGTGCCGTTCAGGTCCTGGCCCCACAGCAGAAACTCGATGGCATGGTAGCCGGTGGCCACATTGGCCTCGACGCCACCGATCTCGTGCAGGGTTTCGGAGAGCAGTTCCTTGGTGATGTGGGTGGTGTCGACTTCCTCGCTGCCAAACTTGATGCGTGTGTTGCCGATCACGTTGGCCACGTACAGCGGGTTTTCGTCGGAGGCGGTGCCATATGCGGGATCGACATAATCGATCAGTCCTTCGTCGAGGGGCCACGCATTGACCTTGCCTTCCCAGTCGTCGACGATCGGATTGCCGAAGCGGAACACCTCGGTTTGCTGGTAGGGCACCCGCGCGTCAATCCATGCGCTGCGTGCGGCCTGCAGGGTTTGTTCGCCGGGGGTGGCGATCAGGGCTTCGATGGCGGTTTGCAGCGCCTTGGCCTGGGTCAGGGCATCGCCATACATGGCCTCGGCAATGTTGGCGTACTGGGTGGCGACTGCGCGGGCTGGATCGGTAGTGTCCTGAGCGTGGACGAACGATGGCACGGCGCTCAGGCTGAACCCGGCGCTGACGAGGATGCAGCGTAGTGTGTTGTTCATGAAAAGTGGCGACTCCCTGCGGGTCGATGGCGGTTGACAATGTCTTTCATGCTAACAGAAACAAGAATGAATCGCATTCGTTAAATGAATGCTTTCATGCTCATTGAGGTGCCGAAGCGCCCAAAGCGGACAACTTATGACTTAAATCAAGATTTCCCGGGCAGAAGAGGCGTCAAATGCTTTCCAACATTTGGAAACAGTCTAAACTTCCGCTTACAGGGCTTGTGTCCCACTCATAGGAGTGAATTATGAAAGTCAAGGCAAGCAGTCTCGCTATCGCGCTGGCCGTCACGGCCGTCAGTTCGGCCGCCTGGGCAACCACGGTGCGCGATGAGCCGATCACCCCGATTCGCCCGCCGCAGAACATCAATCTGGGCATGGCCGAGCTGGGCAAGAAGCTGTACTTCGATCCGCGTTTGTCCAACTCCGGTTTCATTTCCTGTAACTCCTGCCACAACCTGTCGCGCGGTGGCTCGGACAACCTGCCCACCTCGATTGGCGACAAGTGGCAGGAAGGCCCGATCAACTCGCCGACCGTGCTGAACTCCAGCCTGAACGTGGCGCAGTTCTGGGACGGTCGTGCGGCCGACCTGAAGGAGCAGGCAGGTGGCCCGATCGCCAACCCGGGCGAAATGGCCTTCAGCCATGTGCTCGCTGTGGGCGTGCTGGAGTCGATCCCGGCCTATGTGCGGGAATTCCGGCAGGTATTCGGCATGGACACGACGATCGACATCGATCAGGTGACCGAGGCAATTGCCGAGTTCGAGAAAACGCTGGTGACGCCGAATTCGCGCTTTGACAAGTGGCTGATGGGGCAGGACGACGCAATCAACGCCATCGAGTTGGCTGGCTACACGCTGTTCAAGGAAAGCGGCTGTGTGGCCTGCCACAACGGCGAGGCCGTGGGCGGCAACTCCTTCCAGCGCATGGGCATTGTCGAGCCGTATCACTCCACCAAGGAGGCCGAAGGCCGCTCTGCGGTGACCGGCAAGGACGCAGACCGCTTCAACTTCAAGGTGCCGACGCTGCGCAATGTGGAAATGACCTATCCGTACTTCCACGATGGCGCGGCCAATACGCTGCCCGAGGCGGTGGATATCATGGGTCGCCTGCAACTGGGCCGTAAATTCACCGATGACGAGAATGCCAAGATCGTGGCTTTCCTGAAGACGCTCACCGGCGACCAGCCCAGCTTCCAGCTGCCGATCCTGCCGCCGTCGTCCGACAGCACTCCGCGTCCGAAGCCGTTCGACTGAGACGGACTTGCAGGAATAACGGTTTGCGTTAATATTCGCAAAAGCTGTATCACGCCCCGTCCGAACGGGGCGTTTTTCTTCACCCGGTCTACCCGGCCCACCCGACTTTCTCCCCGACGGAGCGTGATCATGGAGACTTACCGGAACATGGCGGATCTGCTGCGCGAGGCGGGCATTCCGGTGACCCTGCAGCGCATCGAGATTGCCCGGGTGATGCTGTCGCGCCCCTGCCATCTGTCGGCCGAGCAGATTCTGGAGGGGGTTCGCGCGAGCACCCCCGAAACTTCGCGGGCAACCGTGTATAACACCCTGAAGCTGTTTCGTGAAAAAGGGCTGGTGCGCGAGCTGTTCGTGGATCGCGAGCGCGTGGTGTACGACTCCAATGTGGCGCCGCACCACCATCTGTACGACGTGGACAGTGGCCGTCTGACTGACCTTCCGGCCGACCGAATGCGTCTTGTCGGCATGCCGGAGTTGGGCGAGGGCGTGACGCTGGAGTCGGTGGATGTGATCGTGCGTGTGCGCTCCCGCGTCAGTCAGGCTGAGTGACGAACCCCATCTTGCGAATGCCGGCCTGGCGTGCCCGTGACATCAGGTCGGCCAGGACTTCATAGCGTGTGCCACGGTCGGCACGCAGGTGCAGCTCGGGCTGCTTCTCCAGCCCGGCGGCTTCCGTCAAACGCCGGTCGAGTTCGGCATCCGGCACCGGCTCATTGTTCCAGAACAGTTGTCCGGATTCGTTCACGGCCAGGGTGACCGTGTCGGGTTCTTCATTGCTGGCCTCGCTGCTCGCCACCGGCAGATCGATCTTCACCGAGTGGGTGAGCAGGGGGGCCGTAATCATGAACACGATGAGCAGCACCAGCATGACGTCGATCAGCGGCACCATGTTGATTTCGTTCATCGGGGCGGACTGGCCGCCCTGGTTGAAGCCGCCGAAAGCCATCACAGCGCTCCTTCGGCTGCCGTCTGCAAGGGGGCGTCACGCTTGTCCTGACGGGCTTGGACGTGCTGCGCTTCGACCTGCCCCCTGGGGGAGCTGGGCAGGCGCGAACCGGTGGTGAACCAGGCGTGCAGATCGTGGGCGAAGGCGTCCAGTTCGTTGAGCTCCAGGCGGTTGGCGCGGTTGAAAGCGTTATATGCCAGCACGGCCGGAATCGCGACAAACAGGCCGAAGGCGGTCATGATGAGCGCCTCGCCCACCGGACCGGCCACCTTGTCCAGCGTCGCCATGCCCGAAGCGCTGATGCCGATGAGTGCGCCGTAAATGCCCCACACCGTGCCGAAGAGGCCGACGAAGGGGGCGGTCGAGCCGATCGAGGCGAGTACGGTGAGACCGGATTCAAGCTGCGCAGTGGAGATCGCAATCGATTTGCGCAGGGCGCGGGTGACGAATTCGTCCGCGTTCAGCCGGCCACCCAGGGTGTCCTGATGGTGGTGGTCGCGCAGATGCTCGGTCGCTGCCGCCCCCTGCCGGGCGAGTGCTTCAAAGGGCGAGTCCGGCGCTTCGCGCGACAGCCGGGCCAGGCCGTCATCCAGGCTGGAGGCGTTCCAGAACGATTCGATGGCGTTCTCGTGGCGGCGTGCGCGCAGTTGTCGGGTACCGCGCACCAGGATCAGGTACCAGCTGGCGACCGACATCACCACCAGGATGAAAGCCACGAACTTGATGACGTAATCGGACTGGGCCCACAGGTGGGCAAGGCCAAAGGTTTCGGGGGTGGGCATGATGCTTATCCTTGCAGCTTGAAGGTGATTGGAACGATGTACCAGGCAGAGATGTTCTGCTCTCCTTGCCTGGCCGGCACGAAACGCCATCGGGCGACGGCCTTTTCGGCGGCCTCGTCGAGCCGCCTGAAGCCCGAACTTTCGGACAGTTCAATCTTTTCGGCGTGTCCCCCTGCGCTCACGAACACGCGCAGCTTCACCGTGCCTTCCTCGCGCATGCGTCGCGACAGCGCGGGGTAGGACGGCTTCGGGTTGTTCAGATAGTTGGCATCGTGCCGCGGGGCGGTGGTTGGCCCGGTCTGTGCTGCGCGCTGCGGTGCGCTGCGTGTGTCTGCCTGCGCGGTGGCAGGCACATGGGGCGTGGTGGGGGCCGCAGCCGTTTCGGTTGCGGGCGATGCGCTGGCCTGGGGCGTGGGCTGAACCGCTTCCGGTGCCGGTTTCGGTTCTGGCCGGGGCTCGGGCTTGGGGGCGGGTTTAGGCTCGGGCCGGGGCTTCTCCACAGGCTTGGGGCGTTCAACCGGCTTGGGTTTTTCGACAGGCTTGGGCATATCCACCGGCTTTGGAGGCTCGGGGCGTTCCACCGGCACCGGGGGCGCGGGGGTTGGTGCGGGGGGCTCGGGCTGCTCGATCATGGGGGCCGGTGCGCTCGCCTGCTCGGCCTGTACCGGCGCCTCCATGATCAGCGAGACGACGATGGGCGGGGTGATCTCCACCGGTCGCTCATCCGACCAGTGCGCCAGTGTGTAGGCGCCTGCGGCGTGCGCGAGCGCCACCAGAAGCAACATCAGATGACGCTCGCGCCGTGCCTTGCTGCGGGACGGGCGCGACCGCACCGCCTCGTCCCGTGTGCGAGGCTGCGCGGTGGTCGCCAGCCGTGCGGGGGCTGGGCGGCGCCCGGGCGGGGGCAGCGAGGCGAGATGTTCTGGGTGCAAGGTGTGACTGAGTGACATACGGGGGTCGATGGCGGGATTCTATCGCCTTGGCAGTGATCCGGACTTGATGCGTGTCAGGGCATCCACAGGTCGAGCAGGCAGGCCGCAGCCAGTACATACAGGGCCAGTCTGTGGGCTGCGAACACCGGCAATGAGCTGCGGGACGGTTTTGGCGTGTGCCCGGGCAGTATGACTGCTGGGGTACCCGGCATGGAGGAGAGGTCGGATTTCATGCTGCGCAGGCCTCAAGGGTTTCGCCTGTGAGCATTGTGATCGAAGGCTGCAGCGCGTTGCTCATGCAGTCTACCGTGGCCGTTCCTGCCTCCTGACCGCTCAGTGCGGAGCGCAGGCAGCGCTGGGCGCAGTCGGCACATTTTCCGCATTCCGCGCTCACGCCCAGCAACAGGCGCAGGTCACGCATGCGTGCGGCGCCGGTCTGTACGGCCCGTTCAATCTGTCTTTCGGTCACACCGTTGCAAACACATACATACATCGGTCGAATCCTCTCGCTCAACGGCCATGATCATTTGGTCAGGATCAGCTTGCCTGCGCGTGTGGCACGCAAGGTGTACAACGCACTGCCATGCTCGATGGTGATGCAGCTCTCGCCCTTGAGCAGGGTGGCGCTCGGCACGATGCGCCGGGCACTGTCTGCAGGAAGCGCCACGCCTGCAAGCGCAGTGTCTTCAGGTCGGGCCTGAGCGGGAACGGTTCCAGTGTCCTTGATCACGATCTTTAAATAAACAAAATAGGAATAATTCGCATTACAAAGGATTTGTCCTGTGTGGTCAAGCGTCGAGGTGAAATTCTTTGCACGGTGTAAGCTTGCCCCCGTGAAACCGACAAAACAGGAGTGCGATGTGCAGCAAGTGGATTGTGTGATCGAGGCGCCGGTACAGGCTGCCGTACCCGTGTTGGGGGGCGGCGTGTTTCCGGTGCGCCGGGTGTTCTGCATTGCCCGAAACTATGCGGCCCATGCCCGGGAGATGGGCGGCGATCCGAGCCGGGAGGCGCCGTTCTTCTTTACCAAGCCGGCGGATGCAGTGTTTCCGGTGCTGCCGGGGGAGACGGCGTCCTGGCCTTATCCGCTGGCCAGCCACGATGTGCATCACGAGGTGGAGTTGGTGGTGGCCCTGCATCGGGGCGGTGAACACCTTTCAACGGAGCAGGCGGCCGCTTGTGTGTGGGGGCATGCGGTGGGGCTGGACATGACCCGGCGCGACTTGCAGGCCGAGGCCAAGGCACAGGGGCGGCCCTGGGATGTGGCGAAGGCGTTTGATCGAGGTGCGCCCGTGTCGGCCCTGAAGCGTGCCGAGGGTGCGTTGCCCGGGCAGACCCGGGTCAGCCTGAGGGTGAATGATGTATTGCGCCAGCAGGGGCAGTTGTCGGACATGATCTGGTCGGTGCCGGAGATCATCGCTGCGTTGTCACGGCTGTTCGAGCTGAAGGCAGGCGATCTGATCTTTACCGGCACGCCCGAGGGCGTGGGACCGGTACAACCGGGCGACCACCTGGATGCCGTGGTGGAGGGCGTCGGGCGCCTGCAGATGCGGGTGTCCGGTCGCGCCTGAGCCGGGCGACCGGACGGGTGGGAGGCGATAGAGATGACGGGGCGGCGGAGCGATGGCTCAGTTGCCCGTGCGCTCCTTGCGCGACGGCACCATGCGGCGCACCGCCGAAGCCGCATCGATGGTGCCGTTCTGCTCGAACGCCTCCAGGTTGTCTTCCAGACGGTCGGGATCGTACAGGTAGTTGACCATCAACCCCCAGGATTGCGCGAACCCTTTCTCCGAGCTGTCGGCCAGCCAGTTCAGCCGCTCGACGCGCGCCCCGTTGCCGAGATGGAAGCGGGCCACCGGGTCGAGCGGGCGCTCGCCGCGCTTGGCTGTGAGCAGATAAGTGGCCGCCGCACGGGTGAGGGGTTCGCGTAGCGCGGTGGCGAGCGCCTCGTCCTGATGCCAGGCTTCCTGGCCATGCAGGATGGTCTTCAGGCGCTCGTCTTCCGGGCCGCTGATGCCCAGCGGGGCGAGCCGTTTCCAGTCACTCGACGAGAAGGCTGCGAGCACCTCTTCCGGCGCGCGTTCGGCCCAGCGGCGCAAGCCGGGAATCGGTGACAGGGTGGCAAAGGTCTTGAGCCGGGGAAAGTCGCGCTTCAGGTCGTCGACCACCCGTTTCAGCAGGAAATTTCCGAAACTGACCCCGCGCAGGCCGTTCTGGGTGCTGCTGATCGAGTAGAAGATGGCGTTGCTCGCCTGGCTTGCGTCGAACACCGGGGCGTGAATGTCGAGCAGGGTCTGGACATTGTCCGCCATGCTTTCGAGCAGGGCCACTTCCACGAAAATCAGCGGTTCGGTGGGCATGCGCGGGTGAAAGAATGCGTAGCAGCGCCGGTCGGAGTCGAGCCGGTTCTTGAGGTCCGTCCAGGAGCGGATCTCGTGCACTGCCTCGTAGTCGACGATCTTTTCCAGCACATCGGCCGGTGAATGCCAGGTCAGGCGTACCAGCTCGAGAAAGCCGACATCGAACCAGGACGACAGACGGGTTTCGAGCTCACGGTCGAGGGCCTTCAGGTCGGGGTCGTTCCTGAGAAAGCGCAGCAGGTCGGCGCGCATGTCCACCAGGAATTTCACGCCCTGGGGGATGGCGTTGAACTGGGTCAGGATGCGAATGCGGGCGGATTGCAGCGCATTGCGCAGGCGGGCCTCCGCGTCCCACTGGGTTTCGGTGCCGACGGCTTCCTGATAGGCCTGATGGGCGCTGGCGACGATGGCCGGGTCGGGACCGAATTCGAGTGCGATCATGCGCAAGAAGGCGTGCCGGTCCGCGTCGTCGAGTTCGAGGTAACTTTGCGCCAGGCGCGCCGCACGCTGCCGGGTGGAGACTTCTCCTCCCAGCCCTTCGGCGCATTCCTGCAGCTGCTGGCGTAGCCAGGCAATGCGTTTTTCGGGAGTTTCCAGGCCGAGTCCGGTGGCGCTGGCCACGATGGCTCTGACTTTTTCAAGGCTGCGGGCGACGAGTCCGGTATTCATGGGTAGATGTCTCCTTGGTATTGCGACCATGGCGGGGTGTCCGCTCTGGGTCGTCGTATCATCGTCACAGACTATTGTTGCAGGCTGGAGGTTTCATGAACATCGAATCGCGCCCGATGGGCCTCTTGTGTGCGCTGAGTGTTGTTTTGTTGTCAATGGCAAGTGCGCAGGGGCTGCTGGTGGCCTGGCCCGACCTTTCGCCGGTCGGCCTGGCGGGCGGGGCGAGTGCGTTTTCGGTGGGCGCGGCCATGCTCTGGAGCCGGCACATCGCGGTGCGGCGGCAGGCGCTTCAGGCGGGGCGTTTGAGTGACAGTGAGGCGTGCCTGCGCCTGGCGATGAAGGTTACCGGGCTGGGCTTGTGGGATTATCGGGCCGACTCCGAGACCGTGGGCAGCAACGAGCAGACGGCACGCCTGCTCGGCCATGCGCCTGAAGCATTCCGCGAGACACGCACGGCCTTTGTGGCCCGGCTGCACCCGGATGACCGGGCGCGCATGCGGGCGGCCTTTCGTGATTATCTGCAGGGGGCGCGCGATGAATATGTCTGCGAGTTTCGCATGCGCACCCGGGAGGGCCTGTATCGCTGGTTTCGCTCCACGGGCGAGGTGATGAGCCGCGATGCGCAGGGACAGCCGCTCAGGGTCGTGGGGACGTATCTGGACATTCACGATCAGGTTGAGGCGCTGCGCGCCCAGGCCGAGCTGCCCGCCCGCCTGCTCGATGCGCAGGAGACCGAGCGGCGTCTGCTGGCGCGCGAGCTGCATGATGAGATCGGCCAGCAGCTCACTGCCGCACGCTTGAGCCTGCATGCGCTGGGGACAGCGCTGGGCGATGCGCCGGCGCCGCTCGCGCGGGTGAGGGATGTGATGTCGATTGTCGAAGGGCTGATCGCACGGGTGCGCGGGCGGGTGATCGATCTGCGTCCGCCGCTGCTGGACGATCTCGGTCTAGGGCCGGCGCTGGAGGAATATTGCCGGCAACAGGAGGAGCGCAGTCAGGTCTGCGTGCTGCTGGACGGGGTACAGGCGCTGCCGCGCCTTTCGGCGCAGGTCGAGTGCGTGGCGTTCCGGGTGGTGCAGGAGGCAGTGAATAATGCGCTCAAGCATGGGGGGGCGGATGAGGTGCAGGTGAGTCTGGGCGTGCGCGATGAGGTGCTGGAAGTGACGGTGCAGGACAATGGCCGGGGTTTTGACCCACGCCCGACAGGCGCTCGTGCGCAGGCCGCGCGCGTTGTGCCCGGCGTGGGGTTGGCCGTGATGCGAGAGCGGGTGCAGCTGGTCGGCGGGCGGCTGGATGTGAGCCCCGGCCAGGCCGGGGTGCGGGTGCACGCGCAATTGCCGCTGGTGGCAGGAGAGGCAGGATGATCGGGGTGTTGCTGGTGGACGATCATGCCTTGGTGCGTGCGGGGTTGCGGGCGTTGATCGAGCGTTTTGCGGAGTACCGGGTGCTGGCCGAGGCGGCGGATGGTCGTGAGGCGGTGCAGTTGGCACGTGCGCTGCAGCCAGCGCTCGTGCTGATCGACATTGCCATGCCCGGCCTGAACGGGCTGGATGCGATTGCCGAGATCCGTCGTGCGGCACCGGCCTGCAAGGTGGTGGTGGTATCCATGCATGGTGGCCCCGATTACATGAGTGCAGCTTTGCGTGCCGGGGCGGAAGGGTATGTGCTCAAGGACGCAGCGCCCGAGGCGCTGGCCACTGCGCTGGCGGCCGTGCGGGCGGGGCGTCGTCATTTCATCGGCATGAGCGGGGAGGCGATGCAGGGGCACGCGCAGGGCGTGTCGCCGGTGTGTCCGTCGGTGCCCGGTGCGCTGGCGCCGGAGCTGACGCGCCGGCAGCGCGAAATCCTGCAGTTGATTGCCGAGGGCCATGCCACGCGCGAAATTGCCACCTGCCTGCACATCAGCGTGAAGACGGTGGAAACCCACCGGGCGCAGCTCATGCAGCGGCTGGGCATTTTCGATGTGGCGGGGCTCACCCGCCACGCCATCCGGATCGGTCTGGTCAGTCCCGAGCGTTGAGACTGGCTGCGGGCGGCTGGCCATGGGCTTGCCACAGCAGTCCGGCGCCGACGAGCACCATCGGGACGCACAGCCATTGTGCTGTCGACAGGCCCAGGGTGAGCGTGCCGAAAATGCCCGGGTCGGGGGTACGGAAGAATTCAGCAGCAAAGCGCAGCGTGCCGTAACCGACCAGGAACACCGCCGACACTGCGCGCACCGGGCGCGGACTGGCTGAGTACCACCACAGCAGCACGAACAGCAGCATGCCTTCGCCGAGCGCCTGGTAAATCTGCGACGGATGACGGGGCAGTGCATCCACCCAGGGAAAGACCATGCTCCAGGGCAAGTCCATGCCCACGGGACGGCCCCACAACTCGCCGTTGATGAAGTTGCCGATGCGCCCTGCCGCGAGCCCGGTCGGCACCAGCGGTGCGATGAAGTCGGTGACCTGCCAGAAGCCCTTGCCGCTGCGTCGCCCATACAACCACATGGCCACCAGTACCCCCAGAAAGCCGCCATGAAAGCTCATGCCGCCTTTCCAGATGGCCAGCACTTCCAGCGGGTGGCTGAGATAGTAGGCCGGCTGGAAGAACAGCACCTCGCCCAACCGCCCGCCGACGACCACCCCGAGGATGCCGTACAGCAGCAGGTCGTCGATGTGCTCGGCCTGCCAGCCCAGCTCCGGGCGGCGGCGGGCGTGGCGGCGTCCGAGCATCACGAACAGCACGAAGGCGGCCAGATACATCAGGCCGTACCAATGCACGGACAGCGGGCCGAGGGAGAGGGCAACCGGATCGAATCTAGGGTGGATCAGCATGGCAGCGGAAGCAGGACAGGCACGGACAGGGGCCGGTGCTGGGCAGGGTCAGTCAAACTGCGCACGAAACGCGTCGAATTCGGCACGCAACTGGTCAAGCTCCTCGCGCAGCTTGAGCACGGTCTGTTCCAGCTCGCCCTGACGGCCGCGCCCACCGGTGGGCGCGACATGTTCGGCGGAGTGCGCGAGAAAGTCGCCGCCACACAGCAGGTGACCATGGCGGGTTTCCTTGGTGCCCGGTGCGCGTGGCAGCGCGGCTGCCATCGGAGGGTACTTGTCCGCCAGATGCTCCAGCACCGCTTCGACTGCAGCGATGTCGGCGAAGGCATGCATGCGCTCGCAGCGCTGCCGGATTTCGCCCGCAGTCTGCGGGCCGCGCAGCATCAGCAGGGCCAGCACGGCCTGTTCGGGCGGTGGCAGCGAGTAACGCAGGCGGAGCTGGTGTTCGTACTTGGGAACGCGTGCGCTGGCCTGGTCGCGCCGGGTGACCAGCCGCAGTGCAATGAGGGCGTCGAGCGCGTGGACGATTTCCTCCTCGCTCAGCGACATCACCGGGTCGCGGCCAGTGAGCTGGTTGCAGCCGGTGAGGAGGGCGTTGACCGACAGCGGGTAGCTGTCCGGTGTGACGAAGGATTTTTCAACCAGTACTGCGAGCACACGAGCTTGAACCGGGTCGAGCAGTGCGTCGCTGTCTTCGGGGCGGGGGGCGGAGCCGGAGTCGGATGCGGTATCGGTCATTGCTGTATTGGCGCAGGGCCTGGGCATGAAGTCAAACGCAATGATAGCCGACGAAGTGCTGCGCTTCGGTTAGAATTTCAGGCTGTTCAAGCTACATGACTGGCGCGGCGGACTGCCGCGCAGGACAACCGGACGAGGATGCCCATGCCCCAATACCGTTCCCGTACTTCAACTGCCGGCCGCAACATGGCCGGCGCCCGAGCGCTGTGGCGTGCCACCGGCATGAAGGATGGTGATTTCGAAAAACCGATCATCGCCGTCGCCAACAGTTTCACCCAGTTCGTGCCGGGGCATGTGCACCTGAAGGACCTGGGGCAGCTGGTTGCCCGCGAGATCGAAGCGGCCGGCGGTGTGGCCAAGGAGTTCAACACCATTGCGGTGGATGACGGCATTGCGATGGGGCATGGCGGGATGCTGTATTCGCTGCCCAGCCGCGAGCTGATCGCCGACAGTGTCGAATACATGTGCAATGCCCACACGGCCGACGCGCTGGTGTGCATTTCCAACTGCGACAAGATCACCCCGGGCATGCTGATGGCCGCGCTGCGCCTGAACATTCCGGCGATCTTCGTGTCCGGCGGGCCGATGGAGGCCGGCAAGGTGAAGTGGGAGGCGAAGGTCATCCCCGTCGATCTGATCGATGCGATGGTGCGTGCCGCCGACAGCGCCTGTTCCGACGAGGAGGTGGCCGAGTACGAGCGTTCGGCCTGCCCGACCTGTGGTTCGTGCTCCGGCATGTTCACCGCCAACTCGATGAACTGCCTGACTGAAGCGCTGGGCCTGTCGTTGCCCGGCAACGGCACCCTGCTGGCCACGCATGCCGACCGGGAGCAGCTGTTCCGCCGTGCCGGGCGCGTCATCGTCGATTTGGCACGCCGTTACTACGAGGAGGACGATGTGTCGGTGTTGCCGCGTTCGATTGCCAGTTTCCAGGCGTTCGAGAATGCGATCGCGCTCGATGTGGCGATGGGCGGCTCGACCAACACCGTGCTGCACCTGCTGGCAGCGGCGCACGAGGCGGGGGTCGACTTCACCATGAAGGACATCGACCGCGTCTCCCGCAAGGTGCCGTGCCTGTGCAAGGTGGCCCCTGCCGTGCAGGAGGTGCATATCGAAGACGTGCACCGTGCTGGTGGCATCATGGCGATTCTGGGCGAGCTGGATCGCGCCGGCCTGTTGCACACCGATGTGCCCACGGTGCATGCGCGCACTCTGCACGAGGCACTGCACCGCTGGGACGTGATGCAGGCGCATGACAATTCGGTGTTCGAGTTTTATCGTGCCGCGCCCGGTGGTGTGCCGACCCAGAAGGCCTTCTCGCAGGATCGCCGCTGGGGTGAGCTGGATCTCGACCGCACGCATGGCGTGATCCGTGACCGTGCCAACGCCTTCACCGAGGACGGGGGGTTGGCTGTTCTGTATGGCAACATCGCAGAGAAGGGCTGCATCGTGAAGACGGCCGGGGTCGATGAGTCGATCTGGCGCTTCACCGGCCGTGCGCGGGTGTATGAAAGCCAGGAAGACGCCGTCGAGGCGATTCTGGGCGACCAGGTGGTGGCCGGCGACGTAGTGGTGATCCGCTACGAGGGGCCGAAGGGTGGGCCAGGCATGCAGGAAATGCTGTATCCGACCAGCTACCTGAAGTCCAAGGGGCTGGGCAAGGCCTGCGCGCTGCTGACCGACGGTCGCTTTTCCGGCGGCACGTCCGGCCTGTCGATTGGCCATGCCTCGCCGGAGGCGGCCTGCGGCGGTGCGATTGCACTGATCGAGGAGGGGGATACGATCGAGATCGACATTCCCGGCCGCAGCATCCGGCTGGCCGTGTCCGATGACACGCTGGCACAACGCCGTGTCGCCATGCAGGCCAGGGGAGCGGCTGCCTGGCGTCCGGTCAACCGCCAGCGTCAGGTGTCGGCGGCGCTGCAGGCCTATGCCGCCCTCACCACCAGCGCCGATACCGGCGGGGTGCGCGATGTCACGCAAGTACAGCGTGGATGATTGATTGACCCGGCATGCGCATGGCTTGACCGTCATGCGGGTGCCCTCTACTATCCGAGACCATGGACGTCGAACTCAACCGACTGGAAAGCCAGATCGAGCAGCTCATTGGCATGAACACGACCGCGCGCACCGAAGTGCGCAACCTTCGGCTGCGTGTGGCTGCGCTCGAAGCCGAAAATCGCCAGCTCACCGGCAAGCTGAAGTTTGCGGTCGAGAAATTCGAGTCGTTGCTCGAAAAGTTACCGGAAAACTGACATGTCCAATGAAACGCTAGACATCACGATCATGGGGCGTGAATACCGCGTCGCCTGCAAGCCCGAGGAAGCCGAGGGCCTGCGCGAAGCGGTACGCTATCTGGACGTCAAGCTGCGCGAGTTGGGCGGGAAGACCGGAGCCAACGGCGAGAAGCTGGTGATCATGACCGCCCTCAACATCACCCACGAATTCCTGCAATTCCAGCGCTCCGGGGGATTTGACATGCCCGCCCTGAAGCGTAGAATTGGACTCATGAATGCACGACTCGACGGCGTTCTGAGGCAACCGGACAAGCTTTTCTGAGCATGCCGCCTCATGACGAAGTTGTATGACGATCAATCCCCTGCAGTGTTTGTTGAAGCCGTAGATTCCTTGAACCAATGTCGAGAGACTTGGTTGCGGACCTTGATCTTCGCTGGTGTGCCCGCCCCTAGCCGGGTGAGCCTGATGCGGATGGAAAGCGACCTCCCTGAACCCTAGGTTCAGGATGCCCGGTGGAAACGGCACATGCGGGGGGCCAGATGCGAGGCGCGGAGCGATCCGCGCCTCGCTGTTTTTTTGGAAGACCGGACGCAACGGTGGCGGGGGCATGATGTTTGACTGGTGGTGGGCAAGTTACCTCCTGCTCGGAGGCTTTGTCGGCTTTTTTGCCGGCCTGCTGGGCGTCGGCGGCGGGGGCATCATGGTGCCGGTGCTGACCACCCTGTTCGTGGCGCAGGGCTTTGCGGCTTCGAGCGCGGTGCATCTTGCACTGGGCACTTCGATGGCCGCCATCGTGCTCACCTCGATTGCCAGTCTGCGTGCGCACCACCGGCATGGTGCGGTGCGCTGGGATGTCGTGCGCCAGATCACGCCAGGCGTGCTGGCTGGCACCTTTGCCGCCACCTTCATTGCCTCCCGGGTGGCTTCCGAGCCGCTCGCAATCTTCTTTGCCTGCTTCATGGCGTATGTATCGTTCCAGATGATGGCCAACATCAAGCCCAAGCCCAGCCGCGAGTTGCCCGGGGCGGTGGGCATGAATGCGGTGGGCGCGGGCATCGGCAGCATTTCTGCCCTGGTGGCGATTGGCGGAGGCTCGCTGTCGGTGCCGTTCATGACCTGGTGCAATGTGAAGGTGCATCACGCCATCGGTACATCGGCTGCGATTGGTCTGCCGATTGCGATTGCGGGAACGCTGGGTTATCTGTTGAATGGCTGGGGCGCACCGGACATGCCACCGTTGAGCGTCGGTTTCGTGTATCTGCCGGCGCTGGTGCTGGTCAGCGTGGTGAGCATGGTGTTCGCGCCGCTGGGCGCCGGATTGGCGCACCGCTTGCCGGTGGCGACGCTGAAGAAGGTTTTTGCGGTGTTGCTGCTGTTGCTGTCGGCGAAGATGCTGCACACCCTGTTTGCCTGACTGGAAGGTGATGCGATGAGCTGGAGCGTGTGGGTGGCCTTTCTGGTGGCCTCGGTGGTGATTGCGGTCTCTCCCGGACCGGGGGCGGTGCTGAGCATTGCAACCGGTCTGCGTCATGGCTACAGCGGTGCGGTGCAGGCCATCCTTGGGCTGCAAAGCGCCTTGCTGATTCAGTTGGCCGTGGTGGCGGCGGGTTTGGGGGCAGTGCTGGCGGCTTCCAGTACGGCGTTTCTGGTGCTGAAGGGGGTCGGGGCGAGCTATCTGGTATATCTGGGGGTGCGCAAGTGGCGTGCACCGGTGGAGGTCGGGTCTGACGAACAGTCGCTGGCGGGGGCGCCCCGGAGGGGGTTGTATGTGCAGGGGCTGCTGGTGAATCTGACCAATCCCAAGGCGCTGATCTTCATGGTGGCGCTGGTGCCGCAGTTTGTGTCGCCGACCGAACCCCAGGCGGTGCAGTTTCTGATCATCGCGGTGACCATGGTGCTGACCGATTTTGTGGTGATGTCGTGCTACGCCCTGCTGGCGGGGCGTTGCCGGGGCTGGTTACACAGTCCGCGCATGATCCGGACGCAGAACCGCCTGTTCGGCGGCCTGTTCGTGTCCGCCGGGGCACTGCTGGCGCTGTCGTCCAAGGCCTGAGAGGGGCACGGCCCGGCAGGGCGATGTCTTTCAGCGCTCGCCCTGCAGTCCTTCCAGCAGCACCCTGAGGTTGTGTCGCATCATCGAAGGATAGTCAGGCGCCGCTCCGTCGGCCGGGGACAGGGCGTCGGATATCAGCGTGCCGCCCACCCGTGCCCCGCTTTCCTTGCCGATGCGCTCGATCAGCCGGCTGTCGCTGACGTTCTCCAGAAATACCACTGCGACCTGTTCACGCCGGATCTGCCGGATCAGGCGGGCGATGCCGGCGGCCGAGGCTTCGGCGTCATGACTGACGCCGGAGGCCGCCATGAAGCGTACACCGTAGGCCCGGCCAAAGTAGTTGAAGGCTTCATGCGAGCTGACCACCGAGCGGGCTTCGGCCGGAATGGTGGCGAGACGGCTGCGAATCTCTTCATCCAGGGCGTTGAGGGTGTGCTGGTAGGCAGTGCGGCGGGCCTCGATTGCGTCGGCCTCGTCGGGCAGCCGGCGGATGAGCGCTGCGGCAATGTTGTCTACATACACCTTTACGTTGGCGACGTCTTGCCAGGCATGGGGGTCGAGTTCGCCGTGGTGGTGGTGTGCCTGTCCGCTGTGATCATGGTGCGCATGATCGGCCTTGAGTGCCGCGATTCCCTCGCTGGCGATCAGCAGGTGATGCTGTTTGCCAGCCGTGGCGGCCAGCCGTTCCAGCCAGTGGTCGAAGCCCAGTCCGTTGCTGACTACCAGATCGGCCGCCTGAACCAGGCGGGCGTCAGAAGGGCGTGACTGGTAGGCGTGGGCATCTTCGCCGGGGCCGATCAGGCTGCTGACTTTCACATAAGGGCCACCCACCTGCTCGACCAGATCGGCAAGAATGCTGAAGCTGGTGACCACGTTCAGAGGCGTGGTGTTCCCTGTCCGCGTGCGATCGTCGTTGGCCAGCGCGGCGTGGCTCAAGGTCAGCACCGAGAGCAGCAGGATCAGGATGTGCTGCCAGCGTTTGCCAAGGGTGTGCAGTTGTGCAGGCAGCAGGTGTGGGGGGGGCGATGAGTTGGGCATGAGTCGTCCTTGGCCGGGCATGTGAGGGCGCCTGTGCATCAGCGCTCGAGATGGCTGCGCCGGTACAGCCTGGGGCCGAACAGGCCACCCGGCGACAGGCACAGCGATAGCAGGTAGAGGAGGCCAGCTGCGAAAACGATGGCAGGTCCGGCAGGCAGGTCGGCGTGGAAGGAGGCCAGCAGACCGCCAATGCCGCTGAGCAGGGCCAGACCGGCTGCCAGGGCCAGCATGGCCGGCAGGCGCTTGACCCATAGGCGGGCGGAGGCTGAAGGCAGGATCATGATGCCCACCGCCATCAGCGTGCCGAGCGCATGAAAGCCGCTCACCAGGTTGAGCACGACCAGAATCAGGAAGCCGTAATGCGCAACCGGGCTGAAGCGGCTGACGCTGCGCAGGTAGCTGGGGTCGTGGCATTCGAGCACCAGTGGCCGGTACAGCAGGGCCAGCGCACACACGGTGAGGCTGGTGATCGAGGCAATCAGCAGCAGTGAGGCGTCATCGAGCGCCAGCACGCTGCCGAACAGTACATGCAACAGGTCGATGTTGCGCCCGCGCAGCGAAACGATGAGCACGCCGGCGGCCAACGACAGCAGGTAGAACGCCGCCAGGCTGGCGTCTTCCTTGAGAATGGACGAGCGGGCAACCAGGCCTGCCCCCAGCGCCACGATGATGCCGGCGACGATGCCGCCCAGGGTCATCGCGCCCAACGACAGTCCGAACGCCAGATAGCCCAGCGCAGCACCGGGCAGGATGGCGTGGGACATGGCATCGCCCATCAGGCTCATGCGTCGCAGCAACAGGAACAGGCCGACTGGCGTGGCGCCGAGGGCCAGCGCCAGGCAACCGGCCAGCGCGCGCCGCATGAAGGCGAATTCGATGAACGGGTCAATGGCCCAGTCGATGATCATCATGCGTCGGCCTGGGCTTCGGTACGGTGACAAACCGGTGCGTGTTCGTCGAAGCGTTCGGACAGTTGGCGGGCCAGCGCGAGATTGTGCTCGTTGAACACTTCGCCGGTAGGGCCGTAACCGATCAGCTCGCGGGCAATCAGCAGGCAGTGGGGAAAGTCACGCTCGACACGCGCATGGTCATGCAGGACGGCGACAATCGTGCGGCCTTCGCGGTGCCAGTCGAGCATCAGCGCACACAGGTCGTCGGTGGTGCGGCTGTCGATGGCGTTGAAGGGTTCGTCGAGCAGCAGCAGGCGGGCGTCCTGGAGCATCAGGCGGGCGAAGCGTGCCCGTTGCAGTTGTCCGCCGGAGAGGCTGCCGATCGGTCGGTGTTCCAGCCCCTGCAAGCCCACCCGCGCCAGCGTGGTGTGAATGAGCGTGTGGTCGTCGCGACGCAAGCCGCCAAGAAGGCCCAGTTTGCGCCACAGCCCCATGGCCACCATGTCGAATACGCTGAGCGGAAAGCTGGCATCGATTTCCGTTTGCTGGGGCAGGTAGGCCATGCGCTGGCGCTCGACCCCGAGCTCGAAGTGTCCCTGTATCGGGGTGATGTCACCCACCAATGCTTTCAGCAGGGTCGATTTTCCCGCGCCATTTGGGCCGACCACTGCAAGCAGGGCACCATGGGGAATGTCGGCGCTCAGGTGGTGCACCGCCGGGTGCCGGTCGTAGCCCAGAGTGAGATTGTGCAGGCGGATCGCAAAATCGTTTGCTTTCATGTCAGCGCCCACAGAATGACCGCCCAGAGCAGCGCGCAGACGGTAGCGGCAATCGTCAGGCGACCGCCAATGTTGCTGCCGAGCAGGGAAAACAGCGGTTGTGAGGCATGGGTCGCGTGTGAGGGATGGGGGTGTCGGGGGGCGGACATCTCGGTTGGCATCCGGTTGCGGTTCGGTGATGGTTTTGGTTTGCGGCTTTCGATGCAACATTGTAGCATTCAGGCTCTTTGTTCACATAGATCGGTCTGTGCATTGCACGGTCGCAAGTTTGTCGGGAGAGGCAGATGCAGGTCAGGATGCGGATGGGAGTACAGCTTGTTTCGCTGGTGGTTGCGGCGATGTTCGCCGGACAAGGGCTGGCGCAGGGCGCGCATGTCCATGGCCAGGCCGACCTCAGGCTGGTCAAGGAGGGCAGTACCTTGCTGCTGGAGTTCGAGTCGCCGCTCGACAGTCTGGCGGGCTTCGAACACGCACCGGCCACGGATGCACAGCGTGAGGCGCTGATTCAGGCCGGCCGTCTGCTGCACGACGCGGCCAGCCTGTTCGTGCTGCCGGAAGCGGCCGGTTGCGTGTTGCAGGAGGTGCAGATGGAAATGCCGTATTCGGAACAGCTTGCCGACCACGACCACGACCACGACCACGACCACGGGCATGGGCATGGGCATGGGCATGGGGATGAGCATCGTGACGTGTATGCGGTGTATCAGTTCGAATGTGCCACGGCATCGGCTGCGACCGAGTTGCGTGTGGGGCTGTTCGATGCATTCTCGCGCATTGAGCGCATCCGGGTGCAAACGGTGAGCGAGACGGGTCAGGGGGCGGTGGAGTTGAACCGGGATCATGCGCACATCTCCTTCTGAGCGACGCCCGTGAGCGCTCAAGACCGCCCGCCGGTGCCTGCCGTGCACTGCGAAGGGGTGCGCTTTCGCTGGCAGGCGGCAGGGCCGGACTGTCTGGACATTGCGCAGTTTGTCGTGCAGCCGGGTGAGCGGATCTTCCTGCATGGCCCCAGCGGGAGCGGGAAGAGCACGTTGTTGTCGCTGGTCGCGGGCGTGCTCACGCCCACGTGCGGAAAGGTCTGCGTGCTGGGGCAGGACTTGGCGAGCCTGCGGGCCGGGGCGCGTGACCGTTACCGCGCCGACCAGACCGGCTTCATCTTCCAGTTGTTCAATCTCGTGCCCTATCTCTCTGCGCTGGAGAACATCCTTTTGCCGTGCCGTTTCTCGGCGGTGCGCAGGGCGCGCGTGGATGGTGCGCCCGAGGCCGAGGCCCGGCGGCTGGCCGCACGCCTGGACCTTGAGGCGGGGCTGCTTCACAGCCCGGCCACGGCCCTTTCGGTGGGGCAGCAGCAACGGGTGGCAGCTGCCCGGGCGCTGATCGGCAGGCCGCCGCTGGTGGTGGCCGATGAGCCCACCTCGGCACTCGACGAGGACAGGCAGCGTGTGTTCATCGACTTGTTGCTGGGGGAGTTGCAGCAGACCGGGGGGGCGTTGCTGTTCGTCAGCCATGATCGTCGTCTGGCCGGGCATTTTGACCGGGTGGTTGAGCTGCCTGCGATCAACCGTGCAGGAGGGGGCTGATGGGGCACTCAGGTGTGTCTGGCGCGATTGCGTTGCTGGCCTGGAAAAGCGTGCGCAACCGCAGCATGAGCGTGCTGCTGATGGTGGTTGCGATTGCGTTGTCGGTGGCCATGCTGCTGGGGGTGGAGCGGCTGCGCCACGATGCCCGAGAAGGGTTTGCGCAGACGCTGTCCGGAACCGATCTGCTGGTGGGGGCGCGTGCGGGCCCGGTGCAGTTGCTGTTGTATTCGGTGTTTCACATGGGCAATGCGACCAACAACATCCGTTGGTCCAGCATGGAGGCCATCCGCGCCCATCCCCAGGTGAAGTGGGTGGTGCCCCTGTCGCTGGGGGATTCGCACCGGGGGTTTCGCGTGGTCGGGACCACTGAGGGCTTCTTCGAGCATTACCGGCATGGCCGGGGGCGTGCGCTGCGCTTCGCCGGGGGACAGCCCTTTGAATCGCTGTTCGAGGCCGTGGTGGGAGCTGAGGTGGCTGCCCGCCTGGGTTACCGGGTCGGGCAGCAGATCACGATCAGCCATGGGACGGGGGCGCTCGGGTCGCATGAACATGATGACAAGTCCTTCACGATCAGCGGCATACTCGCCCCCACCGGTACGCCGGTCGACCGCTCGGTGCTGCTGGGGCTGGAAGCGCTGGAAGCGATTCATTTGGACTGGGCCGGAGGGACGCGCCTGCCCGGCATCAGCATTCCGGCCGAGCAGGTGCGGCGCTTCGACCTGACGCCCAAGACCGTCACCGCAGCCCTGGTCGGGCTGGAGTCGCGGGTGGCGGTGTTTCGGGTGCAGCGTTTTGTGAATACCTACGCAGACGAGCCCTTGTTGGCGATTCTTCCCGGCGCGACGCTGCAGGAGTTGTGGGGGGTGATCGGCATGGTCGAGCGGGTGCTGCTGGCGGTGTCTGCGCTGGTGGTGGCCGTGGGGCTGGCTGGGTTGGTGGCGGTGGTGGTGGCCGGCCTGGGTGAGCGGCGGCGCGAGCTGGCCATTTTGAGGGCGATGGGCGCCAGTCCGGCGCAGGTGTTCTTGCTGCTCATGCTGGAAAGTCTGCTGGTGGCGGTGCTGGGTTGTGTGGCCGGGGTCGGGTTGATGCAGGGCGTGGCGGCACTTGCCGGCCCGTGGCTGGAAGCGCATCATGGCCTGCCCGTGCAGGCAGGGTGGTTGCGTGTGGCAGAGTGGAAGCTGCTGGGCGGCGTATTGCTGGCCAGTGTGTTTGCCAGTGTGGTGCCGGGGATTCGGGCATACCGCTATTCACTGGCCGATGGCCTGACGATCAGGGTTTGAAACGATGAATTGTCTGAAAAAATGGCGCTGGCTGGGGGTGCTCGTTGGCGGATTGATATTCGGGGCCGGGACGTCCTGGACGCAACAAACCGATGCTGACGCGGGCTTTGAGGTGGGCGCACGACTGCAGACCGGGGGCGGGGTGCAGGCGGACGGTTTCGTGCAGATCGAATGGGACGACCTGATCCCGGCAGACTGGGTCCCCGAAGAGCTGTTCAAGGAGTTGTTCGAGGGCGTCAATCTGGACGCCCTCGATGACTACGACCCCCGGGCGATGGAGGTGATGCAGCAGATCCGCGAGCTATGGGATCGTGCCCCGGTGGTGCCCGCGATGGACAACCGGCGCATCCGCATTCCGGGCTTTGTCGTGCCGCTCGAAGGCGATGCCAGCGAGATTCACGACTTTCTGCTGGTGCCTTATTTCGGCGCTTGCATCCATGTGCCGCCGCCCCCGGTCAACCAGCTCATTCATGTGATGCCCGACCAGCCGATACCGGCCGCATGGAACATGATGCCGGTGTGGGTCAGCGGGGTGCTGCATGTGTCACGCTTCGACAGCGACCTGGGCAACGCAGGCTATCAGCTGCGGGGAATTCGGGTCGAGGAATATGTCGAGACGGAGGATGCGGGGCGTTAAAGGTCATGCCCGGGTTCGCCGAGCGCCGACAATTCCCGCTCGAGCAGTGCCGCATCTCCGACGTTCAGTTCAATCAGACGGCGCAGTTCGGTGATGCTGTCGAGGTCGATGCTGTGGCATGTGAGCCCGATCCGCCGATCGTGCCGGTGTGCGACGGCAACGCGCATGACGATGGTCCGCTGGCTGCCGTCCTCCCGGTCGCCGCCCAGCCCGATCCTGAGGCTGAGCGGTTGCCCAGCCAGAGTGAGCGTGGCTGTGTCTGTTTCGATGAGCGCACCTTTCAGTGCAATGTCGATCAGTCTGCAGGGAAACGCTTGTCCATCGTCGAGCGCCAGCGAAGCGGGCGTGTCAAACAGGACTCTGGCAAAGCGGCGGCGCTGTGTGTGGAGGTCGGCTTCGGGGGTGTGCGTGTCCATGGCATGCCTGTCCTGTCTTGGCGCTTCTGGTGGCAGGGGGTATCCTGCAGCGTCATGCGCGTCGTGGTTGCGTCAGGCGTATTCTACACGTCGCAGTTTCAACAGAGCGCGGTCAGGGAGTGTCGGTATTTTTTACACTTATGCTGGATGTTGCATTCATGCGGCATGGAATGCGCTTTTCTGTCATGGGGTTGCTGCTGCAGGCATCTATCTTGCTTTGACTCTGTGAAGTTTATTTGGCCAGGAAAAAAAATGATCAAGAAAGCTCTGATGGTGTGTGCCCTGAGTGCGTTTGCAGGGGCAGCGGCGGCGGCGCCCACTACGGTGAACATGCAGGATGGCATGACTTATGATACTGAGGCCGTTGCACTGTATAACACGACAGGCGTGCAGATGGCGGGGGTGCTTGTTGATGTGTTCTACAGTGATGGAAGCAGTGAACAAGTCGAGTGGGTTGCCGGTGAAGGTACTTATGGTCAGGCTGCGACAGACAACTGGACGCTTTCCCTGAGCGGTGATTCGTTCAGTACCCGGTTCAGGTTTCAGGTGGGTGATATCGGGGATCTTTTTGTTGTTGGCTTGAGGATGGATGGGCGGTCTGCCCAGGTTGTGTTTGATGTGGTGAGCGACTCTGTGGTCTCTCCCGGTTCTGCTCCGGGGCGCACGCCGCTGAACGTTAACGGTTTTTCGACGACACAGGCGACTTTGCTGACGGACTTCACCTACCGTCATCAGGTGGGTGTGCAGGGCGTCATCCACGGTGACTTGTATGCGTTGCTGGATATTGGCTTCAATGACCCTGAGCTGGGGGGGCTGGCTTCCGGTGGTCGCATTTCCTTCCTGAGCGACACCGATAACACGGTTTCCAGCATTGTGCTGGTTTCGGAGCCTGGTGCGCTGGCGTTGATGCTGGCTGGCCTGGCCGGGCTGGGATTCGTGTCGCGCCGTTCCAGCAAGTCTGCATGAGTTTTCCTGTGTTCAGGTGAGCTTGCCGGATAGCGTCTGAATCGCGTTTTGCGGCGGGGGGTTCGTGCAATCCGTCCCGCCGTTTTCTTGACCGGGTCTCCGGTGTCAGGTGAAATTTCCATATATCATGGCTTCCGGTAACGCATGGCGTCAGCCATGTGCGTTGTTTGCCGTTCGTGTACCTGATCGAGGTTTGCCTGTAATGAAACAAATTGAGCCGGAACAACTGGCGGGTGCCGGCGGGGCAAGGGGTGTCCAGACCCGGGACGATTTGCTTGGATGTCTTCTGGCATTGTCGCGGGCATATGGAGAAACCCTGACTGCGGATGCTGTCCGGGCAGGGTTGCCACTGGAGCAGGGCGTATTGACGCCGGCCCTGTTCGAACGGGCCGCAACCCGGGCGGGGTTCTCGTGCCGTATCGTGCAGCAGCCGATTGAGGCGCTCAATGATGCCCTGTTTCCTGTCCTGCTGTTGCTGAAGGACGACCGGGCCTGCCTGCTCGCAGGCTGGTCGGAGGACGGCCTGCAGGCTCGTGTGGTGTTCCCCGAGCTTGGCGATGCTGCAGTATCGATCAAGCGTGATGCGTTGCTGTCCCGTTATCTGGGGTATGCAATTTATGTTCGCCCGGGGGAGCGCTTCGACGCACGTACGGAAGCGGTGAAGGACGACAGAAAAGGTCACTGGTTCTGGGGGGTGATTGCCGAGAGCCGCACGCTCTACCGTGATGTTCTTGTAGCGGCATTGCTGGTGAATCTGTTTGCGCTGGCCATGCCCCTGTTTGTGATGAATGTTTATGACCGTGTCGTTCCCAATCAGGCGCTCGATACGCTGTGGGTTCTGGCCGCCGGTTTGCTCATCGTGCTGGTGGGGGAGCTCGTGCTGCGCGTATTGCGGGGCCGCTTCATCGATCTGGCCAGCGCGCGTGCGGATGTGAAGCTTTCTTCACGCATCATGGAACGGGTACTTGGCATGCAGATGAAGCACAGGCCGGTTTCGGCCGGGTCGTTCGCGGCCAATCTGCGTGCATTTGAGTCGGTGCGTGAATTCATCGGCTCAGCGACCGTGGTGTCTTTCGTTGACCTTCCCTTTGCGCTTGTATTCCTGGGGCTGATTGCCTGGATCGCACCTGTGCTGGTGTTGCCGTTTCTGGCCGGAGTGCTGATCCTGATCGGCTACGCATTGGTTGTGCAGCGGCGCATGCATGCGCTCGCCAAGACTGCGCACAGGGCGGGTGCCCAGCGTAATGCAACGCTCGTGGAAGGTTTGGTCGGGATCGAAACGATCAAGACGCTGGTTGCTGAGGGAGGGGTGCAGCGGCGCTGGGAGTGGAGCACGACGATGCTTGCCAATGTCGGGCGTCGCCTGCGCCTGATGTCATCTTCGGCAACCCATGTGTCGTCATTCCTGCAGCAGTTTGTGGGGCTCGCAATCATTGTCATTGGTGTGCACCTGATTACTGATGGGGCGATGACGGTAGGTGCCCTGATTGCCTCTTATCTTTTGTCTTCCCGTGCAATGGCGCCATTTGCGCAGGTAGCTGGCTTGATGGTGCAGTATCACAACGCAGCGACCGCCCTGAGCGCACTGAACGAGATGATGAAGACCGAGACCGAGCGTCCGGAGCAGTCCAGTTTCATCAGCAGAGCCCGGTTTGCAGGCAGGGTTGAGTTCAGGGATGTCTCATTCTGTTATCCGGGGCAGCAGGTTGCTGCCTTGCAGAGGGTGTCGTTTTCGATTGCAGAAGGAGAGCGGGTTGGCATTTTGGGCCGGGTCGGCTCGGGGAAGACCAGTATCGAGAAGCTGATTCTCGGGCTGTATGCACCGACGGAAGGCGCCGTGTTGGTCGATGGGGTGGATGCACGACAACTCGACCCTGCCGAGTTGCGGCGTGCGATCGGTTATGTTCAGCAGGATGTCATGCTCTTTTATGGCAGTTTGAGAGACAACATTGTCATGGGTTTGCCACAGGCTGACGATGCCTCCGTGCTCAGGGCTGCCGAAATCGCAGGTTTGCGTGAATTTGTGGATCGCCATCCGCAGGGATTCAACATACAGATTGGGGAACGTGGTGAGTCGCTCTCGGGAGGGCAGCGGCAGAGTGTGGCAATCGCGCGTGCGGTGATTGGGAATCCTGCCATCCTGCTGCTGGATGAGCCGACTGCGGCGATGGATCACTCCTCTGAGGAAATGATCCGCCAGCGGCTGAGCGAGTATGCCAGAGGCAGAACACTGATTCTGGTGACGCACAGAACTTCGCTGCTGGAAATGGTGGACCGGATCATTGTAATGGACGGTGGGCGAATCGTTGCCGACGGGGCCAAGGATCAGGTGGTGCTGGCACTGCGTCAGGGGCGTATCGGCCGGAGTGGTCAGTGATGAAGGGGGCTGTGCGTGTGATTGATGGTGCGGCAGGTGAGGCTGAAGAGGGGCGGGGCCGTCCGGGGGCTGTGTGGCTCCGGCAGCGTAGCCCGGATGACAGGCTCGACTGGGTGGGTGATGCCGAATGGGCCCGACTGTCACAGGAGCCAGTGCGCGCAAGAGGGCTCTTGTATGCGGTTTGCGCGATTGTGGTGCTTTTGGTCGGGTGGGCTGCAGTGGCCGAGGTGGATGAGGTCACGCGTGGCGAGGCCCGGGTGGTGCCCTCAAGCCAGCTGCAAGTCGTACAGTCGGTCGATGGAGGTGTTGTCGAGCGCCTGCTGGTACGCGAGGGGCAGATTGTTGAACCGGGTGAGTTGCTGTTCAGGGTCGATCCGACCCGTTTCGTTTCTTCGATGCGTGAGAGTCGCGCAGAGTTGCTGGCGCTGCAGGTGCGTGCTGCACGCTTGGAAGCGCTGACCCGGGGGGAGGCGTTTGTCGTTGATGAAATGCTGTTGCGCGAGGTTCCGGAAATCGTTGCAGAAGAGCGGCGGCTCTATGAGTCGCGACGTGCCGAGTTGGCCGCACAGCAGGCGATCGCTGGCGATCAACTGAATCAGCGTCGCCAGGAAGCAAACGAGGCGCGCGCGCGTTACGCTCAGGCGAGCAGCGGTCTGGCGCTGGTACAAAAAGAGCTCGACACAACCCGTCCCCTGATTGGCAGTGGTGCCGTGTCCGAGGTTGAGGTGCTGCGGTTGCAGCGGGAGCTTGCGAGATTGCGCGGGGAGCGTGATCAGGCTGCAGCTCAGGTGTCACGGCTGGAGTCGGCGATTGCCGAGGCGACCAGCAAGGTGCAGGAGGTGGAACTGGTCAGCCGCAACCAGATGCGCAATGAGCTGACCGAGACGTTGGGTCGGATGTCCAGCATGACGGAAGGCGCGCGCTCTTTGGAGGATCGGGTGCGTCATGCAGAGATCAGGTCTCCGGTGAGGGGGACGATCAAGCGCCTGCTGGTTACCACGCCGGGGGCTGTGGTCCAGCCGGGACAGAGTGTTGCCGAGATCGTCCCGCTGGATGATGCGCTGATTGTCGAAGCCTTGATCAAGCCTCAGGATATTGCTTTTCTGCGCCCAGGGCAGGAAGCGATGGTAAAGTTTACAGCCTATGACTTTGGAATATATGGTGGCCTGCAGGCCGATGTCGAGCAGATCAGCGCCGATACGGTTACAGATGACAAGGGGGGAGTTGGGTACCTGGTCCGTCTGCGTACCCGTCAGGCTGGGCTTGGCGATGACATGCCCATCATTCCGGGCATGCTTGCCCAGGTGGATGTACGGACCGGCAAGAAAACGGTCCTTGCCTATGTGCTCAAACCGGTACTGCGCGCCAAGGCGAACGCACTTTCTGAACGATGAAACCTGATTTTTATCTGAGCTGCGATCACCAGGCGCCTCCGGAGCGCTGGACCCGGGCCTTTCCGGCGGGACGGGTGCTGCGGTCCGAAGATGTGGGGGTGTGTTTTGCTGAAGGGGGGGTGCTCTGGCTGTCGGCGGACTGTCCGCAGTGGCCGGAGCGGGTTCAGGAATATGCCGTTCGAGATGGGGTGGCGGTGGTTGTGACGAGTCATGCACCCGATGCGCGGCAGGCTGTCACGGCCTTGCGCGCAGGCGCCCGGGGGTATTGTCATGCGCTGGCAGTTCCGGAGCAACTCATCGAAGTGCATCAGGTGGTTGATGGTGGCGGGCTTTGGCTGGGGCGCCAGTTGCTCGAAAGTGTCCTGTCCGTGGCCACGAAGGGTTTCATGGCCGGTGTCGGGGCACAGGGGGACAAGGGGGGCGCGCCGTCGACCGATGCTCTGTCTGCCCGCGAGTACGAGGTTGCTGCAGCGCTGGAGCAGGGGCTGTCGAACAGGGAAATTGCCGAGCGTCTGGGAATCAGTGAGCGGACAGTCAAGGCGCATCTGAGTGCGGTATTCGAGAAACTCGACGTCCGGGACAGGCTGCAGTTGATGTTGCTCATGTCACGAATGTCAAAAGTGGATGGCAAGGGATGAGCGATTCATTCGTGCAACGGGATGCGGAGGGCAATGTGATTGCGCTCTGGAAGGGGACTGACGGCGGGAGGGAACCGGACGGGAGTGGATGGATCAGGGTTGGCGCTCAAAGTGAAGATGTGACCGAGTTTGCGCGCAGGCTGCTTGAAGAGAGCAACCCGTTGACACCGTCCGATCTGGATCTGGTCCGGGTGCTGGAAGATCTGGTCGAGTTGCTGGTCGAGCGTTCGGTGATTCGCTTCACGGATTTGCCCGCAGCGGCACAGACCAAATTGCTGGGGCGCAAGAATCGGCGGGCGGCCATTTCCCGCTTTTCATTGATCAATGACGATAACGAGCCCTTGATCTAGGCGGAGTGAGTTTGTTGTGCAGGACTGTACCTTGGTCCAATTTACATGCAGCGATGTCGCGGGATAGTATTTCCGTCGTATGGCATGTGGATTGTGCGGGCATGCTTTCCCTGTCTTTGCTGGATGACCGGAGTATTGAATCATGAGTGAAATGAGTGCAACTGTCTTGTCTGTCGAGGGGGCCGTGGTCGCAATGAATGCGGACGGCATGCCACGAGTGCTGCAGGTGGGGGAGAAGGTACTCCCGGGGGAGACGGTGGTGGCTGGAGAGGGCGCGTCCCTGCAGTTGCTGACGGTCGATGGTGACGTGGTGCCGCTTGCATCGGGCCAGCGTCTCGTCTTTGGCGAAGAGATGATTGAGGCAACTCGCCTGACTCGCGCCGATGCAGCCGTTGACCCGCTCTCGGTGGAGGCCGTGCTGCAGGCCATCGAAGCGGGGCAGGCGCTTGACGATGTGCTGGAAGCGCCTGCTGCCGGTCTGGCGGGGGGGGGTGAAGGCGAGGGCAGCGATTATGTCCGGCTGGGGCGTGTCGAGGAGGACGTCACCGATCCTGAGTTTGAGTATGTTTATGCGCTGGGCGATGAGCCGCTGCCCATTCCCAGTGGATTCTCTTTCGAGCCTGAGGAAACGGATACGTTTCCGGCGACCGAGACGGTGACTTACACCGACACTGTGACCGTTACCGAAACGGTTACCCAGGAAACCACCGGAACGGTGTCCGGGATACTCACCGACACCGTCAGTGGCATTGTCACCGAGACGGTGAGTGGCATCGTCACCGCAACGGTGTCAGAGGCTCTGACGACAACCATCGCGGAGGTGGTGACCCAGACGGTGACGACCGGAACGGAAACGGTCGTGATTGGCACTGAAACCGTTACCGTGCCTGTCACCGAAACGGAAACCACCGAAGTGACTGCCACGGTCACGTTCACCGATACCGTTACGGTGAGCGAGACGGTCACTGTGACCGAAACCGTACCTGTGACGATCACGGTGACCGGAACCGTTACGGGCACGGAGACCCAGACGGCAACCACCACGCAGACCGCCACGCAGACCGCAACTGAAACCCAGGAGCGGTCGACCACGACCGAGACGACCGTGACCGAGACAGGCACGGCTGAAACCGAAGTTACGGTGACCGTACCGGGCACCGAGACCGTGTGGGTGACCGAAACCGTTACCAGCACTGAAGAACGCTCCGAAACGGCGACTGTCACGGTGAGTCCCACGGTGACGCTTTACTACATTGCCCAGAGTGAGAATGGGGACACTTTTACGCTAGCTGCTGACTATGCTGATGATCCGGAGAACGAGTATTTCCCTCCCATCATAGATACCATTACCGGAACGATAACCGTCACGGGCACTGCGCTTGAGACGTCTACCGAAGAGGTCACTCGCACTGAGTTGGGCACCGACACACTCACTCAGACGAATGGCGAGTGGACCGAAACGGTTACGACCACCCCCACCCAGACAAGTACAAGTTATACGACACTGACCGAGTCCGTGCTGACCGAAACCATTACCGGCACGGTAACCGGCACGGTGACCGTGACTTCCAGTGTCACGGCCACGAATACCTTGACCGGTACGGCAACCGAGACCGCAGAGAGCACCGCAACCAGCACCGGAATACAGACATCGACAGAAACGGCGGAATTGACCGGGACGGTGGTGACTGCCACGGAAACCGCCACCAGGCCCAGCGTTGCCACCGAAACGGAAACGGTCAGCAGTGTGACGGAAACTGTCATCACTGAAACTCAAACCATTGCAGGGTCTACCGAAACCGTGACTTTCCCGGGAGGCACCCAGACGATCACACTGACCGAGTTCAGCGAAACGGTCACGGTGTCGTCCTTTACGGACACGATTACGGTTGGAACCTTTACCAATACGGTTGCAGCCGCTCCGGTCACCGAGACAATTACCGCGACACAGACTGAAACGGCCAGTGAAACGGTAGACGCAAGGGATTTGCCGGCACAGTCCCTGCAAGCTCGGGATGTGCTTGTGGATGGGAACGATCCGCCCCTGTTCTCCGGTGACTCAGTCCCTCCGGCAGGTGGGCCGGAGGGGGCTTCTGTCGATCTGCTGGGCGGCTTCGATCAGGACAGCATGGGTCGAATGCTCCGCAGTGACACACCTCTGGTCGATTGAGGTCGTCTGAAATGTTTGGAAGCGGCGGGCTGGTCCCGCCGTTTTTTTGATGTCAAAGGGTTGATTAGATGCGCGTTTTGTTCATTCATGAAGGTTTGGGGCAGTTCGAGACATTGCATGGATATCTGAACTCTGAAGGGCTTGCTCATGCATGGGGGCTGTGCGCCGAAGGTGTATATCGGGCACGCAAGGACACCACCCCCAACCTGGTGCCATTTCAGGTGCCTGCGGAAAACGACAAGTCGTATTTCTATACCCGAGGTTTGGAGTCCCGGGTTCAGCGCTCCTTCCTGATCAAGAAAGCCATCAATGACTTGCTTGCAAAAACGGGCATCGATCTCATTGTCGCGCATGGCTCAGGTGGTTTTCCGCTCCAGTTGTTCGATGAGTTCGATATCCCGATCATTACCTATATCGAATTTCCGTCGTTTACCAGTCATGGTCATGATCCCCGTTACCCTCAGCCGGAGTATGCTCGATATCGGGACAAGATCTTCGAGATGACCAGTTACCACCAGGTACTCAAGAGCGAACGGGTGATCGTGCCGAGTGAGTACGCTAAAAAAATGTTTCCGACGTGCCTGCACGACAGGATTGTTGCCCAGATGGAAGGTTTCAACATCAGCAGGGGGCCGGCTACCTACAGGAGGGAGGAAGGGGTTTTTCACATCGGCTTTACGGCCCGTGATCTTTCTTCGGCGAAGGGCTTCGAACAGTTCATCCTGATTGCACAGGCAATTCTCAAGCAACGCAGGAACGTGAAATTTGTTTTCTGTGGTTCGCCGAAGGTACTCTACAGCTATGAGCAGGCGTTCCTGCAGCAAAGTTTTTCCGAGGCGGAGGCACGGCCAGAGTCATTCATGCAGTACGTGCTGGAGCGGGAAGGTATTGTGCTGGGCGAGAACCCGCATTTTGAACATGTCAGCTTTTCGAATTATGCCGATTTTGCCGGTTTTGTCGAATCCATGGACCTGTTCCTGTACCCACTCCAGTTCGGTTCTGCAAACTGGGGATTGTTCGAGTTGTTGTTCAGGGGGCGAATCGTGATCGGCAGTGACCGGTGCTTTTTGCCGGAGGTCATTCGGCATAATGTGAATGGCCTGATGTGCCGTTATGACGATGTCGATGAATGGGTCAGGCGTGTGCTGGATGTGATGGATGCGCCGGAGCGGTACCGCCTGCTTGGTGAGCGCGCGCTCCTGGATGCGGAAGAGCGCTTTGGCATCCGCAATGTCGCACGACGCTATCTGGCGATTTTCGAAACGGCGATCAACAGTTACACGCTCCGTCGTACTTCCTCGGTCAGTCCCTGATTCCCGGGCCGGTCACGCCATCGATGCCCAGTTCGAACAGCCGGCTGTGTTCTTCAGGCGTGGCCACCCCTTCAGCGATCACGATCAGACCGATTGCGTGCGCAAGAATGCTCAAACCACGCACGATGGCCTGGTTGCCAGCATCGGTATCGATATGGCGAACCATGGATGTGTCGAGTTTCAGGTAATCGACGCCAAGCTCGTGCAGGTCGCCAATTCTGCCAAAGTGCCGATCAACATGTTCGATGCCCAGTTTGCAGCCTGTGGCCCGTGTGGCCGTACAAAAACTGCGGAATGCATGTCTGTGGGTGATCACGTCATGTTCGCAAACGTCGATCCACAGAAGGCTTGCCGCCTTTGGCGCACCTTTGGCAAGCCCCAGCAACTGGGTGCAGAAATCCTTGTCCGTAAAGGACTCGCCCGAGATATTCACGCCCATGGGCTGGCCTGTTTGGCCAATCTGCTGCAGGGCATGGCGAACCACTTCAAGATCGATGCGGCGTATGACACCGAGGCGAGCGGCCCAAGGCATGAAGTAACCGGCGCTTTGCCAGTGTCCTCCCATCGACAGTCTGACAGGGGCTTCGAGGTGTATGAGCTGACCGTTTGTCCCCAGGACCGGGTAGGGCTGAAGGCGAATGCCCGGACCGTCCAGTGCCGCATCAAGCGCTTCGCGCCATTGTGAGGCTCCCGGAAACGGAGCGGGAGCATCCTCAGGCGCAAGATGCACGCCCTCTCCTGCCGCGCAGGACAGCGCACCATCGATCCGTGCCAGGATGTCGCTGATTGCATCGCCGGCATGATAGGCCGTGCCTCCGACAGTCAGGGAAAAGGCTTTGCGCTGTTTGTCAGGCATGGCCTTCAGGGCGCTGCACAGGGCGGCATGCAGGGCATGAGCGAGTGCCTCGGGCTCAAGGTTACCGCGTACCAGCAGAGCCAACTCGCTTCCGTTCAGGCGTCCGGCCTCGCTGCCATGTTCAGTTGCAGAGAAGGCGCGCAGAGCGTCAGCCTGCGCGCGCAGTGCCTGATCGGTGGCGTCGCGACCGATTGCACCGTTGATGGCGTTCAGATCGCCCAGTCGGGCGATCAGCAGGCTGCCGCCCGATCCCGCGTCATCTCTGGACAGGGCGCTGTCGAGTTGATTCAGGAATTGACGACGTACCAGCAACCCGGTGAGCGGGTCCTCCTGGACTTCCTTGCGCATCGCCTCCAGACGCTGGGACTCTTCGGCAAACATCGCGCGTATCCGTGCCGAAAGACGGTTCATGGCTTTCACCAGGCTGCGGAATTCGGGGGTAGGAGGTTCTTCAGTGGTGATGAAACGACGATCGCCAAGGGCTTCGGCTTGCGTAATCACCTGCTTCAGGGGGCGCATGATGTGCCTGAGAAAGAGGGTTCCCAGGATGCCTGTCGCGGTTGCTCCGGCAAGAAACCACATCAGCATCAGCATCGTGCCGCGCCAGAGCGCTTCATAGGCAAACCGTGAGTGGCTTTCCACGCTCAAGGTGCCGAACTGGTGCCACCCGTCCTGGACTTGTGCGACACCGGGCAGGGCGTCGATGGGCACAAGGCTGACAAACCAGTCAGGAATTCCGGTTTCATTGCCGGTCAGGCTTCGCTCAATGAAAACAGCGCCGTCAGGTCTGCTCAGGTGGATGCTGCGGTAATGGCCGGTGTCGAACTGGGCACTGATGAGCAGTTCAAGGGTCACCGGATCCTTGGACAGCTGTGAAATGGTCAGCGCAAGCGACGTCGCATTGTCCATGTTCTTGAGGTGCAGTTGCTGCTCCAGGTAATGCCGGGCAGACAGTGTGCTGATCACCATGCTGCCGCCAAAGGCAAGCGCAGTGACCACGGCGATCGCGATCCAGAGCTGTTTGATCAGTGACATGTGGGCTGTTCTCCCGGATGCATGGACATGGAGGTGTGTATGAGTATCATCGGAGTCCTTCGGCACGCATGCGCTCGAAGAGCGCGCGCCAGCGTGACAGGCGTGCGGTGGGGTCGGCTGAGGAGTTGTGGGCCCCCCCGACCCAGAGTCCCTCACTATTGAAGCTGAAGACGGGAAACAGGTCTGGACGCCTTGAGGCCGGGCGGATTTCGTCGATCAGGTTGTCGAGAATGAGTGGTTCCGCATTCGGTGTCGCGTAGTAGCCCAGAACCATGTGTGCCAGGTCCATCCCGGTTCGCGCATCGCCAATGCGTGCCCTGACATAGATCAGGCGCATTTTCTCGTCCGGAATGCCCGCAAGTCTCAGGCTGATGTATTTGGCGATTGTGAAATCCTCGCAATCGCCCGCACCAATGCCAAGGGTTTCCAGAGGAGTGGCCCAGAAGTCTTGCTCTCCCCAGATTGCAATGTCATCGTCGAAACGGATGTGGCGGTTGAAGAACTGATTCACGCGTGCAAGCTGTATGGCTGTTTCCTGATTATGCAGGCCAATGATCATGTCATTCCACTGATGGAGACGCTGAAGCGCCTGCTGGCCATGTCGGGCACGCATCGTTTCCTGGGCTCGGGGAAAGTCAATGCTGCTGAATGCCCCCAACCAGTCAGGGGTAATCAGGCACACAAACAATATTGCGCTCAATATTGCTTTTCCCAAAAAGGAAAGGATTCGACAGGATTTGCGCGGAATGGTCACATTGCTGAAATTTTGCAGCCGATCGGTATGGAGGCACGGAATCTGGCGTTTTTTGAAACTGTCGCGGAATACGGCAGATTCATGATTTTTCAGTGCATAGTGTAGCGTATTCCTTGATGCACACGTACTGGCATATTGGTGATCATACCGATATCATTGCGTGGCGCTGGGCGGTTGTCTGGCTGTGGATCCGTTGCTGATCGCTGCCCATGCGGTGACGCATGGCTGGAGCGTGCGCTGTCGGGTAGTCGATGGGGGCACGCCCGCATGGGCTCATGAGCACCGGATTCCGAGAGGAAAAAAAACGTTATGGAAGGTCAGTCATGAAACATCCGGTAAGAAAGTTGTTGAGTCTTGTATTGCTGCTCGGCATGCCTGTGATTGCACAGGCTCAGGCTGTGCCCGATGCGCTGCGTGACAGGGTGAAGTATGCAGTCGAAGTCAATCCGGACGTTCAGGCGCGTTGGCATGCGTTTCAGGCTGCAGGTCATGAGCAAGGCGTGCTGCGCGGCGAGCTGCGTCCGCGCGTCGATATTTCTGCGGCTGCAGGCCGGCAGTTCGAGAAATTGCCCGGGCAGCCGTCGGATGACTACAACCGCATGACGGCAGGGGTTTCCCTGACGCAGTTGCTGTATGACGGAGGCTTCAGTCGAAGCGAAGTGTCCCGGTTCGGACATGCAAGAATGGTGCGCTACTTCGAACTCATGAGGGAGATTGACGATGTGGCGCTCGAAGCCACGCGCGCTTATCTTGACGTGCTTCGTTATCGTGAGCTGGTCTCGTATGCTGAAGAGAACTATGTTGAACACAAGACGGTGTATGACCAGATCGTCGAGCGCACACGCTCGGGACTGGGGCGAGGGGTTGACCTTGAACTGGCGACGGGACGTCTGGCACTTGCTGAATCGAACCTGTTGACCGAGGTTTCCAACCTGCATGATGTCAGTGCCCGTTATCTGAGGGTTGTGGGAGAGCCGGTTCCTCATGTGCTGGCTCCGGTATCGGCTGAGGTGCTCGCCACGGCATTGCCCCCAAGCCTGGATGAGGCCTTGCATGAAGCGTTCCGGGTGAACCCGGGCCTCATGGCCGCCGTTGCGGATATTCGCGCAGGAATGGATCGTGTTGCCTCTCGTCGTGCAGCGCATCACCCAAGGCTTGATCTGCGCCTTCGTCAGAGCGTTGACCGGAATCTCGATCAAGGGGGCACAACCGAGCGTGAAGGGGCGATCGAGTTGGTGTTGAATTACAACTTGTATCGTGGGGGAGCCGATGAGGCACGTCTTCGCCAGGCGGCAGAGGAACTTAATGGGAGTCGTGACGTGAGGGAAAAGGTGTGTCGTGATGTACGGCAAACCGTGACCATTGCGATGAATGACGTCAGCATTCTCGGGGCGCAGTTGCGCCACCTGGATCAGCATCAACTGTCGATGTCCAAGGCGCGCAGGGCCTATCGGCAGCAGTTTGACATCGGCCAGCGCACCCTGCTCGATTTGCTCGATGGCGAGAACGAATACTTCGATGCACGTCGCGCGTATGCGAATGCCGTGTATGACCAGATGCTGGCTCAGGCACGTACTCTGGCCGGGATCGGCAAGCTTTTGCCGGTGCTGGGGGTGGCTCGGGACGGACTGCCTGACACTGCGGAGCGCTCTTCCGAAACGTATGTCGATGAGGAGGCGCTGTGCCCCCCCTTGACGCCCGCACGGGCAGAGATCGACAAGGCCGCCCTGCTTGAGGAAGTGATGCAGCGGGCACGTATTCAGTAGAGCCATTCGGCGGCTTTTGAGCATAAAATCTCGCTCATGAGCCGATTTGATGATACTGCGTCCGATGCCGAGGCATCGCCTCTTGGCAAGCGCGTCACTTACCGTGACACTTACGCCCCCGAACTGCTGTTCCCGATTCCACGCCAGCCCAAGCGGGAGGAATTGGGGCTGCAGGCCGGGGGGCTGCCTTTCCATGGGGAAGACTTGTGGAATGCGTATGAACTGTCCTGGCTGAACGCTCGGGGCAAGCCGGTGGTGGCTGTGGGTCGTTTTCAGGTGCCGGCGAGCTCTCCGCGCCTGATCGAGTCCAAGTCACTCAAACTGTATTTGAACGCCTTCAACCAGAGCCGTTTTGCGTCGGCAGAAGACGTGCGGGCGCTTATTGAGCAGGATTTGTCCGAGGCTTGCGGGGCGCAGGTGAGCGTGGTGCTGGAAATGCTCGCTGCGCGCCCGATGCGTCAGGCCAGTTATCCCGAAGGGGTGCTGATCGATGATCTGGATGTTGAAGTCGATGTGTATTCGCTCATGCCGGACTTTCTCCGTGCTGACCCGTCACGGCCGGAGGTGAGTGAGACGCTGTACTCCCATCTGCTTAAATCCAACTGTCTGGTGACCGGTCAGCCGGACTGGGGGATGCTGGTAGTGCGTTACGCGGGTGCGCCGATCGATCATGAGGGGTTGTTGCGCTATGTGGTGTCCTTTCGGCAGCACAACGAGTTCCACGAGCAGTGTGTCGAGCGCGTGTTCTGCGATATCCTGCAGCGTTGCCGGCCCCGGGAGCTGACCGTCTGGGCGCGTTATACCCGGCGGGGCGGGCTGGACATCAATCCTTTCCGGTCCACGCTGGAGGATGCGTGCGCTGACAATCTTTTCGAAATCAGGCAGTGATCGTGTTCATTGGCTGTCAACCTTGAGTGGGTGAGCGGCGTTAATGGAGCCATGGGGTAGCGTGCAGCTGTCGCTGCAGTTGTCGCAATACCACACCACTTGTGGCGAGTGTCGGCAGAGCGCGGCATGTTCCCTCCGATTGGTTTAGAATCGCCAATCCGCTTCACCACCATCAACACCTGAAAAAAAGAGGAAAAGACATGAAAGCTATCGTGGCTGCTACCGCTGCACTCGGCGTGCTCTTCGCTGCTGCTCCTGCCTCCGCCGATGAGGCCATGGCCAAGGCCAAGAACTGCATGGCCTGTCATGCGGTTGACAAGAAGCTTGTGGGTCCGTCCTACAAGGATGTGGCTGGTAAGTATGCTGGCCAGGAAGATGCGGTTGCCATGCTGGCGGGCAAGATTCAGAAAGGTGGTTCCGGTGTCTGGGGTCCGGTGCCGATGCCGCCCAACCCGCAAGTAAATGATGATGAAGCCAAGGCTTTGGCTGAGTGGGTGCTGTCCCTGTAAGCCTCGCTCACGCGCAAGCAACAAAAAGGCCAGCACTGCTGGCCTTTTTGTTGTCCGTACCCTGTTGTACTTTCAGGACTGCAGGCTGTCTGCGAATCCCAGTGCGCGCACCAGTGCGCGATTGACTGTTCCGGCCTCGATCTGCAGGTCGTCGGCTTGCTGGCGCAAGGCCTTCACATCGAAATTCTCGCAAGCCTGTGCAAGGCGGAGGAAGGGGGCGTAGGCTCCCTCGCCATGCAGCAGGGCGTCGGTGACCGCCTCGGGCAGGTTCATCTCGTCGAGCACACTTTGCATGGAGGTGCCGAGCAGCAGGGGCAGAAGCGAGAAGGCGCCGGTGATGAACAGGTTGTCATGCTCGGCCTTGTCGAAGAAGTGTGCACCGACGTCTTCCATGAAGCGCCCCCGGGCAATCGAGGTCTGCATCATCGCGGCGGCTCCAGGATCGCGACTGGCCGTGACCAGCAGCAGTGACAGCCATTTGTTCAGTGCATCGTAGCCAAGGATGCTGACCGCATGGCGGAAGGACTGGATCTCGCACATCAGACCGAAGCCGGCCGAGTTGATGAAGCGCAGCAGTTTGTAGGAAATGGCCACATCCTGCTTCAGGATGGTTTCGATGTCCCGGATGTCGGCATTGTTGCGCACCAGATTGAGCAGGCGGACGATCTGCGCATGGGCCGGAGAGAGCTCTTGCTTGACGGTGTTGCCATGCAGGAAGAACCAGCCTGAAGCGCCTTCGAAGCCGTTCTGGATGGCGTGCTGAAAGGCGTTGATGTCGGGTAGTCCCCAAGCCAGGGGAATGCCGGGTGTGCCATTCGGCTCGGCCGGCTTGCGTGCATCGAGCAGCACGAAGCGCCAGTCTGCATCGGTTGGCAGAGCGACTCCGGGTTTGAACCAGCTCAGGCAGGTGTTGATGCCGACTTCGCCGAGCCGGGGCAGCAGTTCGAGGGTCTGCGGATGGGCCAGGGCCTGGCAGGGAATCTCGACCATGGTGTTTTGCGGCGCCACCCAGTTCATCAGGTCCGGCGTCGGCACCAGTCGCTCAAGGCAGACGAACACCGTATGGTGAGTAGGCCAGATGTCGGCCAGATCGTTGAGCGCATCCACCACCGAAGCAATGTTGGGGCCGTGGGCGATCAGGCGATTGGCAGTGATGGCCCGTTTCTTGTTGACCACGGGTTCGCGTGTCAGAAAGGTTGTCTCGCTCATGCGTTCAGTTGTGGCTATCGTTTGCGAAAGTGAAGGCGTCGGCGTGGAAGTGCGCCTCGGGAAGCTTGCACCGGCCGAAGAAGTCCTGGCGGGCCACTTCAATCATGGCTGGTGCGCCGCAGGCATACACTTCATGCAGCTGCATGTCGGGGTAATCTTCCATGACGACATGATGCACCAGACCGCTTCGTCCCTGCCAGGCCTCTTCCGGGGTGGCCTCAGAGAGGACCGGGGTGTAGCGGAAGTCCGGCAGGCGTGTTTCCCAGCTTCTGGCCAGTGTGTCCTGGTACAGGCCCGCACGGTTGCGTGCACCCCAGTACAGTCTCATCGGGCGGGTGCAGCCCGTTGCGATGGCGTGTTCGACGATGCTCTTGATCGGGGCAAAACCGGTCCCCCCTGCCAGCAGGATGATCGGGCGGTCGGAATCTTCGCGCAGGAAAAAGCTGCCCAGCGGTCCTTCCATGCGCAGGATGTCGCGCGCCTTCATGGTTTCGAAGACGTGGCCGGTGAAATGCCCGCCAGCCACCTTGCGTACATGCAGCTCGATGGTGTCGGTGACTTCCGGGGGCGAGGCGATGGAGAAGCTGCGTCGCCGGCCATCGCTCAGCAGAAAGTCGACATACTGGCCGGCACGGAAGCGGAATTGCTCGCTGGATGGGAGCTTCAGGGTGACGATCATCACGTCGTCGGCCGCCCGTTCGAGTGCCTGCACGCGGCAGGGCATCTTCCTCGCAGGAATGTCGCCCACACGGGCAATGCTGCGCGGCCTGATGTGCAGGTCGGAAAGCGGTTTGGCCTGGCATAGCAATGTCTGGCCACGGGCGAGGTCGTCGGCAGACAGGGCCGGGGTATTTTCGGGCACCCCGCAAACCGAACCCTGCAGGAGCTCGGCCTTGCAGGCGCCGCAGGCACCGTCGCGGCAGCTGTAGGGCAGCAACAGCCCGGCGGCGAGGGCCGCTTCCAGGATGGTCTGGGCGTCGTCGGCCACGAACTCAAGGTCGTCGGGCGCGATTTGAATCTTGAACTGCATGGCTCGTGAGATAATCCGCTGATGAAAAGAGTCCTGATCGTTGGCTGTGGCGACATCGCACGCCGTGCCATGCCGGAGCTGCTAAAGCGTGGTTTCCGGGTGTATGCACTGGTGCGACGCGCGGAGGCTTGCGCAGCCCTGCGTGCGCTCGGTGTCACCCCCTTGCTGGCCGATCTGGACGACAGGCGTTCGCTGGCCCGCGTGGCGGGTGTCGCGCAGTGCATCCTGCATTTTGCTCCTCCTGGTGCCGATGGCGTAGGTGACCCGCGAACGCGGCGCCTTCTGGCTGCGCTGGGGTGTGCATCGAGTCTACCACAGCGCGTCATATACATAAGTACCACGGGGGTTTATGGCGATCGTGCCGGGCGCTGGGTGGATGAAACCACACCATGCAGGGCGGATAGTGCGCGTGCCCGGCGGCGCGTCGAAGCCGAGCACCTGCTGCGCGATTTCGGACGGCGCACCCGGACGGGGGTGAGCATCCTTCGGGTGCCCGGCATTTACGCGCTCGATCGTGCGCCACTGGCGCGCATTGCGCGTGGAGACCCCTTGCTCGAAGCCTCCGGGGATGTGTATACCAACCACATTCATGCAGACGATCTGGCGCGCATTGCGGTGCTGGCGCTGTTTCGCGGACGCCCGGGGCGGGTGTATAACGCGGTCGATGATTCCGACATGCAGATGGGGGCGTACTACGACCTGGTGGCCGACTTGGCCGGTCTGCCGCGCGCCCCAAGGCGGCCCGCGCATGAAGTGCAGCAGCAGGTGTCGCCGATGGCCTGGTCCTTCATGCGCGAGTCGCGCCGCGTGCGCAATTGTCGGCTGCACGAAGAGCTGCGTTACCGCTTCATCCATCCCACCGTGCGTGAGGGGCTTGCCGGTCTGGCTGGCGGTCGGGGGGCGGACGCTGCATACAACCATTCATGACCAACAGGAGTTTCTGAACGATGCTGACCGTGAAGGCCTTGCATATCGTGTTTGTGGTGAGCTGGTTTGCCGGCCTGTTTTATCTACCCAGGCTGTTCGTGAATCATGCGATGGTCGAGGATGTCGCGACCCGGGAGCGTTTGTTGATGATGGAGCGCAAGCTGTATCGCTTCATGACCCCGTTGGGCGTGCTTGCGGTGGGGCTGGGGCTGTGGCTGTGGTTGTATTACGGTTTTTCCGGCGGCTGGCTGCATGCGAAGACCACGCTGGTGCTGTTTCTGGTGGCCTACCACCTGTACTGCGGCAAGCTGATGCGTGACTTTGCCGAAGGGCGCAATACCCGCAGCCATGTGTGGTTCCGGGTGTTCAATGAAGTCCCGGTGGTGGTGCTGTTCATCGTGACCTTCCTGGTCGTGCTGAAGCCGTTCTGAGTTCAACCGGATTGAGGGCCTGCGGGCCGTACGAGAGATCATGTCAGAGAACTTTTTTGCACCTTGCCCGCGCGGGCTGGAAGCCCAGCTTGCCGATGAACTGCTCGGCCTGGGCGCGGGCGAGGTCGCTCAGGTGCCCGGTGGCGTGGGGTTTTCCGGAGACTGGGTGCTGTGTTACCGGGTCAATCTGGAAAGCCGGCTGGCCACGCGGGTGCTGTGGCGGGTGGGGCGGGGGCGTTATCGCAACGAGAGCGAGTTGTATCGCATTGCCTATGCTCCGACCTGGGCCCGATGGTTTACGCCTGACGATACCATCCGGGTGGTCGTGACTGCGCGCCAGTCGCCCCTGCGCAGCCTGGAGTTCGCCACGCTGAAGATCAAGGACGCGGTATGCGATCACTTTCGTTCGGTGGTCGGGCAGCGTCCCAGCGTGGATACGGCCAATCCGGCGATCCGGATTCATGCCTTCCTGAGCCGTGACGAGGCGGTGCTGTATCTGGATACCTCGGGTGAGCCCCTCTACAAGCGCGGTTTCAAGCGTGCTGCGGTGGAGGCGCCACTGAAGGAAAACCTCGCAGCGGGCATCCTGCGCCTGAGTGGCTGGCGGCCGGGCGAAGCGCTGGTCGATCCGATGTGCGGCAGTGGCACTTTCCTGATCGAGGCGGCGCATATGGCGTTGGACGTGGCACCTGGTCTTGGACGGCGTTTTGGTTTCGAGCGCTTCAGGCACTTCGATGCCGGCTCATGGGCCGTGCTGCGCAAGCAGGCCGAAGCGCGTCGTCAGCCTGTGCGCACGTTGCCGATCTTCGGTTCCGACCTCGTCGGTGAACAGGTGCGGCGGGCGCGGGTGAATCTGGACGCTGCGGGTGTGGGCGACTGCGTAAGCCTAGCGCGTGCCGATTTTCTCGATCTTGAGGCGCCCGCCGAACAAGGCGTGCTGGTGACCAATCCACCCTATGGGGTACGCATTGGCGAGGAGGAGGCGCTCGCGGCCTGGTATCCGAAGCTTGGCGACGCGCTCAAGCAGCATTGGGCCGGTTGGCGCTGCTACTTTCTGACGGCAGACCCGGCCTTGCCCAAGGGCGTCCGGCTCAAGGCCAGCAAGCGTACTCCCCTGTTCAATGGTGCATTGGAGTGTCGCCTGCTCGAATACCGGATGATTTCGGGCACCATGCGCAAGCAGGACTCTGGCGACCAGACTGGGGGCGCGGCGCGCGCTGGCTGATCATGCATGCACCGGGGTGGGGCCGCCTGTCGGGCGGGTGCCGCCCCGGTGCATGTGCGTAAGAGGGGCTCTGTCAGACGATATCGAGGTTCTGCGTGCCGGCAGTGAGATCCTTCTCGCCATGTTTGCTGTACAGCTTGATCTGCAGGCGCAGGTCGTTGACCGAGTCGGCGTTGCGCAGTGCGTCCTCGTAGGTGATCAGGCCGTCTTCATAGAGTTGGAACAGGCTCTGGTCGAAGGTCTGCATGCCCAGTTCGCGGGAGCGCTTCATCACTTCCTTGATCTCCGGCACATCGCCCTTGAAAATCAGGTCGGAGATCAGCGGCGAGTTGAGCATCACCTCGATGGCGGGCACCCGTCCCTTGCGATCCTTCATGGGCAGCAGACGCTGCGAGATGAGGGCGCGCACGTTGAGCGAGAGGTCCATCAGCAGTTGCTGGCGACGCTCTTCGGGGAAGAAGTTGATGATGCGGTCCAGCGCCTGGTTGGTGCTGTTGGCGTGCAGGGTCGCCAGGCAGAGGTGGCCGGTTTCGGCAAACGCGATCGCATAGTCCATGGTTTCGCGGTCGCGAATTTCACCCATCAGGATCACATCGGGCGCCTGCCGCAAGGTGTTCTTCAGTGCAATTTCCCAGTTTTCGGTGTCGATGCCGATCTCGCGCTGCGAGACGATGCAGTTCTTGTGCGTGTGTACGAATTCGATCGGGTCTTCCACCGTGATGATGTGGCCGTAGGATTGCTCGTTGCGGAAGTCCACCATGGCGGCCAGTGACGTGGTCTTGCCGGTGCCGGTGCCGCCTACGAAGATCACCAGCCCCCGCTTGGTCATGGCCACGTCGCGCAGCACTGGCGGCAGGCCCAGATCGTCGAAGTTGGGAATCCGTTGCGGAATGGTCCGCAGCACCAGCGCCACCTTGCCCTGCTGGATGTAGGCATTGGCCCGGAAGCGCCCGATGCCGGCCGGCGAGATCGCGAAGTTGCACTCCTTGGTGGCTTCGAACTCTGCCGACTGGCGGTCGTTCATGATGGCCCGTGCCAGATCGGACGTGTGTGCTGCGGTCAATACCTGATTGGACTGCGGCACGATGCGCCCGTCGACCTTGATGGCCGGAGGAAAGCCAGCCGAGATGAACAGGTCGGAGCCGTTTTTCTGCAGCATCAGCCGCAGCAGGTCGTGCATGAACTTGAGTGCCTGATCGCGTTCCATGATGTTTTCTCCTGACCGGACTGACGGTCATGTTCCTGCCCGCAAGACGTGCTTGCCGGGCGTGGGCTGTCAGCCCTGGAAGTTGTCCTTGTTCTGCGCCTTCACCCGTGCTTCGGCTGCCGACACCACATTGCGCTTGACCAGGTCCTGGAGGCACTGGTCAAGCGTTTGCATGCCCACATTCTGACCGGTCTGGATGGCGGAGTACATCTGCGCGATCTTGTTTTCACGAATCAGGTTGCGGATGGCCGGGGTGCCGATCATGATCTCGTGTGCCGCGACCCGGCCGGCGCCGTCCTTGGTCTTGAGCAGGGTCTGGGCGATGACCGCGCGCAGCGATTCGGACAGCATGGCGCGCACCATGTCCTTTTCTTCGGCGGGGAATACGTCGATGATACGGTCGATGGTCTTCGCGGCGGAAGAGGTGTGCAGCGTGCCGAACACCAAGTGGCCGGTTTCTGCGCCGGTCAGCGCGAGGCGGATGGTTTCAAGGTCGCGCATTTCGCCCACCAGGATCACGTCCGGGTCTTCACGCAGCGCAGAGCGCAGCGCGTTGTTGAACGACAGGGTGTCGCGGTGCACTTCGCGCTGGTTGATCAGGCAGCGCTTGGACTCATGCACGAATTCGATCGGGTCCTCGATGGTGAGAATGTGCGCGTGGTGGTTTTCGTTGATGTAGTCGATCATGCCGGCCAGGGTGGTGGACTTGCCCGAGCCGGTGGGGCCGGTGACCAGTACGATGCCGCGCGGTTGTTCGGAAATTTCCTTGAAGATCTTGGGGGCGTTCAGGTCTTCGAGGGTCAGCACCTTGGACGGAATGGTCCGGAACACGGCTGAGGCACCACGGTGCTGGTTGAAGGCGTTCACCCGGAAACGAGCGAGGTTGGGAATCGCGAAGGAAAAGTCGCACTCCAGGGACTCTTCGTACTGCTTGCGCTGGCCGTCGTTCATGATGTCATACACCATGGAGTGTACGTCCTTGTGCTCCATGGGCGGCAGGTTGATGCGCCGTACATCGCCATGCACCCGGATCATGGGTGGCAGGCCCGCCGACAGGTGCAAGTCGGAAGCCTTGTTCTTGACGGAAAAAGCGAGCAGTTCGGTGATATCCATGGTGTGGGCCGGTGTGTGGTAAGGCTGTTCGGGCTGCAGGGCCGGTGGCCCGCAGTGCTATACTCATCGGGCCAATTCAGGCCGTCCGACGTTATATGACAACAATCTCCAGCAACTTGCAAGCCGTACGCGAACGGCTGGAAGGCAGTGCGCGCGACTGTGGCCGCGACCCGCAGGGTGTGGCACTGCTCGCGGTCAGCAAGACCTGGCCGCCCCAGGCGATACGCGAGGCATTCGCTGCAGGCCAGCGCAGCTTTGGTGAAAACTATGTGCAGGAAGGGGTGGACAAGGTCCGTGCCCTGCAGGACCTGCCCATCGAATGGCATTTCATCGGCCCCTTGCAGAGCAACAAGTCGCGCCTGGTGGCCGAGCATTTCGAGTGGGTTCATTCGGTGGACCGGCTGAAACTGGCCGAGCGTCTGTCGGCACAGCGTCCGGCCGGTCGGGGGGCGCTCAACGTGTGTCTGCAGGTCAATGTCAGCGGCGAAGCCAGCAAGAGCGGGGTGAGGCCGGACGAGGTGTTCGCGCTGGCGACCGCCATCGCCGGCTTGCCGGGTTTGAGGCTGCGTGGCCTGATGTGCATTCCTGAAGCGGATGCGGATGAGCGGGTGTTGCGCGGGCGTTTTGCACTGTTGCGTGGCTTGCGTGATCGCCTGGCGACCGAGCAGGGCATCATGCTCGACACCCTGTCCATGGGCATGTCCGACGACCTGGAGCTGGCAATTGCCGAAGGCAGCACCCTGGTGCGCGTGGGCAGTGCGATTTTCGGCGCGAGAGCTTCGCGCCAGACAGGAGAAAAGTCTTGAGAGAGCAGGTGAGGATCAGTTTTCTGGGCGGTGGCAACATGGCTGTCGCATTGCTGGGGGGCATGCTGGAGCGTGGTTTTGCGGCCGATGGCATCCAGGTAGTGGAGCTGTCTGCTCCTGCGCGCGAGCAACTGCAGGCACGTTTTGCGGTGCGTGCGTTGGAGCACGCGGACGATGCGTTGCTGGCTTGCGACCTGTTGGTGCTCGCAGTCAAGCCGCAGCAGATGCGCGATGCACTGCGGCCTCTGGCCGGGCGGCTGGCACAGGATACGGTGGTGGTGAGTATTGCAGCCGGCCTCCGGGTGGATGATCTGGCACGCTGGCTGGGCGGTTTCCGGCGCATTGTGCGAGCCATGCCGAATACGCCCGCGCTGGTGGGGGCCGGGTTGACCGGGCTGTTTGCCGATGCTTCGGTGAATGACGAAGGGCGGGCGCTGGCCGAACGCGTTCTTGCGGCCGTGGGCACCACTTTGTGGGTGTCGGAAGAGGCGCAGATGGATGCGGTGACCGCGATTTCGGGCAGTGGTCCGGGGTATGTGTTTCGCTTCATCGAAGCGCTGGAGGCGGCGGCCCTGGCACGAGGCTTCGAGCCGGCTACGGCTCGCACCCTGGCGGTGGACACCGTATTCGGTGCAGCGAGTCTGGCTCGGTCATCGAGTGAGCCTCCCGCACGCTTGCGCGAGCAGGTGACCTCCAAGGGCGGGACCACGGCTGCGGCGCTGGACAGCTTGGCCGGGGCGGGCTTTTTCGAAGCGCTGCTGGAGGCCGTTTCGGCCGCCGAAGCGCGTGGCCGGACGCTCGGCGCCGAGCTCGGAAAGGACTGATCGCCATGCTTGGCAACATCCTTCTTCTGGTGCTGAACTTCGTGTTCGGCTTCATCACCATCGCTTTGCTCGCCCGCTTTTTCATGCAGTGGCAACGGGTGGGGTTTCGCAATCAGGTGGGGCAGTTCGTGGTGGCCTGCACCGACTGGCTGGTGATCCCGCTGCGCCGGGTGATTCCGGGCCTGTTCGGCATGGATCTGGCCAGTCTGCTGCCTGCCTGGGTGTTTCAGACGGGTTTTGTGTTCATCGAGCTGAGTCTGCGCGGCGTGCCCTTTGCCGGGGAGCCGCTGGGCATGCTGGCGGGTGTCTGGGGCATGGGGCTGCTGGAGTTGCTGCGGATGGCCCTGTATCTGGTATTTGCGGTGGTGCTGGTGTCGGCGATCATGTCGTGGTTCAGCCCCCATGCACCGGCTGCGGCGGTGTTCCACGCACTGGCTGATCCCTTCCTGCGCCCGTTCCGTCGGGTGGTGCCGATGATTGCGAATGTGGATCTTTCGCCGCTGGTGCTGCTGCTGTTGCTGCAGATCCTGCTGATGGTGGTGGGTGGCGCCCGCAACAGCCTGTTGCCGCTGATCGTCGGCCTGTAGCCTGAAGCGTGAACGACTGCCGGCGAGGGGCTGAGGCCGGGGGGGGCAGGCCCCGGCCTGTTGGCTGGCGGTCGGTTACTGGCCGTTTGCCGGGTTCTCGAACATGATCTTGCCTTCGACCAGCGTGTAGCGCACCACGCCGGGCAGTGCCTGGCCCAGGAAGGGCGTGTTCTTGCCCTGGCTGCGCAGGTCTTCATGGCGAATGCTGCGGATGGTCTGTGGGTCGAATACGCAGATGTCCGCACGGCTGTCCGGACTCAGGTGCCCCGCCTTGGTGATGCCGATGATGCGGGCGGCGTCTGCCGTTACCCGTGCCAGGGCGTCAGGCAGGGCGATCCCTTCATCCGCCGCCCATTTGAGCGTCAGGGACAGCAGCAACTCCAGCCCGGTGGCGCCGGCCTCGGATTCGCTGAACGGTCGCAGCTTGCCGTCGTCGTCCACCGGGGTGTGATCCGAGCACAGTGCGTTGATGCGGCCATCCTTCAGGCCGGCACGCAGCGCGTCGCGGTCGTGCTCGCTGCGCAGCGGCGGAATCAGATGGCAGTGGCTGTTGAAATAGCCGATGTCCTTGTCCGACAGGTGCAGATGGTTGATCGACACGTCGCAGGTCACATCCATGCCTTCGGCGCGGGCCTGCTCGATCAGAGCCAGACCGGCCGCCGAAGAGAGGCGGGTGATGTGCAGCCGGGCCCCCGTCATTCTGGCCAGCTGCAGATAGGTGTATAGCGCGACGGTTTCGGCCGCTACCGGAATACCGGGCAGGCCAAGCCGGCTGGCCACTTCGCCGTCGTGCGCAAAGCCGCCGCGTGCGAGAAACGGTGCAATCGGTTGCAGCCAGACGCGGAAGCCAAACGTTGCAGCATACTGCAACGCGCGCATCAGTACGGCGTTGTCGACAATCGGGACGTTCGCCTGACTGAAGGCCACACAGCCGGATTCGACCAGTTCGGCCATTTCTGACAGCCGCTCCCCCTTCAGCCCCAGGGTCAGCGCGCCCACCGGATAGACATGCGCACGATTGAGCTTCTTGGCGCGGTAGCACAGCATCTCGACCAGCCCGGGTTCGTCCAGGGTGGGGTCGGTGTCCGGCGGAATGGCCAGGCTGGTGATGCCGCCTGCCATGGCGGCCTCCATTTCGGATTCCAGCGTGGCGCGATATTCGTAACCAGGCTCGCGCAGCCGCGCGGCCAGATCGATCAGTCCCGGGCACACGACCAGCCCGGACGCGTCGATTGTGCGAACCGGATGAAAACCGTCCGGGGCTGCACCGGTAGCGAGAATCTTGCCGCGCGCCAGATGCAGGTCTGCCTGTTGGTCGATGCCGTTGGCCGGGTCGATGACGCGGCCGTTGATGATGCTGATGTTCATTCGCTGTGTTACCTCAATCGGTCAGGAAGCGAGCATGCTCATGACGGCCATGCGTACCGCGATGCCAAAGGTGACCTGCGGCAGGATCACCGCCTGGGCGCCGTCGGCCACTGCGGAGTCGATTTCCACGCCCCGGTTCATCGGACCGGGGTGCATCACGATTGCATCCGGCCTGGCCAGGGCGAGCTTCTCGGCCGTCAGCCCCCAGACCTTGAAGAACTCCTGCGGGGTGGGCAGCAGGGCGCCGTTCATGCGCTCGTTCTGCAGCCGCAGCATCATCACCACGTCCACGTCGCGCAGTCCCTCGCACATGTCGTGGAACACCCGCACGCCGAGGCGTTCGACATCGGTGGGCAGCAGCGTTTTCGGGCCGATGACGCGCACTTCCGGCACGCCCAGCGTGATCAGCGCGCTGATCTGCGAGCGGGCCACGCGCGAGTGCAGCACATCGCCGACCACTGCTACCGTGAGTTGGGTGAAGTCCTTCTTGTAATGCCGGATGGTGTACATGTCCAGCAGGCCCTGAGTGGGGTGGGCGTGACGACCGTCGCCCGCATTCACCACATGAATGTCGTCGCGCCCCTGCGCGGCCAGATGCTGCGCGATGAGGAAGGGCGCACCGCTGGCGGCATGGCGTACCACAAACATGTCTGCCTGCATCGCACACAGGTTGTCTACCGTATCAAGCAGGCTTTCCCCCTTGGAGGTGGAACTGGTCGACACGTTGAGATTGACCACGTCGGCCGACAAGCGTTTGGCGGCAATCTCGAAGGTGGTGCGTGTGCGTGTGGAGTTTTCGAAAAACAGGTTGAAGATGCTCTTGCCGCGCATGATCGGCAGTTTCTTGACCTCGCGTTCGGCCACCTCGGTAAATGGCGCGGCCGTATCGAGGATGGAGGTGAGAATTTCGCGCGGCAGGCCGTCCAGGGTGAGCAGGTGCTGGAGTTCGCCGTGGGCGTTGAGCTGGGGGTTACGCATCGATCAGCCTCAGGTTCAATTTTCCGGAATCTTCACATTCGAGCTGCAGGCGCTGGCCTGCCGGCAGCGGGCGGTCCAGCTGGTGGGCACACCAGCGCGGGCTGACGGGCAGTTCGCGTTCGCCACGGTCTACCAGCACGGCCAGGTCCACGCGCTGCGGACGACCGAAATCGAACAGCTCGTTGAGGGCTGCGCGGGTGGTGCGGCCGGTGTACAGCACGTCGTCGACAATGATCACCCGGGCGCCATCCACCGTGAAGGGCAGGTCGCTGCGCTTGAGCCCGCCATGCAGCCCCTTCGCCTTGAAGTCGTCGCGGTAAAAGGAAATGTCGATCGAGCCCAGGGGCTGGGTCAGGCCGAGGGCGTCGTGCAGCCGCCGTGCCAGCCACACGCCGCCGGTGTGAATGCCGACCAGGGCTGTGTCGGGGGTGACATCCGGGCGCATTTGGGCAATCAGGGTCTCACAAAGGGTTTCCGCATCGAGATTGAGCATGCTGAAGGCTGTCCAGGTGGAGTTGAAGGATCACTTGTGCGGCATGGGCATCGAGCGACTGCTTGCGCTTGCGCCAGTCCCGCTGGCCGGCTGAACGCAGCTGGTTTTCGGCTTCCAGCGAACTGTAGCGCTCATCGCACTCGGTGACCGGCAGGGCAAAGCGGCCACGCAACTGGTTGGCAAAGCGCCGGCAGCGCTGGGTGAGTTCGTGTTCGGTGCCGTCCGCATGGGTTGGAATGCCGACCACCAGTTGCACCGGTCGCCATTCGTCGATCAGTCGGGCGATGGCCGAAAAGCGGGCGTCGCTGGTGTCTGCCCGGATCGTGGTGAGCGGGCTGGCCTGCCCGGTCTCGAGTTCGCCGGTGGCCACGCCGATGCGCGCCAGACCGAAATCGAAGGCCAGTACCGTACCGCGCGCAGGCCGTGCTTCAGGCATGGCCCGCCACGTCGCTCAGGTTGGTGAAATCCACCCCCAGGGACTGCATGGCGGCTGCAAGCCGCTCTTCGGGCGGAAGGTCGAATACGATGGACAGGTCGGCGGGTACGGTCAGCCAGGCGTTCTGGGCCAGTTCGTGCTCCAGTTGTCCGGCCGACCAGCCGGCGTAACCCAGGGTCACGATGACCTCGTGCGGTTCGCCGTGCTCGCTGATGGCAAGCAGGACGTCGCGCGAGCTGGTCAGCCCGACCTCTTCGGTCACCTTCAGCGTGGAGTGCCAATGCCCCAGCGGCCGGTGCAGCACAAAGCCCCGGTCGGTCTGTACCGGTCCGCCGAAATACACGGGCTGCGCGGCCAACTCCTGTTGTTCAAGCGGTAGCTCCACACGCTCGAACAGCGCGGCCAGGGTCATGTCTATCGGACGGTTGACGATCACCCCCAAGGCTCCTTGCTCGTTGTGTTCCGCGATGTAAGTCAGGGTACGGGCAAAGTTCGGATCAGCCATGGCGGGCATGGCAATCAGAAAGTGATGGGTAAGGTTTGCACTCAGTTCGCTCATGGCAGCATTTTACGCTTTCCGTCGGCATCGTGAGCAGGAACCTTGCGATGGCCAACTACTCGAAGTGCGGTTTGAATCTGCCTGGAGTCATGAATGAGCCGTGCCCTTGTCTGGTTTCGCCGCGACCTGCGCGATCATGATCACGCAGCACTGCATCAGGCGCTGAAGCGCTTCGATCAGGTGTGGTGTGCATTCGTGTTCGACCGCGACATTCTGGAGGCCCTGCCGGCGCGCCATGATCGGCGCGTGGCCTTCATCCACGATGCTGTGCAGGGCCTGAACGAGGCCCTGCATGCGCGCTCAATGGCGGCCGGAGGGCAGGGAAGTGGCCTGATTGTGCGCCATGGCCGGGCGGTCGAGGAGATTGTGCAACTGGCCAGGGCGCTGGGGGTGGACGCCGTGCTGGCGAACCGTGACTACGAACCCGATGCCCGGGCCCGAGATGCGCAGGTTGCCGCAGCATTGCAGGACATGGGCATCGTCTTTGAGTCATTCAAGGATCAGGTGATTTTCGAGTGCGATGAAGTCCTGACCCGCACGGGCAAACCGTTCTCGGTGTTTACGCCTTACCGCAATGCCTGGCAGCGTGCACTGGAGCCTTCCCTGTTCGCTGCCCATGAGGTGGGGCCGCATGCTGCCAGGCTGGCGCCCCTGCCTGCGGGGGAGCGCTTGCCGTCGCTGGACGAACTGGGCTTCGAGGCAAGCGATCTGTGCGACATTGGCCTGCCGCTGGGCATGCAAGGGGGGCGGGCACTGTTCGAGGACTTCTGTGATCGCATGGATCGCTACAAGACTGCGCGCGACTATCCGGCGGTGAAGGGTGTGTCCTATCTGTCGGTGCATCTGCGCTTCGGGACAGTTTCGGTGCGTGAGTTGGCCGGGCGAGCCTGGGCGCAAGGGGGGGCGGGGGCGGAAACCTGGCTGAGTGAGTTGGTCTGGCGTGAGTTCTACCAGATGATCCTGTGGCATCACCCGCAGGTGGTGACCCGAAACTTCCGGCCCGAGTTTGACCGGGTGCGCTGGGAAGACGACCCCGAGGCCTTTGCTGCCTGGTGCGAGGGGCGTACCGGCTATCCGTTGGTGGATGCGGCGATGCGTCAGCTGCATCGCAGCGGCTACATGCACAACCGCCTGCGCATGGTGGTGGCTTCGTTCCTGACCAAGGACCTGGGCATTGATTGGCGTCTGGGCGAGCGCTATTTCGCCGCCCGGCTGAATGACTACGATCTGGCGGCCAACAACGGAGGCTGGCAGTGGGCGGCTTCCACCGGGTGTGATGCGCAGCCGTGGTTTCGCATCTTCAATCCGGTGACGCAGTCGGAGCGCTTCGATCCGGAAGGGCGCTTCATCCGGCGTTACCTGCCCGAACTGGAGCGTGTGCCGGTGCGTTGCATCCATGCACCGTGGACGCTCACCCCGATCGAGCAGCAGGAGCTGGGCGTGGTGATCGGGCGGGACTATCCCGCGCCGCTGGTCGAGCATGCACTTGCCCGACAAAAGACGCTGGAGCGTTTCGCGGTTGTGAAGCAGGCGTAACACACAAAGGCGTGACACAAAATGACGCCCGACCAGGATGCGCGCCTTGGGGGGCGCATCCTGGCCGGGCGGGGACGCCGGGGGCCGACGCTCAGGCGGGGCTGGCTTCGGTCTGGGTGAAGGACTTCAGCAGACCGAGCAGTTCGTCTTCCTCGAAGGGTTTGCCAAGGTACTCGTTCGCGCCCAGCTTGAGGGCGTACTGGCGGTGCTTGTCGGCCAGGCGCGAGGTGATCATTACCACCGGAATGTCCCGGGTGCGATCGTCGGCACGGATGTTGCGCAGCAGGTCGAAACCGTCCATGCGCGGCATCTCGATGTCCGACAGGATCACGTCGGGCAGGGTTTCGATCAGCTTCTCGAGGGCGTCGGCGCCGTCCTTCGCCGTGGTCACCCGGTAGCCTTCGCGCTCGAGCAGGCGGCCGGTGATCTTGCGCACAGTCAACGAGTCGTCGACGATCATCACCGTCGGGATGCGGGGTTCCACCTGCGGAGCCGGCGCCTCTTGCGGCCTGCCCTGTGCGTCGAGCCGTGGTGCGCTGCGCATGCCCAGCGAGCGGCTGGCCAGCGCCACCGGGTTCAGGATCAGCACGATCTCGCCATCGCCCAGTACGGTGGCACCGGTGATGCCGATGATGCGCACCAACTGCGGACCGGCGTTCTTCACGACGATTTCCTGGTTGCCGCGCAGGCTGTCCACATGCAGTGCCAGGGTTTGCGCACCGACCCGCAGCAGCAGCACCCAGTTGAAACGCTGCAACTCGGGCTGTGCTGCATGATCGCCAAGCAGCTGCGGCAGGTAGCGATAGCTGAAGTGCTCGCCGTTCCATTCGGTGCCGCCTGCATCGCGCATGGCCTGCAGGGCGTCGGTCTTGAGCTCCATCACCTGGGCGACCATGCTGGACGGAATCGCATAGGTATGGTGGGCGCCGCGCACCAGTACTGCCTGCGTGACCGCCAGCGTGAGCGGCAGGTAGATCTGGAACTGGGTGCCTTGTTGGGGGCGTGACGACACGTCGAGGCGGCCGCCGACGGCCGCGGTTTCCGACTTCACCACGTCCATGCCCACGCCACGGCCCGACACGGTGGACAGGCTTTCCGCTGTGGAGAAACCCGGCATGAAGATGAGATTGGTCAGGCGCTTGGTGTCGGCAATCTCGTCGTGACCGAGCAGGCCGCGCTCGCGGGCACGCGCTGCAATCGCGTCGAAATTGAGCCCCTTGCCGTCATCCACGAGGTTGATCAGGATTTCGTTGGCCTCATGGCTGACCGTGAGCGTGATCTGCCCGATTTCGTCCTTGCCGGCGGCCCGCCGTTGCTCTGGTGACTCGATGCCGTGAGCCACTGCATTGCGCAGCAGGTGTTCGAGCGGCGCGGTGATGCGGTCCAGCACGCTGCGGTCGACCTCGATGCGGCCCCCGCGCAGGTCGAGGTTGACCCGCTTGCCGAGATCCTTGGCACTTTGCCGGACCACCCGGTAGAGGCGGTCGGCCAGGCTGTCGAAGGGCACCATGCGCACCTGCATCAGGGCCTGCTGCAGGTCCCGCGACATGCGTGCCTGACCATGCAGGGCCAGTTCCGCCCCGTCGAGGTTGCGCAGCAGGTTTTGCTGCACCGTGGTCACGTCGCCCACACTTTCCGCCATCAGGCGGGTGAGTTCCTGCAGGCGGGTGTAGCGGTCCATTTCCAGCGGGTCGAAGTCGGCGTGCTGGGAACCCGCCTGTGCCATGCGCGACTGCATCTGCACTTCGGCCTGGATCTCGACCTCGCGCAACTGATTGCGCAGGCGGATCACGTTTTCGGTCAGGTCCAGCATGGAGCGACGCAGGGTGCGCAACTCGCCTTCGATGCGGGTACGGGCGATGCCGATTTCACCTGCTTCGTTCACGAAGCGGTCGACCAGGTCTGCGCGCACCTTGATGATGCCGCTGCTGATCTCGCTTGCGCCGCCTTCGATGGCCACTGTGCCCGAGCCTGCGCTTTCCCCGCCCTGCGCTTCGCCCTGGGCCGCGTCTGGCTCGGGTTCGCCGGAGATGATGTGTTCCACCATCTGCTGGACATGATCCGCACCAGTGATGACTTCGTCGATCAGGGCGCTGCGCGCCATGTCGCTGTTCAGGCCGGTATCAAGGCGCGTTTCAAGTTGGTGCACGAACTCGCCCAACGTCATCGCACCAGTCATGCGCGCGCTGCCCTTCAGGGTGTGCAGCAGGCGTGCGGTGGATTTGGCGTGATCGGCGGAGTCCGGTTCGGCTTCCCAGTCGCGCAGCACGGTGTTGAGCTGCGAGATCAGGTCGCTGGCTTCCTCGATGAAGATGGGCAGAAGCTGCTCATCGATATCGTCATGGACCTGGGCTGGCGGTTCCGGGGCCGGTTCGTCGGCCGGCACGGTGGCCTTTTCGGCGATGGGCGCGGGTTCGCTCGGCGCAGTTTCGCTTTCGACGGGCGCGAACGCTCCGGTGCCGGGGGCTTCGGCCTCTGGCTGGACAAGGTCTTCGTGCGTGTCCGGCGCGTCGGTCACGGCTTGCCGTGTCTTGCTCAGGTCTTCCTGAGAGGCCTCCTCTGCAAGGTTCGGTGTGACTTCGAGTGCTTCGTTTTCCAGGTCATCCATCGCACCCAGGTCGAGCGATACCGGGGGCGTGACCTCTTCCAGCATCTGGCCAAGCTGTTCCAGCGCCTGTTCGAACTCCGGCACATCCAGCGGCATGCTGAAGGAGACAACTTCGGCCAGCATGCCATCGAGCCGGTCGACCACGGCATCGAGCAGGTCGAGCTGGTCGTCGCGGGGCGGTACGGACTGCACGCGCAGGCGTTCGAAAGCGTGCTCCAGCGCACGTCCCAGCTGATGCATGGGTTGCACACGGGCGGTGCCGGAAATGCCGGCAAAGGTGTGAGCGGCCCGTACTGCGGTTTCGGCCGGAACACGGGTGGGGTTGACCGCCAGCTGGTCGATTTCTTCCTTCAGGGTGCGGATGTGCTGGGCCGCTTCCCCGGTAAACAGTTCGAACAGCGCACGGGACAGCTCGACATCGCCAATCCGGACGGTTTCGCTGAAGTTCGGCGCGGCGAGGGGGGCCGGGGCAGGTTCCGCTGCCTGAGCGGCGAGTTCTGCTTGAGCTTCAGGCTCCTCCACGGCCTCGACCGGCGACTCTGGCGTTTCGACAGCTTCTTCGGCGGCCTCCTCGGTGACGGCCACAGGCTCGTCTGCGGGCGTGCTCGCGCCTTCGGATGTGTCGTCCAGGAGGGCTGGCGTCACTGGGAAGGGGCTATCCGCAGTTCCGGCGTCAGTTGCCGTTTCCGTTTCGGCTTGCGTGTCCTCTTCAATCTCAATCCCAGCCTCAACCTCTGCTGTTGCCGCTGTCCGATCCTCCGCTTGCGCCTCGATCGCGCTTTCAGTCTCGGGTGCTTCCGGCTCAGCGGCGGCAAGATCGATGACCTCCGGTTCAGTGAAGGACGGGGTGTCGTCAACAGTGGTCAAGGTTTCAGCTGCTGCATCCACCGACAGCGCCTCGTCCTCGACCGCGACCTCGGTCGGTGCTTCCTCTTCGGGCGTTTCGACGACAAGCGGTTCGGGCGCAGGCCCTTCGTCGTGTGCTACCGCATCGGTCGGTACGTCATCGGGCGCAGTGGGGGCGACCACGTCGGGCTCTGCCGTGGCTTGAGCCGTCTCTGTCTCTGTTTCTGTCTCCACTTCGATGGGCAGGGGGGCTTCCACTGCTTCATCGATCGTGGTGACTTCATCGATGGGCTCGGGCGTGATGGGCTCGACCCGGGCTTCAGCCGCTGCAGCTTCCGCAGCCAAGTCCTCGACAGGCTGCGCGGCGGGTGCGGAGCGTTCCGGCGCTGGCATCTCGTCGGGGAGGGCTTCGCCAATGTCGTCAGCTGCCGCATGGGCGCTGCTGTCCATGTCGGCAAAGATGTCGTCGAAGCTTTCGTCCAGATCGATGATCGGATCGATGTCCAGCGAATCGGGTTCGGTGCTGACCAGTTTGTTTTGGTCAGGATTGTTGAAGCCTTCGCTACCCAGCCGGTCGAGATCGACCAGCACGGTCTGGTTCAGCATGGAAGGAGGAGCTTCCAGACTGGGGTCGAACATCCGCATGTCGCCGAGGTTGGTTTCCAGGGCGAGCTCGTACAGATCGCTGGACTCGGTGAAGTGAGGGTCCTCGATCGACATGTCGGCCGGCATGACGGGCTCATCAAGCGCGGGGATCGATGCTTGTGCCAGCTCGGCGCTGGGTTCGAGCGCAGCGCTGATGTCTTCGTCGAGGGTTTCCTCTTCAACGGATGCGTCTTCAGCAACATCGTCTTCGGGCGAAACGGTGGGCTCAGGGGCTGTTTCGGCCTCGGCCGTGCCGCGCTCGCGCAGGGCTTCCGCGCGCTCGACCAATGCGGTGGAGGGGTGGTCCAGTGAACCACCGCTCTCGATTTGGGCGACCCATTCGGTGAACAGCGTGTCTGCCTGCTCCAGGAAGCTCAACAAGGTATTGTCGGGCTGCCATTCCATTTGCAGCCAGCGGTTGAGGGTCTGCTCCACGGCCCAGGCCACTTCGCCCAGCGCCAGCAGGCCCACCATGCGGCCGCTGCCCTTGAGGGTGTGAAAGGCGCGACGAACGGAGGTGAGGGCCTCCTGGTCGTCATGTGCCTTGCGCAGCACGCCAAGCTGCTCGCTGATGTTGCCGAGTACGTCGTGCGCTTCTTCAATGAAGATTTCCAGCAGTTCGGCGTCGACTTCCTGCTGGGCAGATCCGGCTGGTTCAGCCTCAACCGGTGCAGCCTGGGCGACCGGTTCTGCCGGTGTGGCGGCTGGCGCGGGTGGGCTGTCACGGGAGACGACAGGCTCGGGGGCTTCGACCGTCTCGGGTTCGGCGGGCGCCACGGGCTGTTGTGCTGCGCTGGGGGGCGGCTCGGCTGCAGCGGGTGCGGAGGCTGCAGTTGCCTGCGCCTTGGCCGTCTTCGCGGTGGGTTCGACGTGCTCGTGTTCCTCGTCGGAGACAAAGGCATTCGCCTCACGGGCGGCCGCCTGGCGGGCACGGGCGCCGTCCGGATCGAGGAAGGTTTCCAGGCTTGCCGGGCCGTGCTGCAGGGCCTGAACGTAGAAACCCAGAGCCGACAACTGCTTGGCGAGCGTCTCGAACACTGCATCGTCGGGCGTGTCGTTGCCGCTGGCCAGACCGCTGACCGTGCCGGCCACTTCGTGGATCAGGGCGGTGGCCTGTTCATCGCCGATCAGGAACAGTGCCCCCTCGATCTGCTTGAGCGGACCGGCCAGAGTGGCCAGTGGGGCGCGTTTGCTTTGGTTGCGGAAAAAGTCGTCCAGACGCTGTTCGATCTGTGCCAGGCTGGACAGGATTTCCCGACCCACCTGACCAATCGCTTCGCGTTCCTCGCCCCGGCGTGCAGTGCGCACGGTGGCCGACTGGTCGGCACGAGGCAGGTCCTCGCCTCGGGTCAGCTTGGCCAGACGGTCGAGGGTGTCTGCGACTTGACCGCTGAAACCGGCTTCGGGACCACCCTCGCTCAGTGCGGCCTCAACCAGCAGTTGTGCGGAGGCGACTTCGATCGCGACGATTTCATTGAAGGCGTTCGGGGCCTTGCGCAGCCATTGGGAAAAGGCGTCCAGGCCCTTGAGCAGGCGATTGAGCGCCGGGCGGCGCAGCTTCACGGCCTGCTGGGCGAGCTTGCCCTGCTGGGCCTGGAACACGGCCAGGGCGGTGGTCTTGCCGGAGCTGAACTCGTCCCATGCGCGCTTGCTGCCGGCCAGTTCGGTGCGCAGCGACTGCAGCAGCGGGGCTAGCGGTACTTCGGAAACGGCGGCGCCTTCTTCGGGCAACAGGGCGTCGAGTTTCCAGGTTTCGCGCACGTTGCGCTGCAAGGGGGTGCGGGCAGGCGCCTGGGACACGAAGTACAGGACTTCGCGCAACACCCGCTCGGGCAATCCGGCTGTGCCGGTATCGCGGCGCAGTTCGCGGTCGAGCGAGGAGCACAGGCGCTTCAGGTCGGGCGAGGCCGGCAAGTCGCCACTGGCGAGGGCTTCGAACAGGGCCTGTGCTGCCCACCAGAAGGTGGCTGCCGCCGGACGGTCCTGAATGGCTTCGGCTGCGCGCACCGCAGACAGCATCTCGCGTGCGCCACCCTTCAGGTCGGCGCCACGCAGCACCTTGAGCAGGCCACGTTGATATACCGTACGCAGTTGCCGGGTGTGCTGCTCCAGCCGGGCTGGATCGACGTTGGGGGCAGGGCGGCTGCGGCGCGTGGGACGCAGGCTGGTGTCCGGATAGAACAGTTCGGCGGGCGAGGGCGGTGGCAAGCCCCTGGCTTCGGCAATCTGCGTGTACAGGGACATCAGCCGCAGTGGCTGATCGGGGGTGCCATGCACCAGCTCTTCCAGGTAGTTGCCGGTAGCGGCCAGCGCACGGCGGCACATGCCTACTGTAGGCGCATCTGCCTGCCGTTCGCCGCGCGCCATCGTGCCAAGCAATTGCTCAAGCGCGTTGGCAAACTGGGTGACGCCATCCAGGCCAACGATGGACAACGCCCCGCAGGCCTGATGCAGATGGGTCTGGGCGAACTGGATGTTTCCGCCTGTGGGGCTGGCAAGTGCTTCTGTCGCCTTCGACAGGGCAAGGTCTATCTCACTCTTGACCCAGGTCAGCGGCCCGAGGTCCAGTTCCATAACGTCCGACATGTATGAGTCCTCTCGGCGATCCCTCTGGTCAGACTCTGAAGCCCGACACCGAGCCCTTGAGTTCGACGGCCAGATCCGCGAGCTGTCCAATCGACACTGCAGTCTGCTGCGTACCGCGCGTGGTCTGCTCGGTAATGGCCAGAATGTCCTTCATGGTTTCGGCCACCCGTACCGCTGCCGCAGCCTGTTTCTGGGTGTCGGTGGAAAGTTGTTCGATGAATCGGGCGGTTTCGGTGGTCACCTCGCCGATCTCGGCCAGGGCCCGACCGGCCGCGTCGGAAAGCTGGGCACCCTCCACCACGTCGCGCGTGGCGGTTTCCATGGCGCCCACGGCGTCCTTGGTGTCGGTCTGAATGGTTTTCACAATGGCCGCGATCTGCTTGGTCGCCTCGGCGGAGCGTTCCGCGAGGCGCTGCACTTCTTCCGCAACCACGGTAAAGCCTCGGCCCGCTTCGCCGGCCGAGGCGGCCTGAATGGCGGCGTTGAGCGCCAGCACGTTGGTCTGTTCGGTAATGTCCGAGATCAGTTCCACGATTTCACCGATCTCTTGCGAGGATTCACCCAGGCGCTTGATTCGCTTGGAGGTTTCCTGGATCTGGTTGCGGATCTCGTTCATGCCCTTGATCGAGTTTTCTACCGCACTTGCGCCCTTCTGCGTGGATTCGAGTGAGCGGCGGGCCACGATGGCGGACTTGCGTGCGCGTTCGGAGGAGTGGGTCATCGACTGGGCCATGCCCTGAATGGTGTTTCCGGCCTCTTCGATCTCGCGGGTCTGACGCTCGGTGGCATCCAGCAACTCGTTGGAAATTTTCTGCGCAGACTCGGTCGCGGCGGTCACCCGGGTGGCCGCGTCGTTGATTCGGCGCACCAGCACGGAGAGTTCTTCAATCGTGTAGTTCACCGTATCCGCAATCGCGCCGGTGATGTCTTCCGACACGGTGGCGCGCACGGTAAGGTCACCGTCTGCAAGGTCGCCCATCTCGTTCATCAGGCGCAGAATCGCCTGCTGTGACATGTTCCGCTCGCCTTCTGCGGCCTGGCGCTGTTCTTCCGCCTCGGTCCGTCGGCCCACCAGGTCGGTGTTGTAGGCCTTGGCGATCATCATCAGTACCACCAGGCTGAGTGCGCCGGACAACAGGGCGCCGAGCACGGTGAGGTTTAGGCCGCGAAAGGCTTCGTCATACACCTTCGACAGCGCCTGGGTTTGTTGCAGCAGCTTGCCTGCGTCGCGGAAGATGCGCGAACCCGCCTGCTTGGCCTGAACCAGTTGCTGCATGTTCGACAGAATGCTGGCAACCGCATCCATGGTGCCTTGGGACTCGGACACCAGTTGCTGCAGGCGTTCGCGGGTGTCGATGTCGGAAGGCATGCGCTGCAGGCGACCGATCAGGTCGCCGAAGGTGCTTGCGTCCTTGCCGAGCAGGAAGGCCACTTCCGGATCGATGGCCGAAGCCACGCGCAGGGCGTTGGCGTTCTTCGCAATACGCTGGGTGAGCATCACGGCGGCGTTGGCCGTGGCGATGTCTCCGGTCTGGCTGCCGTCCTGCAGCTTGAGCGCGGCCACTTCCTCGCTCAGGTCCAGCAGCAGGGCGTTGCGTGAGTTGATGGTGGCCACGGCGGTGTCGAGCACCGACAGGTTGTCGGACTGTGACAGCAACTGGGTGGTGTCCCGGCGGGTCTGGTCCCAACTCTCGCGCAGGGCCTGCAGGGCCTGGTTGGCGACAGCGGGGCTGGGCGGCACGCTTGCATTGTTGATCGTGCCACCGGAGTTCAGCGCCGAGATCAGCGATTCGAAGCGGTCGCTTGCGGTGCGCAGTTCGTCCACCGATGGTTTGTCGCCCTGCAGCGCGAGTTGTGCGGACTTGGCAATCTGCTGGGAGAGCATCTGCAGCTCACCGGCCGCCGACACGTACAGGGTGGCGTTGGTCGATTGCCGGTTCTGATAGACCAGAAGGGCCACGGTGACCACGAGCAACAGCGCAAACATCACGCCCAGCGACTTGAGGTTGGCCGTGCCGGCCGATGATGCGGCGGCGGCGCCCTTGTCTGCGGCGGGCGGAACCGGTTTGGTCAGGCTGCTGGTATCCATGATGGTCGTGTCGTTCGCTGTTTCAGGGTTGGCTTTCTTCCCGAGACGGGGAAACTTCAGTTGCATGTCGCGTACTCCACCACTGCGCTGTTTTCGTTGTTTGGATGAACCGGTTCAGTATCTGTTGCTGAAGTCAGGCCATCAGGGCGCCGGCTTCGAGGAACTGCTGGTTTGCGAGCAAGGCTCGGGTATCCAGGCGTAGCCACTGTCGATCCCACACATCCCGGTAGGCGCCGGACACCCAAGGGTGGTCGGGGCGCGGACCGGTGTCCTGCTCGAACTCTTCTTCGCTGCGCAGACCGGTGGTGCGGGAAAACAGCAGTGCGGTATTGGCACCGTGCTTGGCTCCGATCAACAGCAGACGGGCGCGGCCGGAAGGCGTGATCGGCTGGCCGCCGTGAAACTCCGAAAAATCGACCACGCCGTACAGTACGCCCCGCACGTTGGCAATGCCGCGAAACCAGTGCTGCGTCAGCGGTACCGGCGTAAGCGGCGGCACCGGCAGGACTTCGCCAGTGTCGGTGAGGTCGATCAGCCAGTACTTTTCACCGGCCTCGACCCCGAGCAGGGTGCGCCGGTCGCTGCCGCTGGCTTCGGCAATGCGGTGGGCGAGACTTTCCTGAAACTCCCGCAGGCTCGTGCGTTTGGCCATGTCGGTCAGCCGAATGCCTTGATGCGGGCAAGCAGTTCCTGATGGTCGATGGGCTTGACCAGATAGTCGAGCGCGCCCTGGCGCATGCCCCAGATCTTGTCTGTCTCCTGTCCCTTGCTGGTGCACATGATGATCGGAATGTTGCGCGTTGCGTCGCTGCGCGAGATCGTGCGGGTAGCCTGGTAGCCGTTGATGCCGGGCATCACGACGTCCATCAGGATCAGGTCGGGCATTTCACTGGCGCTCTTGGCGATGGCCTCCTCACCGTTCTCTGCCATCACGACCTGATAGCCGTTCTTGGAGAGCACTTCGGCCATCGCGAAGCGTTCAGTGGGCGAATCGTCAACAACGAGAATTTTCTTGATCGACATGGGTGTAGTCACATCCGGTGAGTGGAAGAATCAACGTTGCGCCTTTGCCGCATGATGGGCAACGGCCTTGAGCAGACTGTCCTTGGTGAAGGGTTTGGTCAGATACTCGTCAGAACCCACCATTCTGCCACGGGCACGATCGAACAGCCCGTCCTTGGAAGACAGCATGATGACCGGAGTCGAGGCCAGTCTCGGGTTTTTCTTGATCAACGCACAGGTCTGGTAGCCATCCAGCCGGGGCATCATGATATCAACGAAGATCACGTCCGGCCGGTGATCTGCAATCTTGGCCAGCGCATCGAATCCGTCTTCGGCGAGCAGCACCTCGCAGCCGGCTTGTCCGAGAAAGATCTCGGCACTGCGCCGGATGGTGTTGCTGTCATCGATGACCATCACCTTGAGTGCGGTCAGGTCCATTCAGTCATCCCCTAAATCAATGCCGGACGTCCAACCGGGACGAATACCGGTTTGTTGTTGTCAGAATTTTATGGCGGCCAGACAGTGCCAATGCTGAACGACTCGGGTGTGCCAAGTCAATCCTCCCGACCCCGGGATGCGCTCGGGCGGGTGTGTCGTGCGCCGTCTGCATCATGTTCTGACCATTCCAAAGCCTTCCTTGCGGGGCTCGCACTTTCCTGAAGAAGGGCTCCGACGTTGGAGGCCTTGTCTTTAGAAGTTAGAATCCGGGCAATGTTACCGCATTTTGCAACCGCGTCTGCATGGCGCATCCGGCGGATGTCATGAGCCCGATCCTTACTGTTCATACCCCTGTAATAAGTGGGCCTCCGGCGGTGCTGTGTTTCGGTGCGGCTGACCCCTCCGGCAGCTCCGGTGTACAGGCCGATGTGATGACGCTGGCTGCGCTGGCCTGCCATCCGTTGAGCGTGCTGTGCGCGGGCTGGGTGCGCGACACCCGCCGGGTGGAGGATGTGTTCCTGTTCGATGAAGAGGTGGTGGTCGCGCAGGCCCGGGTGGTGCTTGAGGACGTGCCGGTGCGCGCCTTTCGCCTGGGCATGCTGGGTTGCCTGGAAAACCTGGTGGCGGTGGCCGAGATTCTGTCGGATTATGCCGAGGTGCCGCTGGTGGTCGAGGCCGTGCTCGACCCGCGTGTGCATGACGAGGATGCCGAAGCCGAGGATTACGCACAGGCGTTGGCCGAGTTGATCGTGCCTCAGGCCAGCCTGCTGCTTGCTGATCGGCGTGAGCTGATGCTGCTGGCCGGAGAGGAGGCAGACGAAGCATCCGGCGGGACAGACATGACGGCACTGATTGCCGGGTTGGGTGCCCGGCAGGTGTGGATGCCGGGCGCAGGCCCCGGCGGTGGCGATATGTTGCATGCTGCGGACGGCATGCTGCGCTTGCCGGCGATGCGCCGTCCACCGTTTGAATGCGGCGATGTGCGCGGCACGCTGGCCGCCGCCGCCGCCGGTTTGCTGGCCCACGGGCACAGTGTGGTCGATGCGGTGTCCGGGGCGCGCTTGTATGTGGAAAGTGCGTTGGAACGGGCCTATCGCCCGGGCATGGGGCCTGCCGTGCCGGGGCGGGTGCCGTCGGGCGATGCGCAGCAAAGGAAATGTGAATGAGGGGACGTCAATGAGGTTTGCAAGTCCTTCTCCGCTGTATGCGATTACCCCCGATACGGCTGACACGCCCGCCCTGCTGTGCGCACTGGAGGCGGTGTTGAGCACCCGCCCCGCGCTGTTGCAATATCGCAACAAATGCTTGGGGAGCGCTGGGAAGCGGGCGCAGGCTGGGGCCGTGGCAGGGCTGTGTCGCGACTATGGTGTGCCGCTCGTCGTCAATGACGATCCGGCGCTGGCCCGCATGGTGCGGGCGCAGGGGGTGCATCTTGGCCGTGACGATGGTGACCTGGCGCAGGCGCGGCAGATGCTGGGGCCGGACGCGATCATCGGGGTGAGCTGTTACAACGATGCTGCGCTGGCCCGGCAGGCGGCGTGTGCCGGCGCCGATTATGTGGCGATGGGTGCCGTATTTCCGTCCGCGACCAAGCCGCAGGCCGTGCGGGTGACGGTCGATGCTCTGGCCGGGGTATGCGCGCAGATCGATGTGCCGGTGGTGGCGATCGGGGGCATCACCCTGGACAACGCGCCCGGGGTGCTGGCCACGGGCGTACGCCTGCTGGCCGTGATCAGCGATGTGTTCGATGCGGTGCAGCCCGGCATCCGGGCGCAGGCCTATGCCGGCCTGCTGCACTCCGCAAGCGATTGAATGACGGAATGACGATTTCAGGGGAAGAAATGAACAGCAGAAACGAAGCCTTGTTCCAGCGTGCGCAGAAAACCATTCCGGGCGGCGTGAATTCGCCGGTGCGTGCCTTTCGTTCGGTGGGCGGTACGCCGCGCTTCATCGCGCGGGCCGAGGGGGCGCATGTGTGGGATGCGGACGGCAAGCGCTACACCGACTATGTAGGCTCCTGGGGGCCGGCGATTGCCGGCCATGCCCACCCTGCGATCATCGAGGCGGTGCGCGAGGCGGCGCTCAAGGGGCTGTCGTTCGGGGCACCGACCGAGGCCGAGGTGGAGATGGCCGAGCGCATCTGCGAATTGCTGCCGTCGGTCGAGATGGTCCGGCTGGTCAGCTCAGGCACCGAGGCGACGATGAGCGCGATTCGCCTGGCGCGGGGTTTCACCGGGCGCGATGCGATCGTCAAGTTCGAGGGCTGCTACCACGGCCACGCCGACAGCCTGCTGGTGAAGGCCGGTTCGGGCCTGCTCACCTTTGGCAACCCGTCTTCAGGGGGCGTGCCGGCCGACTTCGCAAAACACACCATCGTGCTCGATTACAACGATCTGGAGCAGGTCGAGGCGGTGTTCAAGGCGCGCGGCGACGAAGTGGCGGCGGTGATCGTCGAGCCGGTGGCCGGCAACATGAACCTGATCAAGCCGCGCGAGGGCTTTCTGGAAGGGTTGCGCGCCCTGTGCACCCAGTACGGCGCGGTGCTGATCTTCGACGAGGTGATGACCGGCTTTCGTGTCGGGCCGCAGGGGGTGCAGGGGCTGTATGGCATCACCCCCGACCTCACCACGCTGGGCAAGGTGATTGGCGGCGGCATGCCGGTGGGGGCCTTTGGTGGCCGGCGCGACATCATGCAGGCGATTGCACCGCTCGGATCGGTGTATCAGGCGGGCACCTTGTCCGGCAGTCCGGTGGCGGTGGCGGCAGGGCTGGTATCGCTGCGCCTGATCGGCGAAACAGGTTTTTACGATGGCCTGAGTGCACGGGCGCGACAGCTGACCGAGGGGCTGGAGGCCGCAGCACACGACAGCGGAGTGGCTTTCCGGGCCGATGCGCTGGGCGGCATGTTCGGGCTGTACTTTGCCGATACGGTGCCGAACAGCTTTGCCGAGGTCACCGCCTGCGATCTGCCGCGCTTCAACCGCTTCTTCCATGCAATGCTTGATGCGGGGCATTACTTTGCCCCTTCGGCATTCGAGGCCGGTTTCATCTCGGCCGCACATGACGAGGCCGAAGTGGCGGCAACCCTGGAGGTCGCCCGCAAGGTGTTTGCCCGACTGCGGGACTGACGGCACGGGCGCCCGGCATTCAGGCCGGGCGCAAGGCCGGTTCAGGGCTGGGGCGTCAGAGCAGGAACAGGGTGGCCAGCCCCAGGAAGATGAAGAAGCCGCCCGAGTCGGTCAGGCCGGTGATCATCACCGAACTGCCCAGCGCCGGGTCCTTGCCCATGCGGCTGCGTATCATCGGAATCATCACGCCGGCGCTGGCGGCGAGCAGCAGGTTGAGCGTCATCGCCGAGGTCATCACCACGCCCAGCGCCCAATTGCCGTACAGCCACCACGCAAGCAGGCCCAGGATGCCGCCCCAGAACAGGCCGTTGATCAGCGCCACGCCGACTTCCTTGCGCATCAGGCGCTTGAGCGCACTTTGTTCCACCTGACCCATCGCAATGGCGCGCACGATCATGGTGATCGTCTGGTTGCCCGAGTTGCCGCCAATGCCGGCCACAATCGGCATCAGGGCGGCGAGTGCGACGAGCTGTTCGATGGAGTCCTCGAACAGGCCAATCACCCGTGAAGCCAGAATGGCCGTGCCCATGTTGATGGCCAGCCACGCCCAGCGGTTCTTCACCGAGTCCCAGACCGAAGCAAAAATGTCTTCCTCCTCGCGCAGACCCGCCTTGTTGAGGATTTCCTGCTCGGACTCCTCGCGGATGTAATCGACCACATCGGCCACGGTGAGGCGGCCAATCACCCGTTTCTCGCTGTCCACTACCGGCGCTGAAATCAGGTCGTAACGCTCGAAGGCCTGGGCCGCATCGTCGGCATCGTCGCCCGGCTCGAAGCTGATCACCGTTTCGGTGCGCATCACGTCGCCCACCAGACGGTCGGGGTCGTTGATCAGCAGGGTTTCGATGGTGAGGATGCCCTTCAGGTGCTCCTCGCGGTCGACCACGAACAGCTTGTCGGTATGGTCGGGCAGCTCCTCGAAACGCCGCAGGTAACGCAGCACCACCTCAAGGGTCACGTCCTCGCGGACGGTGACCATGTCGAATTCCATCAGGGCGCCGACGGTGTCCTCCGGGTAGGACATCGCGGCCTGCAGCTGTTCCCGCCCTTCGCTGTCCAGAGAGCGGAACACGTCCTCCATGATCTCGGGCGGCAGGTCGGGCGCCAGGTCGGCGAGTTCGTCGGCATCCAGCGAACCGGCGGCGGCCTTGAGTTCCTCCGCGTCCATCGTCTCGATGAGCGACTCACGCACCGCATCGGAGACCTCCAGCAGGATCTCGCCATCGCGCTCGGCCTTCACCAGATTCCACACCAGCAGGCGGTCTTCCAGCGGAAGGGCTTCGAGAATGAAGGCGATGTCGGCCGGATGGAGTTGGTCGAGCCGTTGCTGCAGCTCGCTCAGGTGCTGCTTGTGCAGCAGGCCCTCGACCAGTGCGTGGCGCGGCATGTCCTGCCTGTGGACCAGGTCTTCCACCAGCTTCTGCCGTGACAGCAGCTCCTGCACTTCGCGCAGCTGGTGCTGAACGTCGTCCGGATGGTGTTCCTGTTCCTCGTGGGTCATGCGGGCCTCGATGTGTTTGGGCTGAGGGGCGGTCGGCTCGGTGTGGCACGCGCACCACGACGGGGCGTGTCCGAAGCCATGATTCTACGGACTCAGGGCGCGGACTGCGACCGCTTTCTGTTACAACCCGGGCATGCGTGGGTGCATGCAGACTCAGGGAATCTGGCTGCGCCCCATGCGCGCCCTGACCCGTTCTGCGTGGGCTGCGACCCCGGCGGGCAGGCGATGCTGATAGCCGCGCGGGTTGGGCAGGCGCACCGCGAGCCGGCTCGCCTCGGCCGGCCCCAGGCGGTCGGCGGACAGGCCGTGGTAGTGCTGCGATGCGGCCTCTGCGCCGTAGATCGCCTCACCCCATTCGACCACATTCAGATACACCTCGAGAATCCGGCGTTTGGGCCACAGCGACTCGATCATCACCGTGATGACCGCCTCCTGGCCTTTGCGCACATAGCTGCGCGAGGGTGACAGGAACAGGTTCTTGGCCAGTTGCTGGCTGATTGTGGAGCCTCCCGCCACGGCGCCCCCGGCTGCGCGGTTGCGCTCCAGGGCGCGCTGCATGCCTGCCCAGTCGAAGCCCCGGTGCGTCATGAAGTGATCGTCTTCCGCCGCGACCACCGCACGTTTGAGGTGTTCCGAAATCTGCTCATAGGCCACCCACTGATGCTTCGGCACGACTTCGACTTGCTGCTCGCGCAGTTCGGCGAGTTGCAGGCGCATGAAGCGCGTGCTGGCCGGGTTGTGGTCACGCCACCACCATATATGGGCCAGAATCCAGAGCTGGTAGCACAACAGCAGCGCCAGCGCGACCGCCAGCAGGCGCATCAGGCGGCGCAGGGCTGCTGTGACGGGTTTCATCCCGTTGCGCACCTTTGCCGGAGGTTTTGCAGCACCTGTGCTGTGTCGGGGCGTACGTCCCGCCACAATAGGAAGCTTTCGGCGGCCTGTTCCACCAGCATGCCCAGTCCATCGGCGCAGTGGCTGGCTCCTTGGCTGTGTGCCTGGGTCATGAAGGGCGTGTCGTGCTGGCCGTACATCATGTCGTAGGCCAGCGCACCGGGAGCGTACAGCCCGCCGGGCAGGTCCGGCGCCGTGTCCGAGAGACTGGCCGAGGTGGCGTTGATCACCACATCGAACGACTGGCCGGCGAGGTCGGCGAAACTGCTTGCCTGCAGGTGCGCCTGGCCCGAATGCGGGGCAAACAGCGCGACCAGTTCTTCGGCCCGGGCAACGGTGCGGTTTGCAATCCGGAGCAGGGCGGGGCGCTCCGCGAGCAGGGGCAGGATGGCGCCGCGCGCAGCGCCGCCCGCGCCGAGCAACAGCAACCTGCGCCCACTGAGCGGTGTGGCCAGATTGACGCTCAGGTCGCGCACCAGTCCGGCGCCATCGGTATTGTCGCCGAAAATTTCGCCGTTCCTGAAGCTCAGGGTGTTGACGGCCCCGGCCATCTGCGCCCGTGGGCTCAGCGTGTCGCACAGGGCATGCGCTTCGAGCTTGAACGGAACGGTGACGTTGGCGCCCCGGCCGCCTTCGCGCCGAAAGGCTGCGACGGTGTCTGCAAAACCGTCCAGCGGGGCGAGCAGCGCCTCGTAGCTCAGCGTTTGTCCGGTCTGGGCGGCAAAGGCGCGGTGAATCAGGGGTGACTTGCTGTGGGCCACCGGGTGGCCGATGACGGCATAACGGTCCATCTCTGTCGTCCTTGTGCGCATGAGGGAAACGCTGCTTTACTCCGTTCGGTCTGGGAAACAAGGGCTTCGACAGGCTCAGTCCGAACGGTTTTGATTTGATCGACGTGTGTGCTTACTGGGCCAGCAGGCGATCCGCGTTGGTGAAGCGCCAGGTGCGGGTGATTTCGATGATGTCGGTATCGGCCCGGATGTCGGGCGGAAAGCTGGCGAAGGGGGCTGCCAGCCGCACGATCTGCAGGGCTGCTTCGTCCAGAATCTTCTGTCCGGAGGAGCGTTCGATCTCGACGCGCTCCAGCGAGCCGTCCGCGCGGATCGCCACGGTGATCAGGAGATCGCCGTACAGCCGGCCACGCGCGGCCTCCGGGTAGTTGAGCGTGCCGACCCGCTCGATTTTCAGGCGCCAGTCGTCCACATAGCGGGCAAAGCGGTATTCCCGGGCGCGGGCGCCAATGAACTGCTTGCGCGGGCGCTTGGCGTATTCGTTCAGGCTGCGGTCGATTTGTGCCTCGATCTGCGCGGCGATCGAGGCCGCATCGAGCAGGTCGGTGCCGCTCGGGCGGGCCTGTTCTACGGGCTGATCGGCCTGCCTGGCCTGTTCGGGGCGGGTGACCTTTACCGGCTCGGGCCGGGGGCTGGTCATCACCGGTGTGTCCGGGATGGCGGCAGCTTCGGTGCGTTTGGTGGCATCGAGCAGTGCGTCGCCCTCGCGGGTCACGTCCTTCGGGGGCACCGGAGTGGTCGGGCGCACATTCTCGTCCGTGCTGCCGCCGCCATCGAGATGGGCCTGGGCCAGCACGTCGGCCTCCTGGGCCGGCCGCTCGTGGCGCGCATTCACCAGGATCACCTCCAGGCTGCGCTCGCGGTTGTCGGCCCGGCTGGGCTCGGGCATCGTGAATTGCACGCTCAGCAACACCGCGTGAAACAGGAGTGAGCACACCAGCGCGATGGTCAGTTGCCGGCTGGCTGCCGTGCTGGCGACAACGGACTGGGCGGCTGGGGCGGTGCTGGCGGTGAGCAGGCGCATGTTCATCGTGCGTGTGTATTCAAAGACCTTGGGACAGGGCGTCTTCGGCTGTTTCGGGATCAGGCTCGGACAGGGTTTCGAGGTAGCGCGTTTCCAGTTCCACATCGATCAGGTCGCTGCCCTCGACTGCCAGACGGACCCGCGAGCCGGGAAGCTGTGGCGGCAGCGAGTGGACTTTTATGACCAATGGAATGGCCTCGAAGCGTACCACATTGTCACGCAGAACCCGGGCTTCGGCTTGACTGTGAGCATGCTGGCGCAGCCAGCGCAGGCACCAGTAGCGCTCCATCTGGCGCTGAAATTCACCGTATGCGGCATAGGTCAGCTCGAAGTCGCGCATTGCCGCCATCAGGTCGGCCGAGCGGGGGGCAAAGGCGGGGGGGCGTTCGAGCAGGACTGACACGATCTGCCACTGGTTGACCAGATCCACGTACCGGCGCAGCGGCGAGCTCGACCATGCATAGCAATCCACGCCGAGCGCATCGTGCGGTTCCGCATGGGTGCTCATGCGCACCTTGCCCCCGTTCTGCACCCGGTACAGGCCGGGAATGCCCGCCTGATCGAGCAGTTTGCCCCAGGTGGCGTTGGCCAGAATCATCAGCTCGGACACCAGCTTGTCCAGGGGGGAGCCGCGTTCGCGCTGGCTGATGGTCACATAACCCGGACCATCGTCCGTCCGGGTGTGCCAGTCCACGTAAAAACTGAAGTCGGTCTGTGCCGGAGCCGTACCGGTTTTGCCGCGCCCGGCTTCAAGCACCGTGGCCAGATCCCACAGCAGCTTGAGTTCGTCGCGCCACGCAAAGTCGGGCAGCCCCTGAGCCAGCGTGTCGTCGTTGAACAGGGGTTCCAGCTCGTGCAGGCGCAGGTTGGCCACCATCGGAATGCGCTCGACCCGGCTTTCATGGCCGAGGATGGCCAGGGCTGGCGACACATCGAGGTACAGCGACACTGCCGGGCAAGTGCGCCCGGCCTGAAGGGTGAAGGCGTCGACCACCTGATCGGGCAGCATGGTGATCTTGTTGCCCGGCATATACACCGTCGACAGCCGCTTGCGGGCAATGCCATCCAGTGCGGAGCCGCGCTCGAAGCCCAGCGCCGGGGCCGCGATATGGATGCCGATGCGCCAGCCGCCGCCCTCGCGCGGGCTGATCGAGAAGGCGTCGTCGATCTCGGTGGTGGTGGCGTCATCGATGGAAAAGGCCGCGACGTCGGCCAGGGGCAGTTCATGGCCGTCCGCCACGGGGTCGTGCGCCGGGAAGTGGGTGCCGTCGGGAAAGTGTTCGAACAGGAAGCGGTTGTAGTGAAAGCTGTAACTCGACTCGATGGCGCCACACTTGAGCAGCAGGCGTGCGGCCGACAGGCCGGCATCCACGCAGGCAGCTTCGAAGGCCTTGGTTTCCAGCCGGTTGCGGTCGGGGCGATACAGCAGTTGCGGCACCATGCCGGCAATCGCCTCGGGCAGCTGGCCAGCCACCAGATCGGCGCGGATCTGCTCCATCGCCTCGGCCTGTTGGCGCTTCTTCTCCAGCCCGACCAGCGCGGCCTTCAGGATGTCGGCCGGCGCTTTGCGGAAACGCCCCCGACCCTTGCGGTGGAAATGGATCGGCGCCGAATGCAGGCGCAGCAGCAGTGCGGCAGATTCCACTGAGCCAGGTTCCCGGCCATGATATTCGCGGGCGAGTTCGGTGAAGTCGAACTCGTCCTCGCCACAGACCTCGTACAGAAAGTCGGTGTCCAGCGCCTCGGCCATGGCTTCTGCGCGATCGAGCAACTCGGCCGGGGCGGGGTCGCGAAACTTGAGCAGCACATGGTTGCTCTTCAGCTTCACCCGCTTGCCATGGGTGGTTTCCACCTGCAGTGAGCTGTCGTTGTCGGCCAGCACGGTTCCGGCCTTGAAGGCACCGCTTTCCTCGAAAAGAACAAACATCCCTTACCGCCATCGATGAATTGGCCCGACAGTTTATCAGGCTGACCGCTGCTCGCGCAGTGCTGATGTGCAGCGCGATGAGGGCAGGAATCGTCATATCGCGTATACTTATGGACTCAGCCGCCAAGCGGGCCTGTGCCGTCGTTCCGGATGGCACCCGGCAGCGGCGGCTGGGCAAGGGTGGAAGGTGCAATTCGTGTAGGCGGGGCAGGATTCGGGCGCAGGCCTGACCCGTACAGGTCGCTGATGACTGTGCCGCAAGAGGTTGGAATGACTGAGCAGACGTGGTGGGTGGTTGCAGTGGTGGCCGTGGTGGTTGCGGCGGTGATCGGGTTCTTCATTGGCCGGGTCACGGCCGGGGGCCGGGAGCGTATCGAGGCGCTGGAAAAGGAGTTGGCCGGCAACAAGGCGCAGATCGAGGCTTACCGCAAGGAAGTGGAGGCCCATTTCGACCGGACAGCCTCCCTGTTCGTGGATATGGCGGGATCGTACAAGAGCCTGTTTGAACACCTGTCTTCGGGCTATGAGAAGCTGTCCACGGGATCGGCCCGGGGCCTGTTCAAGGAGCGCGTGGCCGCACTGCTGCTGGAAAACGGTGAAAAGCCTGAGGCACCGAAGTCCGACGCACCTGATGCAGGTGGCGCGGCTCCGGCGTCGGCCGGCGCTGGAGCCGAGCCAGCTGCGGTTGCAACTGCAGCCGCAGCTGCCAGTGCGCAGGACAAGGCCGCCGAGGCGCCTGCTGCCGAGGCGCCTGCCGGCGAAAGTGGGGTAACGGCAGTTGCCCAGGAAGACGCCAGCGCTTTGGCCGGTACGCCACCGCAGGGCCAGGCGGCCGACAGTAGCGCGGCCGATGCGGCCAGTGCCGAGAGCCAGAAGGGGCAGGCTGCGTCATCGGAAGAGAAGAACGGCAAGACTGAAAAGGCCGAGAACACTGAAAAAGTTGAGGGCGCCGGTGCAGGGCGCGCATCGGCTGAAAGCGGTACGGCAGCCCGGACTGAAGAGCCAGCCGAAGCGGCTGTCCCGGCCAAGGGCGAAACACCGGAGGCTGCTCCTGCCGATGCCTCTGCTGCCGAGGGCAAGGCCACACGCAAGGCGTGAGAGCCGGGCAAATGCGTCAGGCCACGGCGTGGGCAATCCAGGCCGTGGCCGGAACGAGATAGCCGGCTTTGTCACTGCTTTGTCGGAAGCGGCTCAGCTCATGCGCGACTTCGTCGCGCAGGCGATCCTGGGTTGCCTCCGGCAGGCGCGAAAGGGATTCTGCCGCGCCGCCGGCCAAGTCCAGAAAAGCCTGCCAGTAATCCCGCGCATGGCTGAAGTGGCAATCGAAGTCGATGCGCTGCAGCGCGATCTGACGGAAGCCAGCCTGCTGCAGGCTGTGCTCCAACTGTCGCGGGTCGCCAAACCGAAATACCGACGGGCGGGCTTGCCGGGGTGGAGGTAGCAGGCGCGCAATGCAGTCCTGCGCGCAATGAATCAAGGGCACGTCTTCACGTGCCCCCCATACCGACAGGGCCAGCACGCCACCCGGGCGTAGCACCCGGTGCATCTCGGCCAGCCCGCGTTCGGGGTGTGGCAGCATGAACAGGGCCAGTCCGGCCAGTACCCGGTCCACGCAGTGGTCGCGCAGGCTCAGATGCTCGGCGTCGGCGGCCACATAATGCATCGCAGCCCGGGCGGCAGGCGGGGGGGCATGCGGGCGGGTGTTGCGCGCGGCCACCAGCATCTGTTCGGCAATGTCGCTGGCAAATACTTCTCCTGCGGGGCCCAGTGCCTCTTGTGCGGCATGGGCGAGCAGCCCCGGCCCGCTGGCCAGATCGAGCACGCTCAGCCCGGGCTGCAAGCGGGCTGCGGTGAGCAGGGCCTGGTTTACCGCGCGTCGTAATTCAGCGCTTTCGGCATAGCGGTGGGCAATGCGGTTGAAGCCCGCACGTTCCAGCGCTTTCAGGCGGCGGGGGTCGAATCCGGTGTCGGTCATGGCTGTGCCGGGGCGAGCTGAGCCCATTCAAGGATTGGGTCAAGGTAGTCCTGCCAGCGGCTGAAACTGTGGTCGCCGCCTTCCAGAACGGTCTGGCGTGCGCCGGCATAGTGGCGCACCGCATGCCGGTAATCGAGCACTTCATCACCGGTTTCCGCCAGCAGCCAGTAACGCTCCGGATGGTTGATGCACGGTACTTCCAGTGCGCGCAGCTCATCGAGGTGCCGGTGGGTGAAGTCGAAGGTTTCGCCGGTATACAGATTGGTCTGCCGGCCTGTCCAGGCTTCCAGCGACAGGGGGGCGACCACGGCAGGATTCACCACCACGGCCTTCAGGGCGTGGCGCTCTGCCAGCCAGGTGGCGTAGAAACCGCCCAGCGAACTGCCCACCAGCGTGGGGGGCGCATCCGGCATTGCGGCGAGACAGCGGGCAATCTGCGTATCGATCAGCGCAATGGCCGCAGCGGGTGACACCGGGAGTTGTTCGCACCAGAAGGCATCCGCCAGACCATGGGCCGCCATGTGGGCTGCGAGCGCCTGGGCCTTGTGTGATGCAGGGGCTGAGCGAAAACCGTGCAGGTAGATGATCATCGACATGGGGGTGGCTCCGGGCGCGTCAGGCGTTCGAGGCTTTGCAGGTAGTGCAGTGCCTGCTCGCGGTGGCTGCCGCACATTTCGTCCGACGGCTGCAGGCCGGCGCAGCAGGCGGGGCGTTGTGGCTGACCGAACAGGGCGCAACGCAGGTCGGATTGCAACTGCACACAGGGCAGGTCGGCCGGTTTGCCTTCTGGCAGACCGGGGATGGCGCTGCTGATGGATGGGGCGATGCAGCACGCGGCGCATCCCGGGCGGCAGTCCATGCTTAACGGGCGTCCGCCTTGAGGTCGTCCCACCAGTCCAGGATGGCCGGCAGGTCGGGTTTGAGCAGGACGGCCTGATTGCCGGTGAATTGCGCCCATTCGTCGAGAAAGCGGCTGCCCACTGCCGTCAGCAGGGGGATGCCTGCGGTCACGGCCAGGGCCATTTCGTCGCGCAATCCGGCGCCGGCCACTTCCTGCGCGCCAAACTTGTTCACCATCACCAGATCGACTCCCTGATCGAGTGCATGGCGCACGGCCATGGCCGCCTGGGCCAGCGAGCCCGGATCGAGCCGGCAGGCTTCGGAGCCCCGGCCGAGCGACTGGGACAGCGCAAAACGCGCCCCCGAGTGGAGGTCTTCCAGTTCCATCGCGCAGGGGTCGTCCGGGTCGCGCGGCAGATTGCGTTGCAGCACGCCCCCCAGGCGCACCCCGCGCGCGGCAAGCGCCTGCGCTGCTTGCAGCAGGATGGGCTCGACATGGTCGTCAGGGGTGTACACCAGTGCCGCAATCGGCGCGAGAGGATCGGAGGACATGATTTGGATTGTCTGGATGATTGCCGGATTGTCTCGCGGATTGTCTCATTTCCAGCCGCCACATGCCCAGCATTGGTGATGTTCTTATATTCTTTAATGGAATATGAAGCGAAGCTTTAATTCGTTTTGTGTTTTGGTGCTCTGGCGTATGTTGACGCGTTCCGTGTTCGCCGTGCTGCACTGCACTCCTCAAACCATGTTCCAGCTTTCCGAATCACTGCAGATCAGTGTGCTTGTACTGGTGTTGCTCGCGCTGTTTGCCTGCTTCATCCGCGAGTGGCTCAAGCCCGATGTCGCCGTGATGGCCGCCGTGGCCCTGCTGCTGGCGCTGGGCATGCTCCAGCCCGGGCAGGTGCTGAGCGTGTTCGGCAACAGCGCGCCAGTCACCATTGCCTGCCTGTTCATCATCAGCGGCGCGCTCAGTCGCACCGGTTGCGTGGACTGGCTGGGAGAATGGCTGGCTGCCGTGGCGGGCAACAGCGAGCGGCGCCTGCTGCTTGCGCTGATGCTGGTGGGGGTGCTGGTGTCGCCCTTCATCAACAACACGCCGGTGGTGATGGTGATGATTCCGGCGGTCATCGCGATTGCCGCGCGCAGTGGCATTGCGCCCTCCAGACTGTTGATCCCCCTGTCTTACGCGACGATTCTGGGCGGCTTGGTGACCATGGTGGGTACTTCGACCAACATTCTGGTCGATGGCGTGGCGCGCAACATGGGACTGGCGCCGTTTTCGATGTTCGAAATCACAGCGCCTGCGCTGGTGCTGGCGCTGATCGGCTGCGTGTTCATGTTCATTTTTGCCCCCCGTGTGCTGCCGGTGCGCGAAACCCTCACCCAGCAATTCACCGGCAGCGGCGACCGTCTGTTCATGACCGAGCTGTTTGTGCCGGAAGGTTCGCGCCTGATTGGCAAGAGCCTGCGCGAGGCGCGTCTGTCCAATGGCACCATCAAGGTGCTCAACCTGTTTCGTGGGGACGACGAGTTCACCGCCCCCGACCCTGATACCCGCCTGATGGAAGGCGACCGGCTGATCGTGCACACCCGCAGCAGCGCGATGATGGACTTGCGCGGCACCGATCTGGTTGGCCTGCAGGCGGGCGGGGCCGGCCCAGGATCTCGAAACCCTGCGCCGGCGCGGTGTGGTGATGGTCGAGGCCATCGTGGGCCAGACCTCGCGCTATGTGTCGCGCCCCATCCGCGATCTGGATCTGGCTGCCCGTTATGGCATCCACCTGATTGCAGTACATCGCAAGAACGCCTCGTTTCGCGAGATTGGTGACGACTTCCAGCTGCAGTTCGGCGACGTGCTGCTGTTTGAAGGCACGCCCGCTCAGATCAAGCGCTTTTGCGACAACGGCGACCTGTTTGCGATCACCGAGGGCCGCGCCCCGGCCAACCGGCGCGGCAAGGCCCCGGTGGCCCTGGCCACGATTGCCGGCGTGATGTTGCTGGCAGCCTTCAACGTAATGCCGATCGAAGGGTTGGCCATCATTGGCGCAGTGGTGGTCATCGCCACTGGCTGCATACGCTCGGATGAAGCCTACAAGGCCATCGAGTGGCCCATCATCATCCTCATTTTCGGCATGCTGGCGATCAGCATCGCGATGCGCGAATCCGGCCTGGCCGATCTGCTCGCCAGCGGACTGGTCAGCCTGGGTGGCGGGTTGTCGCCGTGGATGCTGCTGGCCCTGCTGATCCTCATCACTTCGGTACTCACCGAGTTTGTCAGCAACAACGCCGTGGCGGTGCTGCTCGCCCCGGTGGCCGTCGGCATCGCCCAGCAACTGGGCGTCGACCCGCGCCCCTTCCTAGTAGGCGTGATGTTTGCCGCCAGCGCCAGCTTCGCGACCCCCATTGGCTACCAGACCAACACACTGGTGTATAACGCCGGCAACTACCGCTTTGCCGACTTCGCCCGACTCGGCGTGCCGATGAACCTCATCGTCCTGGTGGTGGCCAGCCTGCTCATCCCGGTGTTCTGGCCGCTGCAGTGAGCGGGGTCTGCTCAGTGATGAGAAAGTTTGACTGGCTCAGACGTTGAACAGCGATTGTGCCTGCAAATCATTGAATGAACAGTTCACCATGCTGCTCCATTAAAAAATATACTCATGTTTGTACTCAAAAAACTCAGTAGTGAGTACGTTCAACCCTGATCTGGCGCCGTTGCGGCGGCTCGGATTCAGCTTTCCAGACGCCAGCGACAGGCATCAATGGTGGATTTTATCTGTTGCGCCAACATCTGCCTAATCGGAGCACGCTCAAATCGCTCGCCCAATGAGCTTGCCTGCGGCAGCATCCGGTCGATGACCTCTTCCGCCCGTTTCCTTGGGATGCCACCTTCCTCCGCCAGACGCAATAAATGCCGGCGTTCGATGGCAGCACCTTCGCCGCAAACGTCCAGGTGATGCTGGCCCATCGGGCCTTCACTGAAGGTCAGGTCGAATGCCGGTGCCAGACGCCAGCGCCGGTCAGGCCCGAGACGCCACGCGAAGTTCTTGGGATGGTCGTCACGATTGTGGAAGAGCACATTGAAGACTGCTCGCGCGTAGGCTTTCTCCACTTCGCGCTCGTCGCGCGTCAGGAAACGGGTAGCCCGCAGGAAGGCGGTGTAGTCGGTGGCACCGGGCAGGCGAAAATCCACCTGCAACAATCCAGCCAGACTGTGCACCGGGACACGTTGCCCTCCTTCCCGGTCGAAGCGCGCGACGCCGAAGGCGGCCAGTTCAGGGCCAAGGTCGAACCAGCGACTTTCGGGCACTTCCAGTCCGCAATCCCGAGCCAACTCGGCATAGAGCTGCTCGATGACGCAGACCTCCTTGTGTTCGTTCTGCGCCGGGAACTTGACCAGCCAGGGGCTGCCGGGCGCATCCGGACGGGTGCTGACCTGCCCGGTCATTGCGTCGTACTGCACCAAGGCCTTGGGCCTGGCCCCTTGCGGTGAGCCGCCGGTGAGCGCGAGCTCGCGCAGGGCTGCCCCCGCCTCGCCCGCGAGCGCGAGACGGCTTTGCTCGGCCAGCGCCAGCAAGGACCAGTCGGGCTCGTGGGCGCCGGCGTCGCTTGCCGGAACGAAGCGCAACGCGCCCATCGCGCGCTCACCAATGAAGGCCAGGCGGTCCAGTGGCCCGGGATGGCGCAAGCCGTGTTGACGGAACAGGCGATCCATCAGCAGCAAACCCCAGCCGTCAGGCACACAGCCGATGCGGCGTACAGCATCGTCGGTAGCAACGAAACCAGCACCTACGCCAACGCAACGCCCAAACCCGCCGCTTCCGTACCACCGGGCGCCACTAATACCTACTCGGTACAAAGCACCATCTCACCCGATGTTAACTATGCGGTCGTCCGCTACAAGATCGGCAACAAGACCTGCGTCTTCAACACGAACTACGTGAATGGGTACACCTCCGGCGGCATCAAGGTTCCCTCGTGGAACAAGTCGTACACCGCCAGCGGCGGCGCCACCTGTACCGCCACCATCACCTCGACCAACATCTCCACGCATGCATGGGCGGTCGAATTCACGATCAAGTAGCTCGCTACACCGTAACGGCACGCCCCGCGCCATGCTGCGCTTAGCCGGGGCCTCTGTAACGGCATCAATCATTTCAAAGCAGGAAAGAGAACATTATGAAAAAGCTACTCGCAACGAAACTGCTCGCGCTGTCGCTGATCCTGGCATCGTCATATGGCTATGCGATCGACGCGACCATCACCAAGACCGACAGTCCCGATATCATAATCGTGGTCAACAACGGCACCGGGCTGGCCCAGTTCGGCTTGATCAGTTCCGACTTTCCCAGTGGCACGGGTAACAAAACCAAGACATTGCAGGGCATCGACTGGAGCACGACGTCCTACCCGAACAACACAGGCGAGACTGTCGAACTGTGCTACTACCGCCCCTACAACAGCAACCCGGTAAGCTGCACGGCCATCCTGCCGAACTCTTCCGGCACGCTGACCACCTATAACGGCCAGAGCTTCGGCAATGGCGCCAGAGTCATCATTCGCCACCGTGTGCAGGGCGGCCAGCAGCCGGGCTATCCCGCCGGCAGCGACACTGTGACCTACCGCTACAGCTACTAGCCACCTTGGCGGGGCGCCATGCGGTCTGCTTGCCCCATGGCGCCCCTCTACGCCAATCAGCAGTCCTTTGGCAAGCGGAGCCTAAAGTTTTTCGCCAACGTGCCGTTATGTACGTAAAGTATGAGTCTTTTCGGATAGATACGTCGCAGCGACATGCGCATAGAGAGCAACCATGGTCGGTATCACTACCTACACATCCCTGTCCAGCAGCCGCGTGACTGGCAGCAGTACCAGTGCCACGGCCCAACCCGTAGCTGCTGACGACAAGACCGGTGCCACCACAAGCACGGGCAGCACCGGCACCTCCAGCACCGTCTCGAACCTGGCCCGCCAGTTGAGCGAGGCGGCTGTGCGCGCCGAGACCCGCGATACCAGCCTCAGCCACAAGGAGTTGGGCCAGAAGGCCACTGCACTACTCAACCAGATTACGGGCGACAGTTATTTCGCGAACAAGGCCCAGCACAACGCCGAAGTGCCTAACACCGACGACCCTGAGTTGCTGGCCCGTGCCAAGCAGGCCACCAGCTTCGTCAATGGTTCCGGCAGCAATCCCTTCAAGGGTATGTCCCGCGATCAACTGGCCCTGATCACCTACGACGACAGCGGCACCTTCACCACCAACGAACGCCGTGCGGCCTGGGAAGAAGCCTATAGCCAAGAAGAAGCCTGGAGGCAGAAGGCCGTAGCGAAAGCCATGGACGAATACAACCGCACCGGCAAGCTCACCAACTTCTTCAGCGAAGTGCTCGAACACTACAAGAGCCTGCCGGCCATTGAGCAGGCGCAGTACCCCGAGGATTACGCTGCCGACCTGCAGCAGAAGATCGACCTCGATTTCAACTACATGACCCATCGGGCCGAAGGCAAGGGCAGCAGCGCCACCAGCCTGATCGAGCAGTTGGTCTCCGCAGGCCCCTACGCCCGCAAGGAAACGGATGGCGCGTCTTCACCTGTGGCAACGCAATCGTCATCCGCCACGCAGTCCGCCAGTGAGGTCACCACGGCATCATCAGCCGCCAGCACATCCGGCACCGTCGGGTACGACCTCATGGTCTCGCGCCTGTTCGGCGGCACCGAGCCCGAGGTCGCCAACGGCGCCCAGGGCATGAGCACCAGCAACATCGGTCGCAGCGCCTTCGAGTTCCTCACCCGCGAGGATCGCGCGCTGGTCGCGGAGATGTACGCCTATGCCCAGGAACAGGGCACCGATCTGACCCATGTGGATCGCCTGGCCGAAGAACTCGGCGACTATCGCCAGCACGACAATGGCCGGCTGAGCTCGAACTTCAACAACGGCACCCACTACGACGTCCAGGGGCGTCAGCTCACGGTCAGCTTCAACGAGCAGGACGCCGCCACCGCCGAGCGCATCCTGAACGGCACTGCGATCAGCAGCACCCGCCTCGACCAGGGCTTCCTGCGCCACATTCTCGATCCGGGCTACGGCGCCTTGAGCAATACCAGCGACCTCGGCTTCCTCGAACAGATGGTGACAAAGTTCTCCAGCGAAGGCAGCGCGCAATCCTCGCTCGACAGCCGATTCGCCACCTATACCCCGGTCATCAGCATCAAGGACAACATCGTGCTGAGCGCTTCCGAGGACGTGAAGCTCAAGCCCTTCGAGCCGGACATCACCAACGTCAACGGCGTCTGGACGGTGACCGAGAAAGGCGCAGCGGCGGGAATTACGCTGGATCAGGTGATCGGTAAATCACAGCGTTCCGACGCGGCTAGCACCGGGCTGGAACAGAACCGCTACATCCTGGATGCCTTCTTCGGCCGGAACGAGCAGAGCACTTCTCGCCCCGACTGGCTGACCAGTCTGCTCGAACAACTACAACAGTCCTAACGCAAAACCGGCGACGGTCAAGCCATGACTATGTATAACCCTCCCCACCCAGGTGAAGCGCTACGCCTTGATGTACTTCCGGCGCTTGGTATAAGTCTCGACGCCCTGGCAGCGCACCTGGGATACAGTGCCCGCCGCCTGCACCAAGTAATCAACTGCCATGCGCCGATCCGTGCCGAACTTGCGCACAGGCTGGAACTGGCCGGGCTAGGCACGGCGCGTCAGTATCTGGCCGAACAACAGGCTTGGTCGTTGTGGCAGGCCAGGCAACGGCCTCATCCCCCAATCACACCGCTGTACCAGTCGTCATTCACACGTCCTCCGCGGTAGCGCCAGTCGGCGGCGCTGATCACGCAGAAACTTCCAGCATGTAACCGCAGCTCTACACCAGCACGCACCGCCATCGCCCCCCGTAGGTAATACGGTTATGCCGCAGAACGTATTGTTTCCAGACAAGGAAACAGAACTTCAGTGAGATGCACGGTATCGGGCGATATGCCTGCAACTTCTGGAGACACCGACATGACCGTATCCCGCCACAATGCCGATCAAGACAACACCCTGCTCACCACACCCACCGCTCTGATGCTCGACACGCGCCTGACGCCACTTGAACGCAACGGCTGGCAGGTACTGCGCATGCTGCGCGCCTCAGACGGAACCAGCTCACTCGCCAGCCTTGGACAATTGCGGCGCTACCTAACCTCAATCCCGCTCGGCCAAAAGGCTGGCTACGAAACCGCATGGCGTGTGCTGGTGGTGTTGCGCCTGACCGGCTGGATCAGTCTGGTCGGCCAGCAGCGCGATCCGCTGACCAGCAATGTGTTGAGCGAGAGGTATCAGGTACATGAGCACCCCCATGCCTTTGCCCAAGCTTGCGAAATTGACCCTGACCTGCCTCAACTGCTGCATGAGTCCGCAGGGCATGAGAACAACCAGGTATCGCGGGTGGCGACATATATCCAGGCCACGCTGGCTCAGGCACCAGCCGACAGCGACATTGAAGACGATAACGATGATGCGCCGCCGCCAGCCTCGACTATCGAGCCGAAAACGCTTGCGGAAGAAACCAGCCCGGATATGAAGTCTGTCAGCCCGCCGAGGGTTATGCAGCAGAACAGCCCCCCCCCGCCAGGAAACACCGGATTCTGCGCCTACGTATAGTTTGTGTAAGTAGACTGTCGGCTATTAGGCCCGGAAGGCGATGCAAATGGGTCGGAAAACCACCGTAGGCATCCGCACGCAGCTTGAGGTGCAAGGGCGACAGTTCCAAGCCCTGAGACAGAGCTTCGGGAGAATATTCGAAGAGCAGGGATTGACCGTCATCGGCCAGGCGTCCCAACGGCCAGTCTTTTCCCCAGCCGCAATAATGCACGGTAAGCAGCTTCATGATGTTCTCTTACGCGGCGCACGCTGGCGGCGGCTGACAAGGTCCACCTGCTCCATCTGGGCGATGGATTGCCGTTTGAGCACGAAGAGATCGTCCAGCGCCTCCAGCAAGCCAAGTGCCTGCGCGACACGGACCAGCGTTTCCAGCGAGCACTGGCCGTCGCTTTCGAGTTTGCGCAACGCCCCCAGCGACAGTCCGGCCATTTGCGCCAGTTCACGCTGCGTGAGCGATTGGGCAAGCCGCTGCTCGCGCAGACGAACACCCAGCGCATGCAGGATCTCAGCGGGAGTCGAGAGATTAAAAGTCATTTTTATGACCCTTAACGCGAAAAAAATTGCGTAAGCGCCATTGTAGTGGGCTTTACTTATTCTTGAAAGCAGATGGCTGCGATAGCTGCCGCGAGCGATCATGCGGAGACCATCGTAACGCTACGATAACGTAGCGCTACGATGTTACGGAGTTGGCTCCTGTCCAGCAGCCGGCGCCTCCAGCAGTACTGAAGGCTCCACCCCCAGCGCCTCGGCCAGCTTGAAGATGTTGAGTAAGGCGATGTTGCGCTGCCCACGCTCAACACCCCCCAGATAGCTGCGTGCCAAGCCACTTTCCAGTGCTAGGCGTTCTTGCGACCACCCTCTGGTCTTTCTGATTTCTATCAGCTTCAAGCCGAAGCGTAGTCGGGGATCAAGGGCCATATTTCTCTCTTCTTAAAGAGAAATGACTCTATGAGTACCCCCTCTATAGGGCTACGCCCGATAGGTGCCCGCACTATAAGTGACAATTGAATGCAAGCGCCATAGAATGACCTCTATGAGTAACAACATGGAGGTGATGACGTATGGCAAGCGTCTGGAAGACTGCGGGGGTGGGAGCGGCGGCGGGGCTGGCAGTTCCGGTGGCTGGGCTTTCAGGTCTTGCTGCCGCTGGTCTTACGCTGATTCTTGTACTGGCGATGATCGGCGTGGGGCCTGCGCGCCTGTCACAGGCATCGCTTTGGGGGCTGTTGACCAGTGAGCTGATGCTCTATCTACTGATTTCGCTGGCGATCTTCACGCTGTCCTTCCGCTTTCTGGCGCGCTTGCAGGCCCGCTGTCAGGCCCTTGTCGCCAGGATCAACGCCCAGCAGAGACTGTCATTCGATGCTGGACATCTCCTGGGTTATCCCGCACCGGCATTCCTTGTTTTTGACTCTCAGAATCGCAAGATCGCGGCCTGTGATGTGGTTAATGACGCATACAAACTGCACGACTTCTCCTGGCTGCTTGGGTGGCGGATGACCTGGCGCGAGGTCGAGAGCATGGAGATGAACGGCGGTAGCCGTCAGGTCAACGCCAGTGGCATGAGCGTGCCGACCTTCGAGCGCACGGTACGCGCGAAAGACTTCGCCATCGAGCTGCAAACCGCCGATCCGCAACGACCAGTGCTCAGTTTTCCCATGAGCCGTCGGGCGGCGGAAACCTGGTGCGCCCGGCTCAATGCCATCTTCAACGGATAACCTCGCGAGGAACTGCGATGAAACACTACCGGAGCTTGCTGCTTCTGCCTTTTGTATTGACAGGTTGTGCCACACCCGACATGCAGGGGGCGCTGGATTCCCTGAACGGACTAGGACACTCCATTGGAACCAGTCTGTCGCAAGCGGCTACGCCCGCAAGCGCGGCAAACCGCAACAGCCTGCTGGGCACTCCACTGCATAACGCCTTGCGCCAGAATCTTTCTACCGACGGTCGCGCCCCGGAGTGGCCCAAGGTGGTGATCAGCAATCTGCAAATTCCGGCGGATCAGATGACCCTGACTCGTAGCCTCACGCTCAAAGCCAGTGATTGCATTCGCTTTGACGCCGTGCTCTGGCACGACGCCAAGCGCTCCGAGCGCTTCAGCAATCTGTCGCTTTGCGCGCCGGAGCTGCCGAAACAGTCAAACAACTTCGTGCTGACCTGGAAGAGCTTTTCCATCTCCGGCAAGACCAGCGGTCAGGTTCGCAGCGATGGGCCGATCCCACCGTACAGCAAGCTGCCCAGCGACCCGGCGATGGAGCGCTGGCTGATGAATCAGTTCGGCCTTTACTATGTCGGCTCGTTGCTGACGCTGGTCGGCTATGACCCCAACTTCACGGTCGATGACCGCCGCTTCTGGATCAGGAACATCAAGGGATGAAAGCGTTGCTACTGGCAGCCATGCCGGTGGTGCTGATGGATGGCACTGCCCCAGACCTCAACCACTGGTTGCGGATCGAGCCAGCCATCGTCGCCGCCGTGGAATGCCGTCAAGCCTTGCCGTTGCACGTACTGGACGGCATTGCGCCCAATGCTCCCGGCAGTTGGTCGCTGACGCCGGCGCGCAGCTTCACGGCATTCGGCCTGCCGGTGAAGCGGATCGAGCTGTTCATCGACCCGGATGGTGATCTGGGTGCAAGCTATACAGCGGTTATTGAAAAGCGCAGCCTGGAACAGGTGCGCAAGCAACTGAAGCTTGCCAGCCAGCGCGGGCGCATCGGCCAGCTCTCGGCAGATCAGCCCAGCGCAGAGGTTCAAGTGACTTGCACGGTCGCCACAACGGAGCAAGGGTGAGCATTCAGCGCATCCTCTCCGGCGGCCAAACCGGCGTAGACCGGGCAGCGCTGGATTTCGCCATTGCCCGGCAGATTCCGCACGGCGGCTGGTGCCCGGCAGGCCGACGGGCCGCTGATGGCATACTGGATGCTCGCTACCAGTTGATGGAGACTGAATCCAGCGGTTATCGCCAGCGCACCAAACGCAATGTGCTGGACGCTGATGCCACACTGATCATTTACCGGGACAGGATCGAAGGTGGCAGCCTGCTCACTCGCGATCTGGCGACGGGACACGGCAAGCCGCTACTGCTGTGCGATTTGCATGACCCTGCAGAAGAGCTGTTGGCGGCATGGCAAGACTGGTTGCTTAGCCATCCCGTCGCTATTCTCAACATTGCTGGCCCGAGTGAAGCACGCAACCCCGGTATCTACCTGCAGGCGAGCGCACTACTGGAGCTTTTTTGGAGCAAGGAACATGAGCCGATCTGATGCCCGCTGCGCGACACCCTATATCTACTCGGGTGAGTTGCAGATCCGTCCCGAAGTGGATGCCGCGCTGGCTGCGCTGAAAGACAAACCCTACACCGCCATCCCTAGCTGGAAAAATGACGGAACCTGGGAGCTGTGGACGGTGGAAGGCGACGGCGAAACCAAGCCCTGCATCATCAGCGGCCCATCGACCACTTACCCCAGCGAGGCCGATGCACTGGCCGCCGGTGCGGCCTGGCTATCCGGACAACGCTGAGCAACCTCAATTCCAGCCCTCGCTGACAAAGCCAACGCCACGGCGGTTGATCTCGACCGGCGGCCTGATGTCTTGCACCTGGACGACTCCTCGGTCATCACGAGCTGCCGAACCCAAGGCCCGCTGCAGAACCAGACGCACACTTCGCGGCGGCAAGGCTTGCAGACGGGACAGGACATCATCATCCAGTCGCTCGGCAAAGGCCTTGCCCCAGCTCGCCTCGTCGCGGAGGCGGTTGTAAATCGACTGCGCAATGCTTCTGACCTGCTCCGGCTTGGGTGGTTGAATGTGCAACACCGTCAGCCGTGAACGTAGCGGCCCCGGAATGGCATCCAGCTCATTCGCGGTAGCCATCCAATTCACATGACTGGCGTCGATGGCAAAGTCGCGGATCGACAGGTCGATGAAATCCCGCGCACTGCGCGGTTCCAGCAAGGTATAGAGCGCCGCCAGCGGATCGTATTGCGGTCGCCCGTTGCTGGCCTTATCCAGCTCATCGAGCACCACCACCGGGTTGGCCAGTGGCTGGTAAGCCAGCAGCTCAAAGAGCTGGCCTGGCTCGGAATTGCTCCAAAATGATTCGGAACCGGCGAGCGGCGAACTTGATTGCGTACTCGCTATGTCGAAGACCCGGAACGGTAGCACGAGCTGATCGGCAAGCCAGCGTGCCGCCTCGGTTTTACCAATGCCCGCCGGGCCGACCAGCAACACGGCAGGCCAGGACACGCGGCCATCGCCCAGACTGGACAAGGCGAAGTGATCACGCAGCAGCTCGGCCAGTTCATGGAAGTTTGGGAAAGCCTGCGCGAACTCATCCAGCAGGGCTTTCCAGTCCGGGGGTAGCAGGCCCAGTTGGCGGCTGCCATGGCCCGCCCGCTTGATCCGCTCTGCCATCGCCTGTGCGCGCTTGAACTTGTCGTCGCCTTTTGGTCGGTGGCGATCCACGAACGCCTCCAGCCCGGCTTCATCGAGAAAGACGATGCTCGGCGCTGGCTCTGATTTGGCCGCTTCTGTCGACTGTTCCTGAACCTGCTCCGGTTCGGCTTCACTCAAGACCGGCTCATTTTCAGCTGCCACGGCGGCACGTGCATCCTCGCTCGTTACCTTGCCCAAGTCGCGCACCACCTGCTGCACACCTTGTTCGACGATGAGCTGGCGGCTGCGGCGCACTTCTTCGGCAAACAATCCTTGGATGCCGTCATGTTGCGGGCAGCGTTGCGGACGGATGCCGTCCCCGACAACCTGTACACCGCAAACGGGGCATTTTTGCAGCGAAAGGTGCTTGGTCTGGGCAATCAAATCGAGCACGGCCGCTGCACGTTCGCTGTGGCGTCGCGGCGGCTGGTAATGGATGGCCAGGCGATCCCGGTTGCAGCTCACTGACAGTGAGCCCTTGCGTGCGAGCACTGTGGGCGGCAGCAGGCATTCCACCTGGGCAAACAGATGTGCCACCACGGTCAGATGCCCCGGCGCGGGTTCGACGATCTGCCGGGCAAGCCAGGGGCGCTGCTCCTTGAGTGCAGCAATGGCGGCTTCGTATTCCCGCAGGCGCAACGGACGGGCTTGCTTTGGCTTACGCATGATGGCCTCCGAAGTGATTTAACTATAATTTACTATAACAGCGCTTTGCGCGAATCGCCAAAATCCTCACTCTCGTCTTGTCGGCCAATAAGTCTTATAGTGATTTACAGTGAATTCACAGAGCCCGACATGCCAAGCCTTACCAACGAACAATTGCCAGCCTTTGCCGCCGCCTTGATACGACTGCGCGGGGAAACGCTGGGGCGGATCGCCGAAGCCACCGGTATCCGCACCGCTAACCTCTCGGTCTGGCTGCGTGGCAAGGAACAGGTGATCTCTGCCAAACGACTGGTCGGCCTGCTGCACCACCTCGGTGTGGAAGGCGGTCGCCTGCGTACCGACGTGTTGCACCAGTGGCAGGATCGTGGGGCACTGGATGACAGCAAGCTCGTGCTAGGCAAGCTGCTGGCCGACAAGCAGTCGGTGTGGTTGTTTCAGGATGAGCAGCCGGGGCTTATCAAGACCCGCTTTCTGTTGGCTGGCGATGTGCTGATCCGCATGGAGATCGAACCGGGCGTCGATCAGGCCCTTGATCTGGCGACGGTCGCCAGGGTGGATCGTGTCATCACTACGCCTACGGCATTGGCCGGGGTGCCAATCGACTCGTTGGCATCAGCACACAACGTCCTCTTGGCGCTGGCGGAGCAGGCCGCAACGGACGTGGGTGACGAAGAACTGCTGGAAGGGCTGATGTTCCGTCTGACCGAAACATTAGGCAGTAATGTCACTTCAGCGCAGGGCTGGCAACAACTGGAGCAGGCGCTGAGGCGGTCCCTAGAGGCTGGCCTGGCCCCAGGTGACATTGCGAGCTTACTCAAAGGGCACCTACAGAACAGATAGCCAGACCGCTTCTTGTTCGAGCGCCAGTCCGGATTGGCGCATTTGTTCGGTTAACGGGCCTAGATAATCAGGTAACTGCGGAACAGCACTGGTGAACTCCCGAAGCGTATCCTGCCATAGCCGCTGGCTACCATAGCGTGCCAGTTTGCTTTGCCAGTCGGGCATCAGCCAGCATTCGCAAGTGTCGCCAAGCTGTGCAAAGAGTCGCGCGAAATTGGCCAGCCCCACGCCGTCATAGTCCGGGAACAGTACGACACGGCTTGCACGCGGGCGCTGCCCCAGCCAGGCGAGAAGCCGGCCATCAAGCTGTCCGCCGTAGTACAGCAGGGTGGCTTGCGTTCCTACTGGCAGCCAATCCGTGCGGTCAAACAGCGCCTGGTTCTCCACCAGCCAGAGCGGCTGCCCGCTTTGCCAGGTGTCGCCAGTTTCAATGCGCAGGCTGGCAGCCCCGAAGTGGTGCGTGAGCTGGCTAAGTGGCAGTTCGCTCCCGTGTTCGCCTTGCCGCCAGAGAACCTTTTCGCCAACGGCCTTGAGCAAGGGGTAGTAGCACTCATGCTGATGATTGCGCGCTTTGCTGTCGCGCGCGTGGGCGATGTGTTGCGCGCGCTGCGGCAGGTCGTCCGTGGGCGGTATCTCGACTTGAGGCGAAAGCGCGCCCAGATGGATATCGAATAGCTGTGGGTCGCCGACACGGTAAACATCCCCGCGCCCCTGACGCAGGCAGATTACCGCTCCTGTCTGCCGGGCAAAGCGATCCAGAGCGCTGCGCTGAGCGGCGGTGAAATAGCTGGCCGGCAGGGCTTGTTGGCCATGCAGCTTGAGCAAGGCTGTGCGCAGGGTTCGATCCATACTTAGGCATCCAGCGGTTCGATGATCTGCCAGCTATGGCGGCTGATCTGGTTGCTGCCGTTGCGCGTGTGAATCGGCACGCAGTAGCGCACGGTCGTCAGCGGCGCGGGCGAGGCAAAAATCAACGAGAAGCCGAACTCCGCCGCCGTGTCGATCAGGCTGCGCTGATTGCGGGCGTCCAGGGCCAGTGCCTCGTCCAGGTAGCAGATGCCCTGGATGGGGCGACGCTGATCCTGCATCAGATGCAGCATCGCCAGCCCCGTCACCAGTTTGGCCATCAGCACGGTGCCATTGGAGGCGGCACTGTCGAGGTCATCGAAGGCTTCCGGCTCGCGGTCTGCCTTGCCGACCCAGAAGCGCAGGCGAAACAGGTCGGCCACGCGCAGGCCATGGCGGGCATTGCCCTCTTCGATCAGCAGGGTCTTGGCGCGATTGAGCTGCTCGTCGTCAAGGACGCTCTGCTGGTTGAACAGCTCGAAGGTTTCGCCGCTGTCCACAGTGGCGGCGGTACTGATCAGTAGCTCGATGGCCTCCACCAGCAGGGTTTCGTCCTCGGGTTCGATCTTGAACACGGCCAGGTCGGAGAGTTGCCGGCCGCTGATCTTGCGGTTGAACTCGCGCATCCGGCGCTTGAAAGCAAACAGGCCGTCGCGCAGTTCGCGCAGGCAGGCTGCCACATTCACCACCGCCGAGCGTACCTTCTTTTCCAGGGCTTCGGCTTCCTGCGGCAGGTGATGGGCGAATTCAACGAGACGAACAATCTCGCTTTCCGGTTCGCCGACAAACTGATACTTGGTCAATCCGCCGCTATGGATTTCACCCAGCAGATGGCGGATCTGCTCATCCAGCTCCAGCAACTGGCGGCAGTCGGCCTGATAGGTCTGCAGTCGCTCGGCCAGTTGCTCCAGCGCGAACTCGGGCTGGGCCAACCAAGGGCTGTGCGGCAGGTCGGCCAGCCAGGCAAAGGGGCCTTCGTGGTCGACTCGCTGATGACGGCGTTGCTCGATCTGCCGGTGTTGCTGCTGCAAGGCCGCCAAATCCTGTTGCCTCTGCTGCCGCTGCTGATCCAATGCGCGGTGCCGCTCTGCCGACTGCGCCAGACTGGCGCCGAGGTCGGCGAGCTTTTGCGCCAGTGTCTGCAGCCGCTCCTCGCGCTCGGCCTTGCTTTGCCGCAAGTCCTGCATGTGCGCGTAGTCCCGCAATTCGGCATCCAGTTCGGCTAGTTGCTGCTCTAGCGCTTGGCGTTGCTGTTTGACGTTTTCCAGAGCCAGTGCGGTGGCCAATTGTTCTTGCAGCTGAGCCTGCTGTTGTTGCAACTCCTGCTGCAATTCGCTCAGTTCCGCCAGGGTCCGTTGCTGATACTGTGCCGGCAGGGTTTCCAGCCGCAATTGCAAGCCAGGCAAATTGAATTGTCCGGCATTCGCATCGACCAAGGCCGCAAGCAGGGCCTTGCCATCAAGGCGGAAATCTTCGTTGCCCAGGGTCAGTACCGGCTTGGCCAGCACCTTGTTCAGCGCGTTGAGTTGTTCCGTAGATACGACACCGGCCAGTTGCTGATAGAGGTTCTGCCCCTGGGTGCGCAACTCCTGCGCCAGCTGCGCGGATTCCCGTTCGATCCGGGCCAGCTCGCGCTCGATGGCCGCTGGCGTGCGGCTCTGGGCCTGGCCGATCCGTACCACCAGCGCATCCCGTTGTTCCTGCAGCTCGCGCCGGCGCGCCTCCAGCAGGGCGCGGTCGGGGATCAAGGCAAAACGCTGCTGCAATGCACGCAACTGTTCGCTTTGCTGGCGGAGCTGCTTTTGTTCCAACTCGCACTCTTTTTTCTCGCCAGCCGACTGCATATCCTGTTCGCGCAGGCGGGTTAGCTCGGCATCGCACTGCGCCAACTCATGCTGCAAGGTTTGCTGGCGGGTTTCGTAATGCTGTTGCCACTGACCCAGTGCTGCGTCGATCAAGGGGCGCCAGCACAGCAATTTGCCGCGCAACTCCAGGCGGGCATCCTGCTTCTGTTCCAGTTCTCCCAGGGTGGCTTGCAGCCGCACGGCGGCCAGGTACTGGCTGCGTTCGGCATTGAGATCCGCGAATGCCTTGTCCCATTCCGCCTTGAAGTCGATGCTGGCATCCGGCAGATCGCGGCGGAAAATCTGCAGCAGATAGTCCTTTACCTCGCTGGAGCGCAGTTTGTCCAAGCGCAGTGTGCGGGTCAGCACCCGCTGAAAAACGCTGGCATCGCTGGCATGCTCCAGCCGGAAAACGCAGAAGTCCTGCTGACTGGCGAGCTTGCGGTTGCGCCCGCCATACACCATGTCGGCAAATTCGCTGCTGCTGTAGCTGAACACCCGGCGCCCAAAGCTCGCCAGATGGCTGGCCAGTTGCGGTTGTGCCACCAAGGTGCCATCCGGCAGGCAGAACTCCTCGACCTTCAGCGGCCCGGCATAGGCGAAATACTCGTACTCGAAGCTCACCCCTTTGCCCACGCAGCCCAGCACTACGGTGCCGGACTCCGGCAGCGACACCTCCAGCAGCACATAGGCACTGTTGTTGGGGAAATAGAAGCGCCGGCTCTTGTCCACATCGTGCGCCCCGAAATCCATACGGCGGCGGTCGATGATCAGCAGAAACTGCAGGGCATTGATCAGGCTGGTCTTGCCGGTATTGTTTGGCGCTACCAGAGAGACCGCACCATCGAGCGGCAGCTCGGCGCGCGAGTAGCCTGCACTCCCCAGCAGGACCAGACGTTGGAAGCCGTACTGCATCAGGTGTTCTCCTCGTCGTCTGGTGCATCCGCAGTCCAGTCTTCCGCTGCGGGCGTGCTCTCTTCGTCGCCATCGGTCTTGGCCGTCAACGCCAGGCTTTCGAAATGATCGAGGTAACGGCATACAGCGGGCAGCAGTCGCCAGCCCGCCGGCTCTGGAACGGCAAAGCCGAGGTTGCAGGCGCGGCCCATCAGCTCCACCAGGGCGTCGGGGTTGAGGCCCTCGGCATCCAGCAGGTCTTGCTGTTGCTTGTAGACCTCGGCCAGCCAGGCGCTGTCGATCAGCCAATCGGTAAAGCGCTGCAGGGCCTTGCCGGCGTTGGCCTGGGCATCGAAGATCACCATGAACAGCAAGGCCAGCTGGCGGCTGATCTTGCCGATGTTGCTGTTGGCGTCACTGTTGTGAAACCAGGCAAAGCCTCTGGCATCCAGGCGCAGCTCGAACCCCAGCGCGGCAAACAAGCCGACATAGCTGGCCTCGTGCTGTTCCAGCTCCGCCCACAGCGCGGGCTCGGCCATTCGATTCAGGTGTTTGCCGGAGAGAAACAGGCGGAACAGCTCGGCCAATGCCGGCATTTGCGACAGGGCGGCTGCCAGAGCGTGTGGGATCGTCATTGCGGGATACTCACGCGGTGAGGGTGATGCAGGACGCGAATCGTCTGCAGCGTGGTTTTTTCAGGCTGGCTGGCTGCCTCGAACTGCCAGCTGGGCTCATGTTGCAGGTCATGGAACAGGCGCAGCAGGGTGGCATCCTGCAGGTGGGCGTAATGGCGGTGTAGCCAATCGAGCAGATTTTCCACTGGCAGGCTGCGGGCCAGATGCGCACGAATAGCGGCTTCGTCCACCTGCTCCAGCAAGGGAGCGTCATCGCCGGGCTCATCCTTCGGAAAGGCCACCGCCTGCGGCTGGTATTGGCGCGCGGCAGCCATGACCGCCCGTACCTCATCGCCCAATTGCAATTTGAAACCGCGCTCATTGCGCCAGACGGGGAGTGCGGTCTCATCCGCAGGGCGCGACAGTGCGCGACGCAGGCCGCGTTTGCGCACCTGGCCCAACAGCAAGCTGATGGCACTGGTCAGTGCATTGTGCTGACGCAGCTCTTCGCGCAAGGGCAGCAGTGTATCGGCGCACTGTTGCGCAACCAGCCGGCCAAAGCGCCGCAGCTCCTTGGCCTGGTGCGCCACCTGACGTAACTGCAGGCGATGCGAGTAGAGCGCACCCTGTACCGACAATTGCTCTAGGCTCAAGTCGAGCGCACGCTCCGCTTCTTCCAGATAGCGATAGAAGGTGCCCTGCGAGCCGCTGTCCATCATCTGGTTCATCGGCTCCACATAATGATCGTAGGCTTCCAGCACCTCGCGGTAGCGCTGGCTGATCGGCATGCTGCTGTCGGCGCTTTTGGCGTTTTCCGCCAGCTCAAAGAGCGCGTGCCGGTCCTGATCGAGCTGCAGGCTGATCTGGCGGAAGAGTTCTGCCAGCTTGTTGGCGGCTCCGCGCACGCGATCCATGTCGGCCCCGAGCATCCCTTCATTGAGTGCTTCGGTGGCTTCACGGATGGCCGCAACACGCGCCTGCAGTACGGCAGCCAGGCCCAGCTCATGTTCACGGGTGAGGCCGCGCACGAACTCCAGCACATAGGCATTGAGCTGCAGATCGCTGCTGCGCGGCAAGGTTTGCAGGATGTCCGCATTGACCAAGGCACGCAGCACCGCGCCCTGCGTTTCGGCATCCCGTTGCCCGGATACCTTGGCAATGCCGTTCAACACCTGATCGCTGGTCAGCACGGCAAACTCGCGCGACAGCCGCACCAGGAGCTCCATGGTGTCCCAATGGGTGTAAAGCGCGTAGACCAGCGAGCGAGGGTTGGCCATGTCAGTTCAGTCTCCCACCACCGAGCAGGCATGCCCTGTGCGGCATGCTCTCACCCGCCAGCCGCACAGTGCGGCAACCCGGCGCATGGCCGCAGCGGGGTTTCATAAGGTGCAGGCTGGACGCATCGACCATTCGTTGTCCCCACGCCGCCGCGCCCGATTTCTGACGAAATCGAGCCCAGCGGCCACATTCTTTGTGCTCTCGCGAGCCAGCACAAAGAATGTGCTCATCGTGCTGGGGACAAGCGACTGTCAGGCTGCGTCCCGGCCGGAATGTGTCAGGCATGGTGGCAACACTGTGTGCACAAAGTGGCGTCAATGTGGTGAACATGGCGGCAGCATTGTGGCGACATGTGGGTCACCGTGTGGCAACAAGGTGGCGCTGACAGCTCAAGCGGTCGCATGGATGAAAGCATTCAGTGCCGCCGCGATGCGTTTACGGCGCTCTTGCAAGAACGCCTTGTAGTGATCCAGTGCCAGCAGTTCCTCCTCCACCGGGATGCACTGTGCTGCGAATGGTGCTGCACCGTGCTGTGCCACCAGCGGCAACAGGTAGGTCACAGGCGCTTTGTCGCTGATCGCACGATTGGTTTTGCCGCCGATGAAAGCCAGGTTGGCGATGTCGTCGGCCTCGCGAGGGGTGTAGCTGCCGCGCAGCAATGCCTTGGGGAAAATGTGATGAAACTGCAAGCGGTGCTGACTGCCCGAGTGGTCCAGAGCAATGGCCAGGTGGCTGCGCCAATCCTTGGCGCCTGCCGCACGAAACGCCAGAAACATGGTCTTGAACAGCGCACTGCGCTGGTTGCGCCCCTCCAGCTCTTCCGGCGTGATGTCAAGGCGGCCGAACTGCAGACGCAGCCGGTCGATCAGTTCATTGACGCCGCCGCCATTGCGGATGGTCGCTAAATCCTGATCCAGAATGGTCTCACTGGAACCCCGCGAGAAACGGCCTTTGGCATTGGCGGCCAAGGCCCAGTAGCGCAACTGCTGCGCCTCTTCCGTGCTGAGGGCATAGTCGCGGCGATGCCCAAAGTAGGCAAGTACCACCAGTAAGAAGGGCGATGACAGCAAGGCAGGGCTGTCGATACCCAGATTGCTGCGTGCGAAATTGAGGGCAAATTCCATCCCCTCGCAGGCTTCTTTCCAGGCTTGCTGCAGTACGTCCAGGGTCAGGCTGCCGACGGTCAGAAAACGGGATTGCCCGGTAGCAAAGGCCATCAAATTCTTCAGGTGCAAACCCAGATCAAGCTCGAAACCGTTCTGGGCGCAAGCACTCTGGAAGTCCAGGAAGGTCTGCAGCGAGTGCCGCCATTTGGCCGTGATCTGCGCCAGAGCCAGATCGGAGCTGCGCAGCTTGGCGCCCAGCGAGTTGACCCGCACGAAGATTTCCGTGACCTCGTCGTAGGACAGTGTTCGCTCCAGCACGTCCATGCGGTACACGTACTTGCGAATGCCGCGTAGCCGGGCCAGGCGCTGACTGTATTTCTCGTAACGCGGATCATCAAAGCCACTGATGCCCGCACGTTTGAGGAAAGGCGCATCGCTGTCGGTCTTGAAGACTTCGGATACCTTCACCCACTGCGGCAACTGCTCCAGCTTCCGGGTCGCCACCACGAAGGTCATTTTGTTGAAGCGCGTCAGCAGTTCGTCCTCGCTGGCGTCGGCCTCGTCGCCGCCCAGCTCGGCTTCCTCATCGACCTCAGCGTCATCGCCGTTCTCATCCACTTCGGTCACGACGGCCAGTTGGTCGGGATGCTCCAGATTGAACAGCAAATCGATGGGCCGACGGCGACCGCGCACCGACACCGGCTCGCCACGAATGACGGCAGATAACGAGGTCAGACGCTGTTGTCCATCGAGCAAAAGGCGGGTGCTTTGATAAGGGTTATTGCTTTGGCTGACGGCAAAGCTTTGCAGGGGCACGGCCTCATCGGTTTCCCATAGCAGGATCGCCCCCGAGGGATAGCCCCGATACAGGGAGTCGAGCAAGTCGCGCACGCGCGTGGAGCGCCAGACATACTGCCGCTGCATTTCCGGCAAGCGCAGCTCACCGCGCTCGATCATCGAGACCAGTTCTTCAACGCTGGCTTCAGCCTTGGCCATGGTGCTTCCTTATCCTCTCAATCTCACTCAACTGCTGCGGGCGGCTCGGCAGCGGGGATGATCAACAACAGCTCGGAGTCATCCACTAGCCTGTAAACCGGTCGCTTGCCGGACAGCCGTTCACTTTGATCCAGAATGATCTGAACCCCTTCACCACGCTTGTCCATCATGGCGCTGCGGCCTGTGATCGCTTTGTCCGCCTCGGGCACGGAACATTTGGCCAGCAGACTGGTGATGGCTTCGTTTCGCGCAGCCTGGCGGTAGGGAAGGCTCTCCACCGTCATGGTGTTGGGGATGGCGCCCGGCGAATACAGCTCCAGCCGGTCCGCAAACATCCGCAGGCGGATTTTGGCGCCATGGATCGAGTAATCCCGGTGCGCAACGGCATTGACCAGGGCCTCGAAGACGGCGGTCATGTCGTACTGCGGCAGATCGTGCCGGCCCTCATTCTTGGTGGCATAGACCTGCATGTTCTTGCGGACGAAGTGGCAAGCCGCCAGCACCTGGGCATCCAGCGGCCCGGTGATGTCCTGGGCGTCGAGTTGATAGGCCGTGTCGCCTTGCGGCAGCACCTCGGTGCCACGGTATGCCACGGCCTGAATAAAGGCATTTGGCAGCCAGCGGCGAGGGTCAGCGCTTGCCATCAGCACGCCGGCAATGGTTGGCCGAAGTGCGCCGTCGGCATCGGTGCGCGCCATGGCCAGTTTATCCAGCAGCACCTCGCGCGAATCCTGCACGCGCGGACTGGCAAAACGTTGCCACAGATCATCTACAAGGTCGTCGAGTGTGGCGCCAGGCACCGGCTGCTCGTCGAAGCGGATGATGCGCGCCTGGCTGCGTTGCTGGAACAAACGCGCCAGATAGTCCGGGGCCATTTCACGCTTGGCGCTGCCTACGCGGTGCAGATAGCCGCCCGGGCTTTTATGTACGAACAGGCTGCTTGCGATATCGACTTTCAATACCGGCAAGGGCTCGCCTGACGTGCTGGGCAGGCTCAGACGCTCGATCACCGGCGCGAGCGGCGGGGTGATGCTGTCCAGGCAAATCTGCCGGACGAAATCCTCCACCAGGTCCAGGCGCTCCAGCGGGATACCGAGTACTTCACGGGTATCATCCACGCCGAGCATACACACACCACCCCGGCTGTTGGCGAAGGCGGCCAGCTCATCGGCCAGCGAATCTTTATGAGGGGCTGACACCTTTTGACCGGCAAAGCGGACTTCCTTCAACTCCAGATAAGAGTCCTCTCCCAGGCGAATCTTGTCGATCAGGTCGGCGATGTTGTCGAACATGTCAAACCTCTCTTCCCAGGCGTTGGTAACGCCGTTCGAACGCTTCTTCGCCGCCTTCCATCACTTGGCAGACTTCGCGGCGCATGGCCTGATCCTGCAACGAGCCGGTTTGCTTCACATGGCACTGATGGTTGAAGTCCAGTACGTGGATCAACTCCGCATCGCCATTGACCACGACATTGGGATTGTGGGTCACGATGATGAGCTGACGGCGCAGCTTGTTGCTGCGGATCTGCTGCACGACCAGTCCGTAGATCAGGTGGTTATCCAGGTCATCTTCTGGCTGGTCGAGCACCAGCGGCTCGTTGCCGTGCGCCAGCAGGAAGGCCAGCATGGCCGCCGCGCGCTGACCGGCGGACGCCTGGCCAATGGACTGAAAGTCCCGCCCGTCACCTTTGCGGCTGTATTCCACCTGCAAACCGTCTTCAGGGAACCAGCACAGGATGTGATCGATGAATTCCGGGCGCTTGTCAGCTTCTGCTTTCAAGAACTTGTTGAACCAGCCTCCAAACTCGGCCTCGCCACGGCAAGCTTGCAACAGGCGTTTTTTCTGAGTCAGCAGTGCCTGCTCGAAGGCCGCTGTGTCCCACTCGCCCGGCTGCTCGACCAGATCAACCGTGCCCAGCAGATCGGCCACGAGCCCTTTGGGGGATGCCCCCTCTTGCTCCTGATACAGGTCGTCCACGTACTTGCCTTCAGCGGCCCCAAGCACCTCCCGCAAGGAGCGCTCGATGCCCTGCGCGTCCCGGCTGTACGGGATCAGCTCGATGCGCACAAAGGGATTGCCTTGCAGCGTTGCCTGCAGGAATGCGCTCCGTTGGGCGCTGATGGCGCGGCGGGCGGATTGCACCTGTTCCAGCAATGACTTGGCCTTCTCGCGCAACTCGGTGTGCTGCTTCTGCAAGGCTTCCAGCTTCTTCAGCTCGATTTCCAGGCGCTGCTTTTCTTGCACCAGACGACCGTACTCGCTGGGGTCGCTGACGCCTTGTTGCTGCAAGTCGGCCTTGAGCAGCTCGTAAGCCATCTTGGCCGCGTCGATCCGCGCAAACCAGGGCGAAGCCTCCAGTTCACCTCTCAGGACTTGCCCTCGCTCCTGCAGCACGTTTGCCGCGCGCTCGACGTCCTGCTGCGCCTTGGCGATGGCGGCGTGCAGCGCCTGGACAATGCCCAGTGCCGGGCCGTCCTCGGCGGTATCGAACAAGCCTTCCGGCAAGTCTTCCGCCAACAGATCGTCGGCAAACCCTTTCAAGCGGGTTGCCAGTTCGGCGGAGGCGTCGAACTGGCGTTCCAGCTCGCGGCTTTGCCGGTTGGTGCGCTGATAGTTTTTCAGCAGGGCGGCATGATCGGCGCCCTCGAAGCGGGCCAGCTTGCGCTGAATATCTTGCAGGGCCAGCGTCAACGCCTCACGCCCTTGCAGCTTGCCGTCCAGCTCGCGCATCTGCGCCCGTGCGGCCAGGAAGGCACGCTTAGCTTCCTCGAAAGCGGCTTGCTGCGATTGCGTGCCCGCCGCATCGTCAATCACCTTGAGCAGCGCCTGCTGGCTGTCACCGGCCAGTGCGGCGATCTGCCCCTGGCTGAACAGGCGCACCGGAAAGCGTTGCTCGGTGACGGCCTGGCTGGCCGAAGGCTTGAAACTGCCCGTAGCGGCGTCCCATTCCTCCACCGCGAGGCCCTGGCCATCCTGCCGCCAGATCAGGCGATAGGACATGCCATCACGCTGCACTTGCACGCAGAGGCTTGTTTCCGCCCGTAGTCCGCCTTCGTCATTGCGGCTCCTGGCAACCTGATTGAAACGCTTGAAGGTCTGCCCGGCTTCCGAGCTGAGCGACAGCTCCTTCTCACGGCGATAGGCCAGGCGCAGGGCATGCACGACGGTCGATTTGCCTGTGCCACGGCCACCGATCAAGGCATTGAAGTACGGATTGAGCTTCAACTTGGCAGGCTGCCTGCCGCGCCCCATGTAGCGAGCGTCGCGGATCTCAATCGACTCAATGAAATGCTCGGGCGTATTGAACGGCGCAAAGCCGTTGCTCTCATCGCTGCGCCGAACGGAGACTTCCTGCCCATCCAACAAGGCAAGACGCAAGCCTTCCAGACTAGGCCGGGCCATCTTGATCCAGGTGTAGCGAGAACCGGGAATGGCTGCTCCTTGGAAGCTGTGGCAATCGCTGCCCACCACGCTGGCAAATCGAGGCTTGAGTTCGTCCAACACCGTGGGCTTGGGGCTGCTGGAGGTTGTCCACTCAAGCGCCAAAATCCCAGCCTCGTTCATGACCTGCCTGACCGTGTTGGCATCCATCACGCATTTGCGCGTACCAAGCTCGACCTGTAGCAGCCCCTTGTCGCCTTCGACGTGTGCCGGAATGGCAAGACCGCCCGCCGCCAGAATGCGTTCCACCACTTGGGCGGCACCGATGCGGGTGACGCCATCGCTGTCGCCGCGCGTGCCTTGGTAGTCCACCCGCGCCAGCAGATCGCTGATGATCTGACTGGTGGCGGACGGGTCGAAGATAGCGAGCAAATGAAAGCCGCCTTGCACCGAGATTTCCACACCGGGGAACAGGTGCAGTTCGCGGAACCCGTCTGGCGGCGTGCCGGCGTCAGCCTTGCGCTTCATCTCTGCATAGGCCGCTTTGAGCGTGTCGATCCACTCACCTGTGTTGTGGTCGGTGACGGCCACGCAGTCGATTCCGGCGACCATGTACTTGAGCAACCAGGCCTGTGGCGTCAACTCATTCGGCGTGCCGATGGCGGCCTGCCATGCCCCGGTGTCCTTGGAGGCAGGGGTGTGGGTATGGAAATCGAACTTCCACCAGCGTGCGCCGGGGTAAGGCCAGGGTTGGCTCATGTTCTTCTCCTGATTGCGGCCATCATTCCTCCGCCTTGGTTTGGAGCACTTGCATCAGCGCCTCTACCTCGCCCCGGAACGGGCTGGCGTCGAATTCGCTCAGGTCACAGGCAAGACACGCCTCGATGTCCTTGCGCGACAGGTAGTGCTTGTGCAGGAAGTTCATCTCCACATGAACTTCACTGTCAGCGATCTCGCGCTCGTCCGGATTTGCGCTGTCGCGCAAGAACTGCAGCAGACAAGCATGCATCACGCTTGGCATATGGATTTGGATGCCCCGAACTTGCTGCATGGCTTCTTCGATGCGCGCATCCGTTGCTGCTTGGTCTGTCAGCGCAATAACACCGTTGGGGTGTGCGCTGTCGTTCCGCAGTTTTACGGGCTTCTTAAAGTTGCCAAGATGCTGATCTTCGCAGCCGACTAATCTTAAGAAGCCAAAGACACCACTTTCGTTGACAACATGCAGGGTAAACGGGCTGGATGCTTCTAGAAGTTGCTTCCGCCGCTTTTCCTCAAGAAATGTAAGTGCATTCTCGAAATCAGATTGCCGGACTTGTTTAATCCGCCACACCGAGAAATACACATAGCTCATGTAGAGCATATGGAAAGCGAGCATCGCGAACTGGTAATTGCCCGCCACATAGTTGCTCTCGAAGGCTTCCCACACAAAGCGGATGTAATCGCCTTCGCCAGCCGATGGATAGGCCAGCGGTAGGTGGTCGTGGATTTCCAGCGCGGCGTCCATATTCAGCTCACCCACACCCGATCAATCGCCGCCTTGATCTTGGCCTCGAAGCGATCAATCAGCTCTTTGTTGGAGTTGATGAGGGCTTGTTCGGCGAGAACTTCATCGACGATTGCTTGTTGTTCGTCCAGGCTGGAGGGGACGGGAATCTGCCATTCGGCGAGCACATCTCGCGGCACCCGTTGCAAGCCTCCTGTGCCGGTCATGCGATTGGCCCCGTGAGTCCTGAATGATGGTGTTGCCACATGCAAATAAATCCATTCCGGCAGCACCTGCTGTTTGTCGGCACGGATCACGTAGAATTCGCTTGAACCAAATCCGATTAAATTAACCAGATTTCTTGCAATGCCGGCCTTACCGTTCTCAAAGCATGGGGTGACTTTGGCGATGAGCACATCATCATCCTGAAAATAGGTGTATTGCTTCAAAACCTCACCAATTGCCCTTTCTTCCTTGGCTTGGAAGAACATCTCATGTTCCTGCAAGTCAGACATTGGCACAAACGATACGGGCATTGCCTCATCAGAAATCTTGAGCTGAGATTTTTTAGGGTTAACTTCGGAGATCTCAGCAATGCTTCGCAGTGGCCATTCCGGCTTCCTCGCAATGCATGGTGTGTAGCTCTCCACTACCTGACGTGCACCGTCGATGATTTTCTGATAACCCTCAATTTCAGCAACAATCTCCCGCTGAATCTCGATGGGAGGTAGAGGTATTTCAAGTGATCGCAGCTTTTCTTGATTTAGCTTGGGGACCGTGACACCCGTGATATAGGGCGACAAATCCATCTGATTGAGCACTTCAATCAGGTATACGTCCAGTAGCGCGTCCCGCTTCGGGCGCAAGACGTGTGCATGGTTGTTGACCCAAGTCTTTCCAGAAATGGCAAACGCCGTCTTTTCTCCGACGCCCCACTTTGCCCCGTCTTCTCCTACCAGAACCAGTTCTTCGTCAAAGATATAGTCGGCCACATAATCGACTATGCCCGTCGCGCCGTAATATGGGTAAGGTCCGGCGACTCGATCTTGTTTGGTAATTGGCTTTCTCTTGCTATCTAGGACTTCGACAATTTCGTCCAGACAAACGTGCGGAAAGTGGCTTGATTTATTTTCTCCTGTAAGATAACGATCCCCATTTAGGCTCCATTCTCCGTTTTCAGCGATTTGAAGGCGGTTGATGGCTTGCGCGATTTCTGTGTCTTGAAAAGTTCCTGGATTATCAAAAAATCCTGAGAGCGCTTGAACCGCCATGGGCAAGTCGTTGTGCTCAATTACTCGACGTTGAGCTCCCAATGCGAAGCCATCATTGCCTACCTTCACAAACAACACCTTGTCAGTCTGCTTGGCCAAGCGCTTGTCCAGAATCAGAATGGAAGTTTTGACGCCGCTGTAGGGCTGGAACACGCCAGCGGGCAATGAGACGACGGCCACCAGCGAGTTCTGCACCAGCAGCTTGCGCAGCGCTTTGTAAGCGGTGCCGCTCTGAAAAATAATGCCTTCCGGCACGATGATGCCGGCCCGCCCGTTCGGACTCAGATGCTCGTGGATGTAATCGACGAACAGCACTTCCGAGCGCGTGGCTTGAATGGAAAAACGCTTGTGCGGCTTGATACCGCCCTTCGGTGACATGAAGGGCGGATTGGCGAGGATCACATCCGCATGTTCGTTCCACTTGTCTTCGCTGGTGAGCGTGTCGTACTCATCTACATGTGGGTTGGTGAAGCCATGCAGATAGAGGTTCACCAGCGACAGGCGCACCATATCCGGTGAGATGTCGTAGCCGTGGATATTGGCGGCCAGTTTATTGCGTTCGTCCGGTGTGAGTTTGTCGCCCTGCTTATGCTCTTTGTTCTGGTCCAGGATGTGTTTCCAGGCCGAGATCAGAAAGCCGGCCGTACCGCAGGCGGGGTCGAGGATTCGCTCGTGCTTTTGCGGGTTGATAACCCGGACGACGAAGTCAATGATGTGTCGCGGCGTACGGAACTGGCCCGCATCGCCCTGGCTGCCTAGCACCGAAAGCAGGTATTCGAAAGCGTCGCCCAGTCGCTCCGAATGGTCGTAGGAAAAGCCATCGATCTCCTTCAAAAACGCCTTGAGCGTTTCCGGATCGCGGTAAGGCAGGTAAGCGTTCTTGAAGATGTCGCGGAACAACGCCGGCAGGTGCGTGTTCTCGGTCATCTTGCCAATGGCCTCGGAGTAAAGGTTCAGCGTGTCCTGGCCGCCCATGCTGGGCGCCAGCAGTTTGCTCCAGCTGTATTTCTCAAAGCCGTTGACGAAGAAACTGCGCTTACCGCCGAACTCTTCGGATTGGGCGTCCATGTCGTCCATGAACTTGTAGATCAGCGCGATGGTGATCTGCTCGACCTGACTCTTGGGGTCAGGCACCTTGCCGACGAGGATGTCGCGGCAAGAATCGATTCGGCGTTTGGTGTCGGTATCCAGCATGGTGTTGTTCTTCTCGTTCGGCCACCTGCGGCGGCCTTAAATGACTTACATGAATTGGTTGAGCGGTACGTAGTCTTTGACGTATTCAGGGATGCCGTCGCGCCACTCGGGTGGCACGGCACGCAGGTCGCCCACGCCAAAGGCCGGGTTCACGTTCAGCTCACCGAAGCGCTTGTCGTCGATGATGGCGCGCAGAGCGGCATCGGTGGAGTACGCCTTGAAGAAGTACTTCATGGCCAGGACGGCAGCGCCTTGGTCTTCGGTCAGCTTGCTCTGGTTGGCGAGCAGGAACTCCTGGAATTCATCCTCCAGCAGTTCGTCCTTGCTCTTGAAGTAGGGGATCAGGCCGAAGATCTTCTGCAGAATTTCCTTCAGGCTCAGCCGTCGATCCACCCCGGCTGCGCGGCGCAGCTTCTCCAGGTTGAAGTACTCGTTGGGCTTGTCGAACAGCTGGCTGGTCACGTAGTCGATGGCCTGCTCCCACTGCTCGTTTTCAACTTGCTGCTGCAACGTTGGGTCGGCCTTGACCTGATCCTCGAACTTCTCGAAGAACATCCGGTCGATCTTCATGCCTTCGTAGCCGATTTGCTGCTCGGCTACGTGGGAGATGGCATCGGTGCCAGTGTGTTCGTACAGACCGCTTGGCGGTGGTGGGGGCGGCGGTTCGCCGCCCTGTCCATCCCCCTCAGCACTTCGGGCTGGAAGCTTAAGAACCTCGTCGTAGTCGAACTTTTCTTCGAAGTACTCGCAATTGGCGAAGAAGTCGAAAAACTTGAAGCGGGTCTTCTCCGGCTCGTCGATCAGCGGCTTCAGATCGTCATCGAACAGTTGTTCAAGGAAGTTGTGCTTGCGTGTGCCACGCCCTTTGATCTGCACGAAATCGGACGGCGAGTACACCGGCCGCATCAGTGCCAGGTTCAAGATGTCCGGGCAGTCGTACCCGGTAGTCATCATGCCCACGGTCACGCACACGCGCGCCTTGCTGGTCTTGTACAGGGCATTGAAGTTGGCCGAACCCAGCAGGTTGTTGTTGGTGAAGTTGATGGTGTATTGCTGGGCATCGGATACGCTGGAGGTAACTTGTACCGCAAAGTCGGACTGGTATTTGCCGGGCCACAGTACATCGGCCAGCTCGTTCAGGATTTGGGTGAGCTTGGCGGCATGGTTTTGGCTGACAGCAAACACCAGCCCCTTGCCGAACTCGCCGGTCACTGGATCACGCAGACCGTTCTTGATGAAGGTCTGGCAAAACAGCTCATTGGTCGCTTTGGAGAAAAACTTCTTCTCGAAGTCCTTGGAGACAAAGCTCTGTTCTTGCTGGCCGTCTTCACCGACGGGGGCCATCACGGCATAGCCCTGCTCGGATAGCAGCTTGGTGGTGATGTCGGTTCGTGCATCAACCACCACAGGGTTGATCAGGAAGCCATCCTTGACGCCATCCAGCAGCGAGTAACGGAAGGTCGGTTGTCCGGATTCGCAACCGAAGGTGCGGTACGTGTCCAGCAGCAGGCGGCGCTCCTGCTCGCGCGGGTCGCGGGTGGTGGGCTTGCTCGCGTCAAAGCTCTTGAGATAGTCGCGCGGCGTTGCGGTTAAGCCTAGCTTGTAGCCGACAAAATACTCGAAGACGGCTCGGGCATTGCCGCCAATAGAGCGGTGGGCTTCGTCCGAGATGACCAAGTCGAAGTCGGTGGGCGAGAACAGGCGCTTGTACTTGTTGTTGAACAGCAGCGACTGCACCGTGGTGACCACGATCTCGGCTTTGCGCCAATCGTCACGGCGTTCTTTGTAGATGACTGTAGCGTAGTCGTTCTTCAGATAGTCCTTGAACGCCTTTGCTGCTTGATCCTCCAGCTCTAGTCGATCCACCAGGAACAGTACGCGGCGGGCGTTGCCCGTGCGAAGAAACAGCTTGATGACGGCAGCAGAGGTCAGGGTCTTGCCGGTGCCGGTCGCCATTTCGAACAGGAAGCGTGTCGAGCCTTCAGCCACTGCGTCCTGGATGGCATTGAGCGCCTTCTTCTGGTAGTCCCGCAGGAAGCGCAGCTTGTTCTTGGCGATGAAAGCCGGGCGCTCGTCCGCATTGAGCCAACCCGCTTCCCTCTCGTAGCCCGGCAGCTGAGTCTGGACGATGTAGTCGCGTCCGACGGCTTCGGTAATCAGGCGCCTCTGGTCAGGTTCGAACTTCCGGTAGCTCTTGAGAGAGTCCGGGGTCGGGAAAGCGGTGATGATGTGCGGGTTGCCCTGTTGTAAATCCCAGAAGTAGTGCAGATTGCCGTTCGAGAGGATCACGAAGCGGCAGTCGAGTGACTTTGCGTATTTACGCGCCTGCTCCTTGCCGACCAGCGGGTTCTTGTCTTCGGATTTGGCTTCCAGTACCACCAGCGGGAAGCTCTTTTCGTCCAGCAGCAGAAAATCGACGAAGCCGTTCTTGGTGGACTCGAAGTTCTCGCCTAGGTCATTGATCTGGGCCTGACTGAGCTTGACGTTGGGCTCCAGCGCTACGTTGGCCTTGCCCTTGGCCTCATCGAAGAAGCGCCAGCCAGCAGATTCCAGCAGTTTGTTGATCTTGATGCGCGCTTGCGCTTCCTTGGCATTCGCCATCCTCAGACCCCTCCCTTTACTGGCTCACCTTGAGGATCTGGTTTCAGGCCATGCGTACGAGCGTACTCCAACACCAGAATTTCGATCATTGAGGCCACCGAGCGACGCTCACGATCAGCAGCCAAGCGCAGAAGTTGCTTGATCTCAGCGGAGGTGCGGATGGATAGGGTTTCGTCCTTCAGGCGTGACATGGCAGCGTCTCGTCAGTAATGTCGCGCAAATGTACTGCATTTTGCTCCACCTCGCCATGATTCTCGTCAGGGCGTAGATTCCGTGCTTGAGGCTGCTCGATAACACGGCACCTTAGCGGCGGTCGGCTTTACAGGGCGCTCAGCCTCGATGACGATGGGTTGCAGTGCATGCCGGCTGCTGGCCTGATTGGCTTGCCCGTAGTGTCGCCGTGTCTTGGCGCTGGCATGTCCCAGCCCCTGGCTGACTGAGTCCGCAGCCGCGTGTCGTTTCAGGTCGGCCGCCCATTGGTGGCGCAGGCAGTAAGCCGTGACAGTGTGTTTGTGCTTCGGCCAGAGGCTACGTGCCAGCCGACGGACTTCGACGGTGAAGTTGACTGGGCTGTCAATGCAAACGAGCAATTCCCGCCGCCCCGCTAGCCGGATGCGCAGAGCCTCCAGCAATGGATGGGGATCGTGTGCGCCATAGGCGATCAAGCGGTGCGGCTGACCTTGATGCGCCTTGACCTTGGCGCCATCGATCTCGAATCTGATCTCGCCCATGCCGCTGCGCGGATTGTCCACCCGGCGAATGAGCACGCCGCGCCGCAGTTCTTCCGGGCGGCAGCCGGTCAGCGCGGCGACCAGAATTGCATCGGCATACTTGCCTTTTGCAGCGCGCTGATACAGTTGCTCGCGCCAGTCTCCGGGGAGGCCGCGCAGGGCTTGCCGCTTGCTGGCACGCTTACGGCGCTCACCGGCAGAGCCGCTTTGTCGGGCTGTCTCGAACTCGCGCAGAAATGCACGCTGTTGTTGCAATTGGGCCTGGATGGCCATTACTTGCAACCTGTCCGCAGGCCGAGCAGAGAGCGCGGAATGCAGGCTTTTCAGCTGCTCGACAAGATCGGCGTACAGGCAGTAGCGAAACGCTGCGACGCGCTTGTAGAAGGTTGTCGGACGCTGGGTGGCCGTCATGACTTCGGCCACACCACCTTCGGCGTAGCGAGCACGCTGTAGCAGCGTGCGGCCAAGCTGGCGATAGTCTTGCCTGGTCTTGCTGCTCAAGCTGGCAAATTCATCGACAGGAAGCATGGCTTGCATCTCGCGCCGGCAACTCTCAATGAGCGCAACCATCTCATCCGCGTCGATCATTGCTTCCGGCCCTGTCGAGCATCGCTTTCAAATCGGCGATGGCCTTTATGCGTTCAGCCTTTGTCTTTTGACGCTCGGCTTCTGACTGTTGTACAGGAGCGCGCGACTGCGCTGCCTCCATCGCCTCCTGTCGGTTCTTTCGCCAGCGGGCGATATTCGGCGCGAACTCAGGGATGAATTCCCCCGCGACAGCGCTATTCATCACGGCCAGCAACCATGAGCGGACGGAGCGGATGCCCACATGCTTGCCACTGCCGGCCGCCGATAGCACGCCAGCCAATTCGTCAGCGGCAAGTTGTATTTGTTCTGCCGTGAGCGAGGGCCCGAAGCGGCGGGTTACGTCGCTTATGACGCGCAGGTAGGGCAGAAGAGAAGGGTGCGACAAGTCCAAGGGCGCGGAAGCCTCTCCCGTTTTCGGAGAGTTATCCACAGCCCCTGTCTGTAGTAGTGGTTTTATATTTTTCACTACTACTTCTTCCTTGTATTCACCTACACATATATCACCGCCCTCACCGGCGACGGATGTGCCGTCCACGGTTTCTCCGTCGCCGGCCAAGACGGCCATGGATGTCTGTGACACTTTTTGTGAAACGGGAGTCAACACGGACTCCCATCGCCAAAGCCCTTCCTCGTCCTGGAATTTCCTCCGTGCCAGGTAGCCGGCATCTTCAAGCTCGCGCAGGATGCGGCGGCAAAGGTCTCGCCCAAGATGGCCTTTCGCTCGCGACTGATCGTGCAGCACGCGCGGCAGTGCGACAGCGCGCAACTGCCAGTTACGGCCTAGCGAGAGCAAGTGGCAAGCCACGCCTCGGGCTTCATAGCTCAACCGGGAGTCGCGTAACAGGCTGCAAGGCAGAGACCACCAGTATTCGGCGGAGTCGTCAACGCGGATGCGGCTCATCGCTTCGCCCTCTGGTGAGCCAGACAACCGGCGTGCTCACGCTCCGCAGCCTGAGTCTCAAGCCATGCGTCGATCTCGTGGGCAAAAAAGCCAATCGAACGGCCGCCAGGGCCTAGCCGAACTGGCCTCGGAAAATCTTCAGTCAGGCAAAGTCGCCAGAGGGTTGTCCGGCTGACCTGGATCTTCGTGCAGACATCCTGCGTCTTGATGATTTGCATGCTGTTCCTCTTAACGTGTTGAAACACGAAGGGATCATGCAAAAGATCTGGTTATGAAGTCAGGGAGCACGGTTGTCACCTGCACTCCCTATTCTCGGGCCTGAAATCACCCAGCATGCAAACCGGTGTCGAGCAGTGGCCTCAGCTGTGCCAGTAGAATGTTTCACAAAATGGCCGAGACAATCCAAGCTCGTATCCTTGGCAAGATGCCGTAAGGATGCTGCTTGTGGGCAGGGTTGGTTCACGTCCCTCGGAGACGGCTTTCATTATCTGGGACATGTAAAGATTGGGCTCTATCACTGTTTTCTTCAGCAGCACCCGGACTACAACTCCATCGATAGCGACGGTAAATCCTTTGCTGAAACGCCCCAGATAGTGATTGGCGCGATGAGCAGGCGTGGTATCAGCATCGGCCTTCATGCCGCCTGCAGCATAGATGGCGCCGAGGAGATAGGCGGATGGCTCGTTCTTGCTGTTCACCGAGTGGTACTCGAACTCTTTGCTCCACTTGATCGGAATTCTGAATTGCTGGCAGGTGACGATAAATTGCTTCGCGATCAGCTCCTTGGCCTCATGTTCTCTGCTTGCTCCGGACGCTGATAGTTGCCTGCTCACGGAGTGTAGCGACTCGCAGAACAGCTTATGGGTAGGCAGGTCCTTCCTCAGAAATTCGGGTAATAGCGCTGCCGACTCTTCGTCCAGGCTTCGAAGCGCCTTGCTTAACCGGGACGCCGCATCTCGGAGTCTTTTTAGTTGCTCAAGTGTGCCTTCTTCAATTTCAGGGGGCGGCATCGTACGCCAACGAAAACTTTCTGCCAGCCGCAGAAAAGCATTTACACATTGCTCGCGGCGCTGAACGCCATATCGGTCGCAGGTTGCCTCTGCTCTGGTGCGCAGCTCGGCGACGGCATCGGAGTTGGGAATATCTGGAGCCATGATCTTTGTGGTCATGCCTGTGCTTGCTCTTTCCATTCGTCCAATCTGTCCGCCCATTCCTGCATCATGGCGCGACGTTCATCGAAATAGGTGGCGTGATTGTAGGTGCGACGCACATTGTTCTGGTCGGCATGGGCAAGCTGCGCCTCGATGGCATCGGGACGGTAGCCCATCTCGTTAAGACGGGTACTGCCGCTGGTCCGCGTGGCATGTGGACTATAGGCGCCACTCCACCCCAAAACCTTGAGTGCCTGGCGAAGCGATGCGGCGGACATAGGGGCGTTGCGATCATCTCGGCCAGGAAACAAGTGCTTGCGGTTGCCGGTAATGGCATGCAGTCCTTTGAGCATCTCCACTGCCTGTCGTGGCAGAGGCACGACGTGCTCCTTGCGTGCTTTCATGCGCTGCGCCGGGATACGCCAAACAGCCTTGTCAAGGTCAAACTCATCCCAGGCCGCCTCGGCCACTTCGGTCGGTCGCGCCAGGGTCCACCACATCAGTTGCATGCAATGACTTACCTGAAAGCTGCAGTGGTGGTTTGCGAAGTCGCTCAGCAGTTTGCCGATCTGCTCTTTACTCAGCGCCGGTTTGTGCTGGGTCTTGTTTGCTGGTAGCGCCTTGCGTACCGGCCAAACCGGGTCGCTGTCGGCTCGCAGGGTGGCGACGGCGAACTCGAATACGGCGGACATGGTGCGCCGCGCCTCGGCGGCGACCGTGGGGGCGCCACGCTTTGCTGTTTTCTGCAGGATGTCCAGGACATGGGCTGGCGTTATTTCGCGAACCGGCATATTGCCGATACTGGGGAACACCACGCGCTCCAGCATATCCAGACGCCGGTTCTTGGTGACATCTTCCCAGTCCTTTGTCTGCAGCCACTCCTTGGCTACGATCTCGAAGGTGTTCTTAGCTTCGCTGGCTTGCCGGATGCGGTCGAGCTGCCTTTGCTGGGCGGGATTGATGCCTTGCTTGACCAGTTTGCGTGCGGCCTCGCTGCGTTCCCTGGCTTCAGAGAGCGTAACGGCAGGGTATTCGCCAAGCGCAAACATGCTGGCCTTGCCATCCAGTGTGAAGCGGTATCGCCAAGCCTTGACTCCGTTGGGCTTGACTTCGAGGTAAAGCCCGCGCTGGTCATTCAAGCGGTAGAGCTTCTCCTTGGGCTTGGCGTTGCGGCAGTGCGTGTCGGTAAGCATGGTGGCTGACTCCTTGTCATGGCGACAGCGTTACTATACTCATTTATCCGCACGTCCCCCAAGATCCGTACTCACTGTCGTACTCAGCCATGCTTTGGCTGCTCGGGAAACGCGAAGCAGCATCATGAAACAATAAAACCGCGCAACTGCGCGGTTTTATTAGGATTTTCATGGCATCCTGGTGTTTCATGAAACATCAGGAAAACGGCTTGGCTACTCAGACGTTGAACAAGAAATTCATCACATCCCCATCCTTCACCACGTAGTCCTTGCCTTCGGCGCGCATTTTGCCGGCTTCCTTGGCGCCGGCTTCGCCCTTGAACTGGATGAAGTCGTCGAAGGCGATGGTCTGGGCGCGGATGAAGCCGCGTTCGAAGTCGGTGTGGATGACGCCGGCGGCCTGTGGGGCGGTGTCGCCGACATGGATGGTCCAGGCGCGCACTTCCTTCACCCCGGCGGTGAAGTAGGTCTGCAGGCCGAGCAGTTTGTAGCCGGCGCGGATCAGGCGGTCCAGGCCGGGTTCTTCCAGTCCCATGGATTCGAGGAAGTCCTGCTTGTCGGCATCGTCCAGGTCGGCAATCTCGGCTTCGATGGAAGCGCACAGGGCGACCACCTGAGCGCCTTCGGCAGCGGCGTGGGTGCGCACGGCGTCGAGGTGAGGATTGTTGTCGAAACCGTCTTCGGCCACGTTGGCAGCGTACAGCACCGGCTTGGCGGTGATCAGGCAGAAGGGCTTGAGGTTGGCCCATTCTTCCTTCGACAGATCGAGCGCACGCACCGGCTTGCCGGCGTCGAGTTGCGCAAAGCACTTTTCCAGGACTGCGACCAGCAGTTTCGCTTCCTTGTCACCGGCATTGGCGGGCTTGCGATAGCGGTTGAGGGCCTTTTCGACCGTGCTCATGTCGGCCAGGGCCAACTCGGTGTCGATGACTTCGATGTCGCGGATCGGATCGACGCTGCCGGACACGTGCACCACGTTGTCGTCGGCAAAGCAGCGCACCACATGCACGATGGCATCGGTTTCGCGGATGTTGGCGAGGAACTGGTTGCCCAGGCCTTCACCCTTGCTGGCACCGGCGACCAAGCCGGCGATGTCGACGAATTCGACGATGGCGGGTTGGATCTTCTGCGGCTTGACGATTTCGGACAGTTGCGCGAGACGCGGATCAGGCACTTCGACGATGCCCACGTTGGGTTCGATGGTGCAGAACGGGTAGTTGGCCGCTTCGATGCCGGCTTTGGTCAGGGCGTTGAAGAGGGTCGATTTGCCAACGTTGGGCAGGCCGACGATGCCGCATTTGAGACTCATTGGTGGGGTGCTCCGGGAAACAGGGGCGATGACCGGGATTGCATCGCAAACCGCCGATTGTACCCTGTGGCGGGCACCCGCCCAAATCTCACGCCGCGTCAAGACTGGCCCGGAAGGGCGCATGCTGCCTACAATGCGGCAGCGTCGCGTTGGACGATGTCATGAACAGGGCGTGTGAATGCCCGTGGAGGAGACAGGCCGTGATGAGCAAGACCTTTATTGAACAGGTGGATGAACGCATTGCCAGCGCCTTGCAGAGCGGGGCGCTGGAGCCGATTGAGGCGGAGTCGAGCGAGGTGGAGGAGGCGGGCTTGCGTTTCGTGCTGCGTTGGGTGTCCACGCTGGCCAACAAGGATAAGGACAAAGCCGAAGCCGGCGCTGTGGCAGCCAGTGCGGTCGTGGTGATGCCCGGCGGGCCGCGTGATCCGAACTTCAACCCGTTCAAGAACCCGGACCCCGCGCTGACTGTGGGGCCGGTGGGTGAGCAGCATGTGGCGATCCTGAACAAGTTTCCGGTGTGCGAGCGCCATCTGGTGCTGGCGCGGCGCGTGTTCGAAGAGCAGTTGCTGCCGCTGGCCGAATGCGATTTCCTGGCCATGGCGCAGGTGATGAGCGAGGCGGGCGGGCTGGGTTTTTACAATGGGGGGGCGCAGGCGGGGGCGAGTCAGCGGCACAAGCATGTGCAGTGGATTCCCGAGGCACCGGGCAATGCCAGTCTCGCGCTGTATCTGCCCGGCCTGCCGGCTGCGGCCGCGCTGCACGACACGGCCACACACCCGGCGCTGGCGATGCGCCACTGTTTTGTGAAGGTGGATGACGAGCAGGGCAGCGCATTGAAGGCCGACATTCGGGCTTTCGCCCACCGCTTGTTTCAGGGTTTTCAGGTGGCGCGCGAGGCGCTGGACATGCAGCCAGGCGCAGATGGCTTGCTCGCACCGTTCAATCTGCTTGTCGGGCAGGGCTGGATGCTGGTGGTCCCCCGTTCGGTGGAGTGTTTCGAGGGGATTTCGGTGGCCGCGATCAATTTTGGCGGTTCCTTGTATGTACGCCAGCGCGAACAGCTTGAACTGATCCGAAAGGTCGGCCCCTTGAAAATGCTGGCCAGCGTGGGTCAGGCCTGAATCGAGTGAGATGCGCCGCGTGCGCGGCTGAGGCGCCTGGAGGGGAGCTCAGCCGGCAGCAGGCGGCGTCTTGCTGCCGCGCACATTCAGCCGGCCGGTGGCGGTGTTCAGGTCGCCGCGGGCAATCAGCGGCCAGGTCGACAGGGCGCGTTCGAGACTTTCGTCGATCAGTGTCTGTTCTGCCTGTCCGGGGCGTTTCAGCACGAAATTGACCACTTCGTTGCGATTGCCGGGATGGCCGATGCCGATGCGCAGGCGCCAATAGTCGTGAGTGCCCAAGTGGGCAGACGTGTCCTTCAGGCCGTTGTGTCCGCCCAGCCCGCCCCCGAACTTCAGCCGCAGTTGACCGGGCGGAATGTCCAGTTCGTCATGCACGACGAGGATTTCGGCAGGGGGGATGCGATAGAAGCGCGCCAAGGCGCCAATGGCCTGTCCGGAGCGGTTCATGAAGGTTTGCGGCATGAGCAGCAGCGTGCCGCTGGAGGGCAGCTTGGCCACCAGCCCGTGAAACCGGGCTTCGTGGGAGAAGCGAACGCCTGACTGTTCGGCCAGGCGTTCGCAGAACCAGAACCCGGCATTGTGCCGGGTATCGGCATATTCGGCCCCGGGGTTGCCGAGGCCTGCGATCAGGCGGGGCGGGGTGTGTGTGGACATGTCCGTGCCGTCGCGATGATCGCGTGTCTGGATCAGGCCTCTTCGCCGCCTTCGGTGGCTTCAGCGCCGCCACCGGTCTTCAGCACGGTCACCACCACCGGGTCGCCTTCGCCGTGATGCACGGCTTCGACGCCGGCCGGCAGCTTGAGCTGCGACACGTGGATGGATTCGTCGGCCTGCAGGTCCTTCAGGTCCACCTCGATGAACTCGGGCAGGTCCTTCGGCAGGCAGGCGATGTCCAGTTCGTTGATGATGTGGGAGATCATGCCGCCACCCAGCTTCACGGCCGGGCAGTTTTCACCGTTGGTGAAGTGCAGCGGCACCTTCAGGTGCATCTTCTCGTCAGCGGCCACGCGCTGGAAGTCCACATGCAGCACCAGGGGCTTGAACGGATGCCACTGGGCATCGCGCAGCACCACGGACTGCTTCTGGCCGTCGACCGTCACCGTCAGCACGGAGGCATGGAACGCTTCTTTGCGCATCAGGTGATAGAGCTCGTTGTGGTCGAGCGTGATGGAGACGGCGTCCTGGCCGGCACCGTAGATCACGCCCGGCAGTTTGCCGGCACGACGAAGGCGGCGGCTCGCACCCGTACCCTGTTCGTCACGCTTGCTGGCGCTGAATTCGATTTGCATTACATTGACTCCTGAGTTGAAGCGCCCCACCCGCGACCAGGCAGGGCATTAAAAAGCCGCCTCACCACAGGGCGAGGCGGCAGAAAGGGGAGAGCCGAGGAGCACAAGTGCACCTCACTCCATGAACAGCGAGCTGACCGACTCCTCGTTGCTGATGCGCAGCATCGTGTCGGCGAGCAGCGAGGCCACGGAAACCTGACGGATGCGCGAACAGGCGCGTGCGTCGTCGCTCAGCGGAATGGTATCGGTGACCACCAGCTCATCGAGCTCGGAATCGGCAATGCGCGCGGCCGCGGCGTTCGACAGCACGGCATGCGTGCAGTAGGACAGCACGCGCTTGGCACCATGCTGCTTGAGTGCGGCAGCGGCTTTGCACAGGGTACCGGCGGTATCGACGATGTCGTCCATGATCACGCAGGTACGGCCTTCCACTTCGCCGATGATGTTCATCACCTCGGAGACGTTGGCCTTGGGGCGGCGCTTGTCGATGATCGCAAGGTCGCATTCCAGGCGCTTGGCGAAGGCACGGGCACGCACTACGCCGCCCACGTCGGGGGAGACCACCAACAGGTCTTCATGACGCTGCTTGTCGAGATCGGCGATCAGCACGGGGGCGGCATACACGTTGTCGACCGGGATGTCGAAGAAGCCCTGGATCTGGTCGGCGTGAAGGTCCATCGTGAGCAGGCGTTGCACGCCGGCGGCCTGGAGCATGTTGGCGACGACCTTTGCCGTAATCGGCACGCGGGCCGAACGGGGGCGACGATCCTGACGGGCATAGCCGAAATAGGGGATGGCTGCGGTAATGCGGCCGGCCGATGCGCGCTTCAGGGCGTCGACCAGCACCAGCAACTCCATCAGGTTGTCGTTGGTGGGCATGCAGGTCGGTTGCAGGACGAAGACGTCCTTGCCGCGTACATTCTCCAACAGTTCGATATTGACCTCGCCATCGGAGAAGCGACCCACCGTCGCCGAACCGAGAGAGATGCCCAGCCTGCGGACCACGTCTGCTGCAAGCTTGGGGTTGGCGTTGCCGGTGAAGACCATCAGGCTGCCACGGGGCATGACCGAATCTCCGAAGTCGAAAACGTAAATGACAACCAGGAAGGTAAAAACAACTCGGGCAGGCGCAAGGCCTGCCCGGATTGTACTGGCTGGGGAGGAAGGATTCGAACCCTCGAATGCCGGAATCAAAATCCGGTGCCTTAACCGACTTGGCGACTCCCCAAGAAACTTTTCCGCTCAACTCAACCAGTCATGCAGCGGATGCCGGATTATGCCTTGAGTTGCCCAGGCGCGCCAGTGTTCAGGGCACGTATCGACAATTTTTCTGGCTTCTTCCGGGTCATCCACTTCTGCGAAAACGCAACTGCCTGATCCGGTCATCCGACTGGGCGCATACTGGCCTAGCCATCGCACAGCCACTTCAATTTCTGGAAACAGCCGGCATGCCGTGGCTTGCAGGTCGTTTCGAGTGGTGTGTGCTGCGAAGTCCGCTATTCTGATGAGAGGGGTGTTTCGTGTCAACCCCTCATCTGAAAAAATTTTCGCGGTGGGGCTTTCGATGCCCGGGTGCACCACCACATAATGGGCGGGCGGGAGGTGGATCGGCTGCAGGGCTTCGCCCACGCCTTCGGCAAAGGCATCCTGGCCGAAGATGAAGAAAGGGACATCTGCCCCCAGGCTCAGCGAAGCCTTCAGCAGGGTGTCGCGATCCATGCCGGTGTTCCACAGCCGGTTCAGCGCGATCAGCGTGGTGGCCGCGTCCGAGCTGCCGCCGCCGAGGCCACCGCCCATGGGCAGGCGCTTGTGCAGGGTGATGTCGGCGCCCAGCCGGGTGCCGCTCAGTTGCTGCAGCAGGCGGGCAGCGCGCACGACCAGGTTGTGCTCGTCGGGCACGCCGGGGATGGGAGGGTGCAGGCCGATCTGTCCGTCGTCGCGTAGGGAGAAGGACAGATCGTCGCCCAGCGTGAGCATGCGGAACGCTGTCTGCAGCAGGTGATAGCCGTCCGTACGACGACCGGTGACATGCAGGAACAGGTTGAGCTTGGCAGGGGCCGGGCAGTGGTCGAGCCGGATCATTGTGCGGGCGTCCAGGCATCGATGATCAGGCGGATGCGGGCATTGCCCCATTGCGCGTCGATACGCCGGGGCAGGGCCTGCGGTGAGTCGTCGGCATAGCTCGGGTAATCGATGATCCAGCCGGCGTCGGTCACGCGCCCCGGACGGCCGACGGGGTCGAGGGCCAGCACGCGCGCACCGCTACGCACGCTGGCCTGAACCCAGTGGGAGAGACCGTCCACCGGTGCGGGTACGCCGAGCAGTTCGGCGATCAGCGGGTCGATGTGCTCGGCCTGATGAAGCCGGCCGTCACCGGTCTGCAGGGTCACCCCCTGTGCGCTGGCGCTGAGCCGGGCGGCGATCTGTCCGAGCGGGGTGAGCAGCAGCCATTCCTGGCGCTCCGGGCTGTGCTGCCACTCCAGCGGGCCGCTTGCGGCCTGTTCGCCGTCACTGGCGGAAAAGCGCCCCTCCAGGGTGAAGCGCTCGATGTGTGGGCGCTCGACCGGCATGAGTCCGGAGTCGACCGGCGGCGGAAGGGTGTTGCAGGCGCTGAGCAAAAGGAGGACACAGGACAGCGTGGCACGACACAATGCGCGTGTTCGCCCGGAGGCGATACTGCGGGGACGGGCGAGCAGGGGGGCGATCATTCTTCGGTGAGCCGTTCGATGGTGCGGTACAGGATTTCATGGTCGGGGAAGGCTTCACGGGCTTCGCTCCAGATGCGCAGGGCCTCCTCGCGGCGCTCCAGTGCCCACAGCACTTCACCCAGATGCGCGGCGATCTCGGGGTCGCTGCGCAGGGTGTAGGCACGTTCGAGGTGCCGCAGCGCGCCTTCCGGGTCGTGCTGGCGGAAGCGTACCCAGCCCATGCTGTCGAGGATGAAGGGGTCGTCCGGAGACAGCTCAAGCGCCCGTACGATCATCGCTTCGGCCTCCTGCAGGCGCAGTCCGCGATCTGCCAGCGAGTAGCCGAGCGCGTTGTAGGCATGGGCGTGCTCGGGGTCGAGTTCGATCAGGCGGCGCAGCCGGGACTCCATCAGGTCGACCCGGTCGAGCTGTTCGGCGGTCATCGCTGCCTCATACAGCAGGTCGGGGTCGTCCGGGGTTTCGCGCAGTGCGCTGTCGAGCAGGATCAGTGCGTCGCCGAAGCGTCCGGCATCGCGCAGCAGGCTGGTTTTGGCGATGAGGATGCGCTTGGTCTCGTCGCCTTCGGCCGCGGTGGCGTCGAGGTGCGCCAGCGCGTCGTCGAGCTGCCCGGTGCCGGCCAGGGTGATGGCGGTGCGGATCTGTGCCTCGATGAAGTGGGGGCCTGGCGGCACTTCACGATACCAGTGCAGCGCGGATTCACTGTCGCCGCGCTGCTCCGCCAGGTTGCCCAGGTTGAGCCGGATGGCGTTGGTTTCGGGGTGTCCGGAGAGCAGCGCCTGTTCCAGTGCCGAGGTGGCGCGATCCAGATCGCCCAACTCCTGCGAGATGAGCGCCACGGCAAACAGCAGGTCCGGATTGCCGGGGTGCTGCCCGAGCAGATGCTCGAATTCGCGCAGGGCGGCGTCCAGCCGTCGGGCGCTGACCAAGGTGCGGGCATAGTGCTGGCGCAGGGTCAGGTTCTCCGGGGCGGCGGCGACATGAGCGCCGAGAAAGCTCACCGCTTCATCGCTGGCATCGAGTTGCACCAGCAGTTGCGATTTGAGCAGGATGGCCGGTTCCCAGCGCGGACGCAGGCGCAGGGCCTGCTCGGTGGCTTCCAGTGCCCCCATGCCGTCATCGGCTTCTGCTGCGGCTTGGGCGCGCGCCAGTTGCGCCGCCGGCTCGTCGAGATAGGGCGCGGTGAGCCGTTCGATGATCGAGCGGGCCATGTAACGGTCTGGCAGGCGGGACAGGGCCCGGTTCAGGCCGAGCAGGTTTTGCTCCAGCTGTTCGGGGTTGTGGGCCAGGATGCGGGCCAGTTCGATCTGCACCTCGTTCAACCGGTCGCCCCCGCTGGCCAGTACGCCCGCCAGAATGCGGCGGGCGTCTTCCGAGGTGGGATCGGCTTCCGACCACAGGCGGGCGGCTTCGGTGGCGGCCTGGGTATTGCGGGCAAACAGGGCGATTTCGGTAGCCCGACGGGCAATGCGCGGGTCAGCGGTGGCGCGTGCAACCCGCAGATAGGCATCGACTGCGATGTCGATCTCGCCCCGGGCGCCGGCAATTTCGGCGAGAATCAGCAGATACAGGGTTTCCGGCGACAGCGACTGGAGTGGAAGCTGGGGAGCGGACAGCTGCGGGCCGGGCTCAACCCGGTTACCCCGGTCGGCGTGCTCTCCGGCGAATACGCCAGGGCTGACGCTCAGTGCCACGGCGAGTCCGATGGAACGGGCGAGCGAGGAAAGCTTGAGGTTCATGAAATTGGCCTGATGCGGGGTTGAAACGGAGTGCGCCGGTCGCGGGCGGGTGTTGCATTGCCCGATCCGTCCGGGGTTTTGAGTGCCGGACGCGATTTACGTTCGCCCGATGTTAGGCGGATTACGCCCGCATCGGCAAGTGGCGAGTGCTGAACCGGGCGTGAACAAGGTGTTGAATGGCGTGTGCGAAGAGTGTTGTGAAGAGCTTGCGATGGGAGTGAACCGTGCCTGAGTTGCCTGAAGTCGAGACGACGCGAAGAGGTATTGCGCCCTGGGTGGAAGGACGTGTGGTGAGCGCCGTACAGGTACGTCAGCCGCGCCTGCGCCAGCCCGTGCCGGCGGAGTTGGCTGGCCTGCTGGTGGGTGCGCGGGTGAGGACAGTGCAGCGTCGGGCCAAGTACCTGGTGTTCGATTTCGGGCAGGGTCAGCTGCTGGTGCATCTGGGCATGTCGGGCAGCTTGCGCTGGGTTGCGCTGAATGAGGTGCCCGGAGCACATGATCACGTGGACCTGGTGTTCGGTGACCGCGCGCTGCGTTACCGCGACCCGCGTCGTTTCGGCATGGTGCTGTGGCAACCGCTGGAGGCGGGCGAGCATCCGTTGCTTGCCGGGTTGGGGCCGGAGCCCCTGTCGGACGCTTTCAATGCGGCCTGGTTGCTGGCCTGCACCCGTGGCGTGCGTACGCCGGTGAAGGTGGCCCTGATGGATGCCCGAAAGGTGGTGGGGGTGGGTAACATCTATGCTTCGGAGAGCCTGTTCCGGGCCGGCATCGACCCGCGAACGCCGGCGGGCGCCTTGGGGCCACGCAGGATTGCGCGGCTGGTGGGGTGTGTGCGCCAGACCCTGGCCGAGGCGATCGAGGCCGGTGGCAGTTCGCTGCGCGACTTTGTGGGCAGTGATGGCAAGCCGGGTTACTTCCAGCAGCAGTACTTTGTGTATGGGCGCGAGGGCGAGGGCTGCCGGCGCTGCGGGGGCGGCGTACGCAAGCTTGTGCAGGCCCAGCGTTCGACGTATTTCTGCCCGCGCTGCCAGCGTCGCTGAACGGCGAGGGGGTGAGCGCGTGCCGACCGTCCGGCGGGCGGGTTTTGCCCGAAACGCGAATCGGCGCTATTCTATTCAAATTCAATGAACTTGGTGCTGTTCGGGCACCTTTCGAGAGTGAGGCAGCGAAATGAGCCTTGTTGACCAGATCACGGCCTATACCCAGTGGCGGGACGAGGTATCCGACAATGTGGGGCGGCTGCGTCAGTGGTTGTCCCGTAACGATGTGGGCGATGCCCAGTCCGACCTGCGCCTGCAGTATGTGCTCGACCGCCTGCGCGATGCCAAGCTGACGGTGGCCTTTGTGGCCGAGTTTTCGCGTGGCAAGTCGGAGCTGATCAATGCGGTGTTCTTTTCCGACTACGGTGACCGCATCCTGCCGTCGAGCACGGGACGCACCACCATGTGTCCGACCGAACTGCAATGGGTGCCGGGGTCGCGTCCGGAAATCCGGCTACTGCCGATCCGTACCCGTGCGCGCAATGTCACGGTCACCGAACTCAAGCAGTTTCCGGAAGAGTGGGTGGTGGAGTCCCTGGAAAGTCAGGAACTTGCCGATCTGCAGCGGGCACTTGCCAAGGTGGGCGAAACCGAGCGGGTGCGCGTGGAAGAGTGCAAGCAGCTGGGATTTGCGGTGGACGAATCCGGACAGGCCGGTCTCAAGCCGGATGCGGACGGTATGGTGGAGATTCCGCGCTGGCGTCACGCCACCATCGAGTTCCGCCATCCCCTGCTCGAACAGGGGCTGGTGGTGCTCGATACGCCGGGCCTGAACGCGATCGGCGCCGAACCCGAGCTGACCTTCTCGCTTTTGCCGAACGCCGATGCGGTGCTGTTCATCCTCGCGGCCGATACCGGGGTGACGCAAAGCGACCTCACCGTGTGGCGCGAATACGTGCAGTCCGGCAAGACCGGCCAGAAGGGCCGCATGGTGGTGCTCAACAAGATCGACGGGCTGTGGGACGGGCTGCGCGACGATGAACGCATCGAGGCAGAACTGCAGCGCCAGGTGCAGTCGGTGTCGCGCATGCTCGACGTACCGGCGGAGAACGTTTATCCACTGTCGGCGCAAAAGGGACTGGTGGGGCGCATCCATCACGACCCCGAACTGGTGGCGCGCAGCCGCCTGCCCGAGTTCGAACGGGCGCTGTCCATGGACGTGCTGCCGGCCAAGCGTCGGATCGTCACCGACAACACGCTCAGCGAAACCCATGAACTGGTCGGACAGGTACGCAGCCTGCTCAACGCGCGACTCAGCGGGTTGCGCGAGCAACTGCGCGAGCTGACCGACCTGCGCGGCAAGAATCAAAGCGTGATCGAGTACATGATGCGCAAGATTCGCACCGAGAAGACCGAGTTCGAACAAGGCTTGCAAAAGTATTACGCTGTGCGCTCGGTGTTTACCACGCTGACCAACAACCTGCTGGCCCATCTGGGGCTCGATGCCCTGCGCGATGAGGCGCGGCGCACCCGCGAGGCCATGCTGGAGTCCACCTTTTCCCGTGGCCTGAGCGAGGCAATGGAGGGCTTCTTTGGCAGTCTGCGCCAGAATCTGTCGAAGTCGTCCGATGAAATTGCCGAAATCACCACCATGCTGGACACCATGTACCGGCGTTTCAGCGTCGAGCACGGGCTCAAGCTCACCTCTCCGGAGAGCTTTTCCACGCTGCGTTATGAAAAGGAGCTGGACCGTCTGGAGGAGGTCTTCAACCGCCAGATCAATTCCACCCTGACGCTGGTGACCACCGAAAAGCATGCGCTCACCCAGAAGTTCTTCGAAACCGTGGCGTTACAGGCGCGCAAAACCTTCGAAGTGGCCAATCGCGATGTTGAGCAATGGTTGCGGGCGGTGATGTCGCCGCTGGAAACCCAGGTGCGTGAGTATCAGTTGCAGCTCAAGCGCCGGCTGGAGAGCATCAAGCGCATTCACCAGGCAACCGATACGCTGGAAGACCGGGTCGAAGAACTCAACCAGGCCGAGACAGCGTTGCTGGCCCAACTGCAGGAACTCGACGCGCTGGAGGCCGAAATCAACAAGTCACTCGGTGTCGCCCGGCCTGAAGCCGGGCAAGCGCAGGCCGGGCAGGCGGCGCGCGCAGCCTGAGCGCAAGCAAAGTAAAAATGGCAAGCAAGTAAAAACCCGGCCCTTGAACATCAAGGGGCCGGGTTTTTCGCGTGCGTCGAACAACGAACGGAGAACGGCGCAGGGGACGGCGCAGTGCGGGGCCTGCATGGGGCCAGTGCTGGACGACTGGCCCCTCCTCGATCAACCTTCCTGGTTGGTGAGCTTCAGGAATTTTTCCATGAGCTGCTCCCGGGTTTCCTCACGGTTCGGATCCAGCGGAATACAGTCGACCGGGCAAACCTGCTGGCACTGCGGCTCGTCGAAATGGCCGACGCATTCGGTGCACTTGTCCGGGTCGATCTCGTAGATTTCGTCACCCTGGTAGATCGCGCCGTTCGGGCACTCGGGCTCGCACACGTCGCAGTTGATGCATTCATCGGTGATCATCAAAGCCATGTTTCTTTTCCTCTTCAGGATTTCAGGGGGGTGTGTTCGCGCAGCCGCCGCAGTACTGCGGGTTGCACGAACTTGCTGACGTCTCCGCCAAGGCGTGCGATCTCGCGCACCATTGTGGCCGAAATGAACATGTACTCCTCGGCCGGGGTGAGGAAGACGGTTTCGACGTTGGGGAACAGCTTGCGGTTCATGCCGGCCATCTGGAATTCGTACTCGAAGTCCGACACCGCGCGCAGGCCGCGCAGGATCAGGCGCGCGTCGTGGGCGTGCACGAAATCCATGAGCAGACCGTCAAAGCCGATGACTTCGACGTTGGCGAAGGGCGCGAGGATCTCGCGTGCGATGTCGACCCGCTCGGCCAGCGGGAACAGCGGCATCTTGCCGCGACTTTCCGCCACCGCAACGATGACCTTGTCAAACAGCAGCGCGGCGCGTCGTACCAGGTCTTCGTGGCCCCGGGTGAAGGGGTCGAAGGTGCCGGGGTAGACGGCGACAGCTTCTTTCATTCGGACGGTCCTTGCAGCAAGTGATAATGAACCTGACCGGCATGGCCTTGCCTGACCACATGCCAGGCACCCAGCCGGGCCAGGGGCGTCTCGCATTCGACATACAGCCAGCCCTGCGGCTGGAGCAGCCGGTCCAGCCAGGGTTCAATGCGCTCAAGCCAGCCCTGGTGATAGGGTGGGTCGAGAAACACCACGTCGAAGGCTTGCCGGACAGACCGGGCGAATTCTACCGCATCGCCCCGGATCAACTCTACTTGCGACGCCTGCAGGGTTTTTGCGGTATCGCGTAGCGCCGCAAACGCACGGGGATTGCGCTCCACCATGCACACGTGCTCGGCCCCGCGCGAGGCCGCTTCGAAACCGAGGATGCCGGTGCCGGCGAACAAGTCCAGGCAGCGCAGCCCGGAGAGGTCCTGCCCAAGCCAGTTGAACAGGGTTTCGCGCACCCGGTCCGGCGTGGGGCGCAGGCCGGGCGCGTGGGCCACATTGAGCAGTCGGGAGCGCCACTGCCCCCCGACGATGCGCACCCGGCTCACTGCGCCGGTCCTCCGGCGCCGGCATCGCCAGCGTCGCCATCCCCTCCAGCGACCACGGTCACCAGGTGCGCTGGCGTCACCCGGCGGGCGAAGGCGTCACGCACGGCCTCGGCGGTGACCTGCGCGACCTGCTGCGGATAGGCATCCAGCCAGTCCAGTGGCAGGCGGTAGAAGCCGATCATGGCGACATGGTCGAGCATCTTGCGGTTCGAGTCGAGCCGCAGGCCGAAGCCGTTGATGATGTTGTCACGGGCGGCCTGCAGTTCGGTCTCGCTCGGCCCTTCCGCGATGAACTCGCGCAGCACCGCGTTGACCACTTCGAGTGCGGCCTCTGCCTGGGCGCCACGCGTCTGCAGGCCGATCTGGAAGGGGCCGGACACCTTGCGCGGGATCATCGCGCTATACACGCTGTAGGCAAATCCGCGCTTCTCGCGCACTTCGGTGGTCAGGCGCGATACGAAACCGCCGCCGCCGAGTACGTAGTTGCCGACCAGCAGCGGGTAGTAGTCGGGGTCCTCGCGCGACATCACCGGCAGGCCGATCAGCACATGGGCCTGAGCGGACGGATGGGGGATGCGCTGCACGCCCTGCTCGGGGGGCTCCGGCGCAGGCAGCGGGGGGAGGGCTTGCCCTTGCGGGAGTGCGCCGGTGAGCTGACGGGCAATCGCATCGGCCTCCTCGCGGCTGGCATCGCCGACAATGCTCACCGTGGCCTGGCTGGCGGTGAAGTGCTGGCGGTGAAAGGCGGCCACATCGTCGCGCTGGATGGCCAGCAGGGTTTCCTCGGTGCTTTGCAGGCCGTAGGGGTGGCGCGGGTACAAGGCAGTCTCGAAGGCCCGGGCTGCCAGCGTGCCGGGACGGGTGAGGGCGTCGCGCAGGCCAGCGACATAGCGTGCGCGTTCGCGCTCGAGGGCCGCTTGCGGAAAGCTGGGGCTGGCCAGCAGGCGGGACAGTAGCGCGATGGCCGCATCGCGTTCGTCGGAGCTGGAGAGGGTGCGCAGCGTCAGTCCGGTGCGGTCGTTGTCGGCGCTGCTGCCCAGTTGGGCACCGGTGTCGGCCAAGCGGTCGGCAATGTGCTGCTCGTCCAGCCCTTCCACCCCGGTTTCCAGCAGGGCCAGGGTCATGGCGGCCAGGCCCGCCTTGTCGGCGGGGTCGTGGGCGCTGCCAGCGGCAAAATCCACCTGAATGTCGAGCAGTGGCAGGGCGCGGCTTTCGACGAAATACACATGGGTGCCGGATTCCAGGGTCCAGTGCTGGATGTCCGGGCCGGCCTGGGCGCCCGAAGCGGCCAGCGGCAGGATCAGCAGGCCAAGCAGCTTCAGGCAAGCCTTGTGGAGCAGGGGGGGCGTGTGCGTATGCGGGCGAAGGGTCAACATCATGTCAGTGTCTCGTAGCGAAGTCGGGCCTGCGGGGCGTGGCGGAGTCCAGGGGCAGCGGCACCAGTTCGGCGCGGGTCAGCCGGTTGTCGTCGAAATAGCGCTGCGCGACGGCCTGCACTTCCTCGGCGGTGACCTGGCGCAAGCCTTCCAGCAGGGCCTGTTCGTCGCGCCAGGACAAGCCCACCGATTCGAGGTAGCCGATTTCCATGGCCTGCCCCATCAGCGAATCGCGCTTGAACACTTCGGCAGCAATCGCCTGGGTGCGCACCCGCGCCAGTTCCTCCTCGCTGATGCCTTCCCGCTGGATGCGGGTGATCTCGGCGCGCAGGGCGGCCTCCAGGGTGGCCACGTCATGTCCTTCGGCCGGTGCGCCGACGAGCATGAACAGGCTGGGTCCCCGGCCGGTGTTGCCATAGCTGGCGCTGGCGGACTGGGCCACGCGCGCCTCGCGTACCAGGTGGCGGGGCAGGCGTGCGCCATCATGACCGCTCAGGATCGCCGCCAGCACTTCGAGCGCATAAGCGTCGCGATCGCCGGCCGGGTCGCGCAGCGTGGGGGCGTGCCAGGCGAGCGCAATGTAGGGCAGCTCGGCCGGCGCGCGCACCACGGTGTGGCGCGGGCCGCGCTGCTCCGGTTCCACCGGAATGCGCAGCTCGGGCAGCGGACGTGGCGGAATCGGCCCGTAGTGACGGCGGGCCTGCTCGAACACGGTCTGATGGTCCACATCGCCCACCACCACCAGGCGAGCATTGTTGGGGGCGTACCAGTCGGCATGCCAGCGGCGTGCGTCCTCCACCGTGTAGCGCTCGATGTCGGGCATCCAGCCAATGATCGGGCGACGGTAGGGGTGAGACTGGAAAGCGGTGGCCATCAGTTGTTCGAACATCAACGCCCTCGGATTGTCATCGGTGCGCATGCGGCGCTCTTCCTTCACCACCTCGACTTCGGGGAGAAACAGGGACTCGGCGATCACCAGGTTTTGCATGCGATCGGCTTCGAGCATCATCATTTCGTCCAGATGGGCGGGGGGGATTTGCTGGAAGTAGGCGGTGTAGTCGCGGCTGGTGAAGGCATTGTCGCGTCCACCCACGGCGGCGACCCGGCGGTTGAACTCCCCCGGGCCGACCTGTTCGGTGCCTTTGAACATCATGTGCTCCAGCATGTGGGCAATGCCCGACACGCCCTCCGGCTCATCCATCGAGCCGATGCCGTACCACAGCATGTGCACCACCGACGGCGCGCGCCGGTCTTCCTTCACGATGACTTTCAGGCCATTGTCCAGGGTGGTTTCAAAAGGATTGGCGCCGGCCGGGCCGGCCAGCAGCAGGCCGGCCAGCATGGTGCCGGTGATTCGGGAGATCTGGCGAAGCATGTGAGTAATCCGCATCTGATAGAATTCACGGCCATTGACGTGCCGCCCGCCGGACGGTCCGTGCGAAGGGCCGCATGATAGCCCCATTGTCGCGCTGGCGCCTGTGCCGGGCGCGAACGACCTAACTGACCCGAGTGACCATGTTTGGTTTCCTGAAGAAAAAACCCAAGCCCGAACCCCAGCAGCCCCCCTTGCCCGCCGTGCAGGAAACGCAGGAGGCCGTCCAGCCGCTGCAGCCCACCGTGGGGGCGGAGGTCGCGCCGGCGCAGCAGGCGCCCGATGCGTCCGTGCCTGCTGAAGCGCAGCCCGAGGAGGCTGTGGCGGCAGCAGCAACCGTTGCCGAGGCGCCCGTTGCGGCGCAGCCGGTCACGCCCGATGTCGCGCCTCAGCCCGAACCGTCCGCGCAACCCGCGCCCAAGCTGTCCTGGGCCGAGCGCCTGAAGGCGGGGTTGAGCCGCACCCGGCAACAGCTCGGTGGCGGGCTGGCGAATCTGTTCGGCCGTCGCAAGATCGATGAGGAACTGCTCGAAGAGCTGGAGACCACGTTGCTGATGGCCGATTGCGGGGTGGAGGCCACCGAGCATCTGCTGACCGAATTGCGCCGGCGCTGGAAGCGTGACCGCCTGGAGACTGCAGACCAGTTGCAGCAGGCACTGGCCGATGCGCTCGATGCCATCCTCAACCCACTGGAGCAGACGCTCGACGTGGGCACGCACCAGCCCTTCATCATCATGATTGCCGGGGTGAATGGCTCCGGCAAGACCACCTCCATCGGCAAACTCGCCAAATATTTCCAGAATCAGGGCAAGAGCGTGCTGCTGGCGGCCGGCGACACCTTCCGCGCCGCTGCGCGCGAGCAGCTGATGACCTGGGGCGAGCGCAACAACGTGACCGTGATCGCGCAGGACAGCGGAGATTCGGCGGCGGTGATCTTCGACGCGATCAATGCCGCGCGTGCGCGCAAGATCGATGTCGTGCTGGCCGACACCGCCGGGCGGCTGCCCACGCAGCTGCATCTGATGGAAGAGATTGCCAAGGTGCGGCGGGTGATCGCCAAGGCCGATCCGAGCGGGCCACATGAGGTGCTGCTGGTGCTCGACGCGAACATCGGACAGAACGCACTCACCCAGGTGAAGTCGTTCGATGCTGCGATCGGCGTGACCGGACTGGTGCTCACCAAGCTTGACGGCACGGCCAAGGGCGGTGTGGTGGCGGCCATCGCACGCCAGACCCCCAAACCGCTGCGCTTCATCGGGGTGGGCGAAGGCATTGACGATCTGCAGCCTTTCCGTTCGCGTGAATTTGTCGATGCGCTGTTCTCTCCGCAACCCGGCCGGCTGGCCGAACGCAAAGACGGCGCTTGATGATTGTCTTCGATCAGGTTGCGAAGAAATACCCCGGCGGCTATACCGCGCTGGACGGGGTGAGCTTCGAACTGCGCCATGGGGAACTTACCGTGCTGTCCGGACATTCCGGGGCTGGCAAGAGCACCTTGCTGAAGATGATTGCGGTGATCGAAAGGCCGTCCTCCGGCAAGGTGCTGATCAACGGCCAGAACATTTCCGAGCTGAGCGCCACCGCCATTCCCTATCTGCGCCGCAAGTTGGGCCTGGTGCTGCAGGAAAGCCGCCTGCTCTACGACCGCAGTGTGTTCGACAACGTCATGCTGCCGCTGGTCATCACCGGTCACCCTCCGGGCGATGCGGCAAAGCGTGTGGCGGCTGCGCTGGAGCGGGTCGGGCTGGGCGGACGGGAGCGCGAGATGCCGGCGGGCCTGTCCGGTGGTGAGCAGCAACGGGTGGCGATTGCGCGGGCAATCGTGAATCGCCCCTCCATCCTGATTGCAGACGAGCCCACCGCACATCTCGACAGCGCCTACGCCGGCGAGATTGCCAGCCTGTTCAAGTCCTTCAATGCAGCCGGCGTGACCGTGCTGGTGTCCACCCATGACGATAGCCTGTTTGCGGCGTATGAGCCCCGCCGTCTGGTGCTGAGCAAGGGGCAACTGGTGGGGGATTCAGCGTGTTGAACTGGCTTTACCTGCATGGCCGGGCGATCCTGCATGCCTTGCGCAGGCTGCTGGCCCAGCCGCTGGGCACAATGCTGTCGGCGCTGGTGGTGGGCATTGCCCTGTCCCTGCCGGCGGCCGGTTACGTGCTGCTGGAAAACATCGCAATACTTGCGCGTGGCGTGTCGGGTACGCCTGAAATCAGCCTGTTCATGGCACGGGGGGCGACGTCAGACGATCTGGCCGAAATCGAGGGCCGGCTGACGGTCGAGCCGGATGTCGCGAGCTTCAGGCATGTTTCGCCGGACGAGGCCCTGCGCCAGCTTGAACGCGCCGGCCTGGGGGATGTGGTTGGCAGCCTGCCCGAAAACCCCCTGCCCGATGCCTTTGTGGTCACCCCGCGCGGGGACTCGCCCGAGTTGTACGACCAGTTGCATGATGTCTTTGCCGCCTGGCCACAGGTCGAGCATGTGCAACTTGATTCGGCCTGGGTGCAGCGCCTGCACGCGCTGCTCGGTCTGGGGCGCTCGGCGGTGCTGCTGCTGACGGCACTGCTCGGTTTCGCGCTGGTCATCGTCACCTTCAATACGATTCGGCTGCAGATACTGACCCAGCGGCATGAAATCGATGTGAGTCGCCTGCTGGGCGCAACCGATCCTTTCATCCGCCGGCCGTTCTACTGGTTCGGCAGTTTGCAGGGGGCGCTCGGCGGGCTGGTGGCGCTGGCCACCGTGTGGGTCACCGTGACTGCGCTGAGCGGCCCGGTCGCCAGCCTGTCCGCAACCTATGGCGCAGTGTTCATGCTGCGCGGCCCTGAGTTGCCCGAGTCGCTGGGGATCGTCCTCTTTGCGGCCTTCCTCGGCTGGTTGGGCAGTGCGATCTCGGTGCGCCGCCATCTGGCCGAACAGCTGATGTGAGCTGAACGCCTGACGTGACCCCGTACGCTGATGTATGGGGCACGGCATTCCGGGCACGCGCTCGCGTGCTCAGTCCTGTGTTGCCCGGGGCGTGTCCCGACTGCCGGGCTGGGCTCTCAGTTCCGCCAACTCACCACGCAGTGCGCGCAACTCCCGCATCAACTCCTGATGGTCGAATTCCACCAAGGCGCGGGTTTCTTCCTGCTCCTTGTGCTCGGTCACCGTCATCGCATCGACCACGATGGCAATGAACAGGTTGAGCACCGCGAAGGTGGTGAGCAGGATGAACACCACAAAGAACAGCCAGGCCAGCGGATACACCTCCATGACCGGGCGCACGATGCCCATCGACCACGATTCCAGGGTCATGATCTGGAACAGGGTGTAGAAGGATGCCCCGATGCTGCCGAACCACTCGGGGAAAGAGGCTGCGAACAGTTTGGTGCTCATCACCGCCGCAACATAGAACACCAGCAGCAGCAAAGTGAGTACCGAGGTCATGCCGGGGATCGCACGCAGCAACGCATTGACCACCTTGCGCATCGAAGGCACCACCGAAATCAGGCGCAGAGCCCGCAGGATGCGCAGTGCCCGCAGCACGGCCACGCCCTCGCCGGTGGGCGCCAGCGTGATGCCGACCACCAGAAAGTCGAACACATTCCAGCCGTCGCGGAAGAAGTTGTGGCGATAGACCACGAGCTTCAGCACGATCTCGATCACGAAGATGCTCAGGGCTACGCGGTCCAACACCCCCAGCAAGCCACCGGCCGTGTTCATGACGGTCACCGAGGTTTCGAGTCCAAGCGTGATCGCGTTGATCACGATGACGGCGATGATGAAACGCTGAAAGCGGGTTGATTCGATGAGGGTGCGCAGTGTGTCCATGGACGATGTGGGGTGGAGTGATGGAGTAGGTGGTCGGCGAATGAAGAAAGCCGCTGTGCCCGGCTTGGGCACGGCGGCGCGATTCTAGCCGATCTTCTGCGCGCACCATGAAAAGCGTTGTTTCAGGGGGCGACTGTACGGCGTTGTGTTTTCAGCCTTCAGGCGACACCAGAACGGTGCGCAGCACCATGTCGGTGATGAGGGCGCCAGCATCGGTGAAGTCCTGTGCGTCCAGTTCGCTCTTGCGCAGCACCAGGCAGATCTGGTGGGCGAAGTCTGCGTAGGCCTGCGTGGCAGCCCAGAGCACGATCATCAGGTGGCGGGTGTCCATCGGGCGGCACAGGCCCAGCGCAACCCAGCGCTGGTAAGTGGCCTCGTCGGCCTGCAGGGCGGGGAGTACGCGGGTTTCGATGGCATCGGAGAAGTGGGGGGCGCCAGCGATGATTTCGTTGGCAAAGACGCGCGAGCCGTCCGGGTGGTCGCGCGAAAAACGCAGCTTGCCCGCGATGTAGTCGCTGAACGCCCGCTTCGGATCGTCGTGATGCTGACCGAGTGCGTCCATGTACAGAAGCCATTCATCCAGCACGCCATCGAGCACCGCCCGGTACAACACGGTCTTTTTCGGGAAGTAGTACAGCAGCCCCTGCTTGGACAGGCCGGCATCCTGGGCGATACGGTCGATCGATACACCCTCGTAGCCGTGCTGTGCGAACAGTCGGCGCGCGGCAGTCAGGATGTCCTGCTCGATGCGTTGCCGGGACGCGGTCTTGCCGTCGCAGGCGGGTTTGTCGGATAGGCTCATGATCGTTTCGCGTTAACTGATCCGAATATACCGAAAATGCAGTGTGCTGGACAGCACGCGCAGGTGCGTGCGAGTGGCTTTCGTGAAAAAATGCCGTTGCGTGGCCGGGCGGGCCAGCTTGCATGAGGCGCTCTGCGTGAGCGCCTGAACCGTGTTATAAGCGTGGCCTGCAGACCATGTGGTAAAAGTTCGCTTTCAACTTTCAAGCCTCTTCCGCTTATCCGCTCAAAGGAGTCCAGCATGATCAGTTCCACCCGCCGGCTGTTGCTTTCTTCCTCTCTTGCCCTGGCTCTGGGCGCAGCCTTCCCGTTCGGGGCGTTTGCAGCGGACAGGTTGAAGGTGGCCGCGATTTACACCGTTCCGGTCGAGCAGCAGTGGGTGTCACGCATCCACAAGGCGCTTAATGCCGCGCAGGCGCGCGGTGAAGTCGAATATGTATTTTCTGAAAATGTCAGCAATGCCGACTACGAGCGCGTGATGCGCCAGTATGCCGAGGCCGGCAACGCGCTGGTGGTGGGTGAGTCCTTTGCGGTGGAAGCCGCTGCCCGCCGCGTGGCCAAGGATTACCCTGAAACAGCCTTTCTGATGGGTTCGTCGGGCAAGCCGCAGGCCCCCAACTTTTCGGTGTTCGACAACTACATTCAGGAGCCTGCCTACCTCACCGGCATGTATGCGGGTGGGCTGACGCAGTCCAACCACATCGGCATGGTGGGCGGTTATCCGATTCCGGAGGTCAATCGCCTGATGCATGCCTTCATGGACGGTGCGCGGGCGGTGAATCCGGCAGTGAAGTTCACCGTGACCTTCATCGGTTCGTGGTTCGATCCGCCGAAGGCCAAGGAGGCCTCGTTTGCGATGATCGATGCGGGGGCCGACGTGATGTATGCGGAACGCTTCGGGGTGTCCGATGCGGCCAAGGAGCGCGGCGTGCTGGCCATCGGCAATGTCATCGACACCCAGCCACAGTATCCCGATACGGTGGTGGCCTCTGCGCTGTGGAACATGGAGCCGACCATCGACAAGGCGCTGGAGGCGGTGAAGGCGGGCACCTTCCAGGCTGAAGACTATGGCCGCTATTCGATGATGGCGTTCGGTGGCTCGGAACTGTCCGCACTGGGCACCTTTGCCGACAAGGTGCCGGCCGAACTGGTCGAGAAGGTGCAGGCGGCCGAGGCCGCGATCCGCGCCGGGACGCTGAGCGTGACGGTCAACGACAGCGAGCCGAAGTCGAACTGAGCCTGTAACACCAACCCCTGTCCATTCCGGCGCAGGGCCTTGCAGGGGCCGGGTGGCTTGTGCCCGGTTCCTGCAGGACTGGACCGGTGACTGCAGATACCGCGATGAGCGATTCAACCGTATTACGGCTGTCCGGCATCACCAAGCGTTTTGGCCCGCTGGTGGCGAACGACGCGATCTCGCTGAGCGTGCGCGCCGGTGAGGTGCTGGCCTTGCTGGGCGAGAACGGTGCTGGCAAGAGCACGCTGATGAGCATTCTGTTTGGCCACTATGTGGCGGACGAGGGTGAGATCGAGGTGTTCGGCCAGCGCCTGCCGCCGGGCGACCCGGCTGCAGCCCTGGCTGCGGGGGTGGGCATGGTGCATCAGCACTTCACTCTGGCCGACAACCTGTCGGTGCTCGACAACGTGATGCTGGGCACGGAGTCGCTGTGGCAGCCTTTTTCGCGGCGGCGCGAGGCACGTGCACGCCTGCTCGACACCGCGCAGCGCTTCGGTTTTACGGTGAACCCGGAGGCGCGCATCGGTCGCCTGTCGGTGGGGGAGCGCCAGCGGGTGGAGATTCTGAAGGCCTTGTACCGGGGCGCGCGCATCCTGATTCTGGATGAGCCGACAGCGGTGCTGACGCCGCAGGAGAGCGAGTCCTTGTTTGCCACGCTGGGCGAACTGGTACGCCAGGGGCTGTCGTTGATCTTCATCAGCCACAAGCTCGACGAGGTGCTGCGGGTGTCGGATCGCGTTGCGGTATTGCGGGGTGGGCGGCTGGTGGCGGAGTTGGCCGCAGATGGCACGAGCCGTGACCAGTTGGCCGAACTCATGGTCGGGCGCAGTGTGGAGCGGCCGCAGCGGATGCGGCGGAGTCTGCCCGGAGAGGCCGCCGAGGTGCTGCGCCTGGAGCGGGTGAGTACGGCCCGCCAGCGCGGGCACGGCCATCTGCAGGCGGTCGACCTGAGCGTGCATGCCGGCGAGATCGTGGCCATTGCGGGTGTTTCGGGCAATGGGCAGGAGGCGCTCGCCGATCTGTGTCACGGCATGTTGAAGGCGTCGGCGGGGCGGGTGCTGCTCGATGGCGAGGCGATGCCGGCCCGTCCGCGCGCCTGGGTGGGACGGGCGGTGGCGCGGGTGCCGGAGGATCGCCATGCGGTTGGTGTGGTGGGGGATCTTTCGGTGTGGGAAAACGCGGTCTCCGAGCGGCTGCATGTCCCCGCCTTCTCGCGTCTTGGCTGGATTCGGCGCGGCGCGGCACGGGCCTTTGCCCGGGCGCTGGTGGACAAGCATGACGTGCGCCTGTCGGGCATCGATGTGGCGGCGCGCACCCTGTCGGGCGGCAACATGCAGAAGCTCATCCTGGGGCGGGCGCTGGCGGTGGGCGAGGGCACGGCTTCGCCGGCCGGGGCCAGCGTGCCACGCCTGATTGTTGCCAACCAGCCCACCTGGGGGCTGGACATTGGCGCGGTGGCCGGCATTCATCGCAAGCTGCTCGATGCAGCGGCAGCGGGGGCCGCGATCCTGATCATTTCTGAAGACCTGGACGAGATTTTTGCAATTGCCGACCGGGTGGCGGTGATGTTCAAGGGGCGCTTGTCCGAAGCCCGCGCGGCTGAGGACTGGACGCTGGCCGACATCGGGTTGGCGATGGCGGGCGAGGGCGAGAGGAAAGGGCAAGGGCAGGACGAAGGAGCGGGCGATGCGGCTTGAGGCGCGTGACGGAGTATCCCGGGTGGCGCTGGTGGTGGCGCCGTTTGCGGCGATCGGCTTCACGCTCGTGGTGTGCGCGTTGCTGGTGGCCTGGGCCGGTGCGCCGGTGGGGCGCACCTATGTGCTGCTGTTCGAGGGGGCGTTCGGTTCGCGCTTTGCGTTTTCCGAAACGCTCACCCGGGCCACGCCGCTGATTCTCACCGGGCTGGCGGCGGCGGTGGCGTTTCGCGCGCACTTCTACAACATTGGCGCCGAGGGACAGCTCTACCTCGCGGCGCTGGCAGCGGTGGCCGTGGGCGGTCAGGGGGCGGCCTTCTTTTCGGGCTTGCCGACAACGCTGGTGTTCGTGCTGATGGTGCTGGCCGGAGCGCTGGCCGGGGCCTTGTGGCTGCTGGCGCCAGCACTGATGAAGATCCGCCTGGGGGTGGATGAGGTGGTCACCACTTTGTTGCTCAACTTCATTGCGCTGCTGTTTGTATCGATGATGCTGGAAGGGCCGATGAAGGACCCGATGGCGATGGGCTGGCCGCAGTCGGTCACGCTGGACCCGGCCTATGAGTTTTCCCGCCTGATGGAGCGCACCCGGGTGCATGGCGGTCTGATCCTGGCTTGTGTGCTGGCCTTGCTGCTGTGGGCGGTACAGCGTTTCACCACCTTTGGCCTGCAGATGCGTGCGGTGGGCACCAATGCGCGGGCGGCGGCGTTCGCCGGCATGCCGGTGAAGCGGGTGGTACTGGCCTGCGCGCTGATCTCGGGGGCGCTGGCCGGGCTGGCCGGCGTGGGCGAGGTGGCCGGGCGCACTGGCTATGTGACCCTGGACATGTCGCCGGGCTATGGCTACACCGGCATCGTCATTGCCATGCTGGCCGGCCTGCATCCGCTGGGGGTGGTGGTGTCGGCGCTGTTCGTGGCCGGTGTGCTGGTGGGCGCAGATTCGATGAGCCGGGCGGTGGGCGTGCCCAACTACATTTCCGATGTGATCGTGGCGACGGCGCTGCTGGCCATGCTGGTGGCCACCCTGTTTACGCGTTATCGCATTCGCTGGGGGCGGGCATGAACGAACTGCTGGACATTGTGTTGTCCTCGTCCTTCTGGGTGGCCACGCTGCGCATTGCCACGCCGCTGATCCTCGGCACGCTGGGCGTGTTGCTGTGCGAACGGGCCGGGGTGCTCAACCTCGGCATCGAAGGCATCATGGTGGCCGGGGCCTTCACCGGCTGGTTGGCGGTGTGGCTGGGCGCAGACCTGTGGGTCGGGGTCGGGGTGGCGATGCTGTGCGGGGCGACGTTCGGCCTGCTGCATTCGGGGCTGACCGTCTGGCTGGGGGTGTCCCAGCATGTGGCGGGCCTGGGCATCACGCTGCTCGCCACCAGCCTTTCCGCTTACGCCTACCGGGTGTCCCTGCCGCAGGTGAGCACGCCGCCGACAATCGAGCCCTTCGCGCCGATGACGGCCCTCTCCGGCCTGCCGTGGATCGGCCCGGCGCTGGGCGCGCAGACGGTGCTCACCCTGCTCGCCTTGCTGATGGTGCCGCTGGTGGCCTGGGGGCTGTATCGTACCCCGGTGGGGCTGGCGGTGCGCATGGTGGGCGAAAACCCCTCGGCCGCCGAGGCACAGGGCCTGAACGTGATTGCGGTGCGCACCGGCGCGGTGATGGCCGGCTCCATGCTGATGGCGCTGGCCGGCGCCTTCCTGACCCTGTCGGCCTTCAACGCATTCTTCTTCAACATGGTCAATGGCCGGGGCTGGGTGTGCATTGCGCTGGTGGTGTTCGCGTCGTGGCGCCCGGGCAAGGCCCTGCTCGGGGCGCTGTTGTTCGCTGCCTTCGATGCGCTGCAGCTGCGCCTGCAACAGGCCGGCGACATTCTGCCGGTGGCGGTGCCCTATCAGGTGTATCTGATGCTGCCTTACATCCTGTCCATTCTCGCGCTGGTGATCATGGCGCGACGGGCGGCCTATCCGCAGGCACTCATGAAACCGTATCGCAAGGGTGAGCGCTGAGGCGCGCGCACCCGGGGAGAAAACATGTTCGATCTCATCGTTCGCAATGCCAGCCTGGTGGATGGTCGTTCCGGTATCGATGTCGGTGTGCGCGACGGGCGCATCGTGGCGCTGGAGACTGCCTTGTCCGCAGCGCCGGGCACGGTGGGGGAGGTGCTGGAGGCCGACGGCTTGTTGCTGAGCCCGCCCTTCGTCGATGCCCACTTCCACATGGATTCGACCCTGTCCTACGGCATGCCACGGGTGAACCGGTCCGGCACCCTGCTGGAGGGCATTGCGCTGTGGGGCGAACTCAAGCCGCTGCTGACGCAGGAGGCGCTGGTCGAGCGTGCGCTGCGCTATTGTGACTGGGCAGTGGCACGCGGGTTGCTGGCGATCCGTTCGCATGTGGATGTGTGCGATCCGCGTCTGCTGGCGGTGGAGGCGCTGCTGCATGTGCGCGAACGGGTGAAGCCGTGGCTCGACCTGCAACTGGTGGCTTTTCCGCAGGACGGCGTATTGCGCAGCCCCGGCGCGCTGGCCAACCTGACCCGGGCGCTGGACATGGGGGTGGAGGTGGTGGGCGGCATTCCGCATTTCGAGCGCACCATGGCCGAAGGGGCGGAATCGGTGCGCCTCCTCACCGAACTCGCCGCCGAGCGCGGCCTGCGGGTGGATATGCATTGCGACGAGTCGGACGATCCATTGTCGCGCCATATCGAGACGCTGGCCGCCCACACCCACCGCCTCGGCCTGCATGGGCGGGTGGCCGGTTCGCATCTGACCTCCATGCATTCAATGGACAACTACTATGTTTCCAAGCTGATGCCGTTGATGCGCGAGGCCGGGGTGGCGGCGATTGCTAATCCGTTGATCAACATCACCCTGCAGGGCCGGCACGATACCTACCCCAAGCGACGTGGCATGACCCGGGTGCCGGAGCTGCTCGCCGCCGGCGTGCCGGTGGCCTTCGGCCACGATTGCGTGATGGATCCGTGGTATGGCCTGGGCTCGGCGGACATGCTGGAGGTGGCCCACATGGGCTTGCATGTGGCGCAGATGACCGGGCAGGACGCGATGCGTGCCTGCTTCGACGCGGTCACCGACACGCCGGCGCACATCCTGGGGCTGGAGGGCTATGGCGTGTCGGTGGGCTGCAAGGCCGATTTCGTGCTGCTGGATGCGCGTGACCCGGTGGAGGCGCTCCGCCTGCGCGCGGCGCGGCGCGCGGTGGTGCGCGGCGGCAAGGTGATTGCCCGCAGTCAGCCGGCGATGAGTTCCCTGAACCTGCCGGGACGGCCGCAGCAGGTGGATTTCCGCCTCTGAGCTTCAACGGGATGCCGCTTGGGGTGAGTTTTGGCTGCGTACAGGACAGGCTTGTCGTGTGGCACAGGCGCTGCTCCGGGCGCCGTTCAGCTCTTTGCCTTCTTGCGCTTGTCCTTCTTGCGGGTGTCTTTGTCCTTTCTGTCCTTTTTCTCTTTTTCGGCCTTCCCGGTCTTCTCGACCTTTCCGGCCTTGTCGGCCTTGTTCTTGCGAGGCAGGGCGGAGAGTTGCTCGATGTCGTTGATCAGCGCCAGGGCATCCTGTGCCAGCGCGAGCTGCAGGCCGATGCGCAGGATGTCCGAACGTGTGGCCGGGCTGCCGTGGCGCGCGAGCAATTCGCGCAGCGCCTTCATGCGCTGGCATTCGCTCGTGAGCAAGCGAACGCTTACCGTTTCGCAAGCTTCGTTGTCGGCCTCTGCGGGGGCGGCGGCACGCACCCGCGCGGGTTGACTGGCCGTGCGGAGGGCTTTGGTGACCGTCTTGGCGGGCTTGCGTGCGGTGCGTCGCGGTTTTTCGTCGGTCGGTGTCTCCGGCGCCGGGGCGCTGACATCGCTGGCGGCAGGTGGGGCGGTGTCGTCGGTTGCCGGCAGGCGCCGGCTCAGCGAGGCATCTTCTTGTTTCAGCGTGGCGCGCAGGGCGGCGAGGTCTTTGCGTGATTGAGGCATGTGCGGGACTCCCGGTGAGGGCAGCATTGAGAGGGGGTATGCCATCGTAGCCCGGTTGCCGCAGATTGCCAATGCGATGGGCCGGGCGCGACCGGGCCGCCGGGCCGTGGGCGCTCACCCCGGGCGGGTGAGCCGGGCGGCAAGCCAGGTCAGGGCGACGGCCATCGCCATCAGCACGAAAGCCGTGCCGACGTGGCTGAGTCGTTCGGGAGCGAGCAGCAGCAGGGCGCCCAGGCCGAGCATCATGAGCCCCGACATCAGCTTCAGCAGGCGACCCTCGCGTTCGGTCAGCTTGCGCGCCCCCAGGGTGCGGGCAAACACCACCACGATGGCCGCCAGCGGCAGGACGTAGATCAGGTTGTAGGCTGCCAGGTAGCCATAGCGCGTGAGGCCGGGCAATTCTGCCAGCGTCAGCAGGCGGGTGAACACCATCGGGAAGCCGGCCGTGCACAGCAGTTCATACACATTCGCTGCAATCGCCAGAAAGGCGGTGGCGCTGAGCATGGCGGGCAGGTTGTCGGCCGACAGGATGGCCCGGGCACGGCGAAAGATGTCGGGCTTTCTGGACTCCGGAATGGACAGTGACAGGCCCTTGTCGAACCAGAAAAAGTCTTTCACATTCACCGTGCCGACGAACACCGCCAGCGCTCCGGCGGCCAACGTTACCCAGCCCAGGTGGCCGAACACCTGGAACAGGTTCAGCCATGCGGCCATGAAGGCAAAGTACATCAGCCCGGAGACGGTGACGAAGATGCCGCCGATGATCAGCATGCGACGGCGGCTTTTTTGGTGGGCCATCATCGACAGCAGGAACAGCAGGACGAAGAAGGCGCAGGGATTGAAGGCGTCCAGCCCCGCCAGTACAACGGTGAGTGCCGGCAGGGAAAGGGTGGCGGTGTCCAGCTCGCCGATCAGCGGCAGGCTGATGCGCGTGCCGCCCGTCGCCACGGCAGGCTGCGGGGTGAGCGCCCCGCTGTCCGACAGGAGGCGGGCATGGCAGGCGTCCAGCTCGGCAAGCAGTTGCGCACCCATGCCCTGTTCATGATCCCAGCCCACCATGAGCCGCCCGCAGAACAGCAGGCTGGGCACGGCAGAGGCCTCTTCGCCCGCGAGGGCTGCCAGCGCGACGAAGCGCTCGACATGGTCGCGGTGGCGGGACAGCTCCAGCGCGTGTACCGTGACCCACGGGCGTTGTTGCGGAATGGCGGCGATGAAGGGGTGGGCGGCCGTGCAGTGCGGACAGCTGAGGGACCAGAAGAAATACAGCTGAACCTGCGGTGCGCCATCGGCATCGTGTTCTACCCAGGGGGCGATGGCTTGTGCCGGAAGGCTTGTGGACATCAGCAGCAACAATACTGCCGCGATCATGCGAAGAACCGACATGATGAACCTCGATAAGCCTGATCATCCGTGTGCTCATGATAACCCGGTGTGCCGGGGCGGGTTTGAGCTGGCGCAAACGCGATGGAATCCACGATAACCCGATGAGGGATAATCCGGACGTTGTCGGGATTCACCCGAATCCATCCGAACTGAGTGAAGTGACCAGAGGAGGCAGTGGCATGTACGGACAGAGGGCGTATCGGGGTGGGTGGAGATCATCCGTTGGGAGGCATGGTTTGGGCAGGGTGTGGCGCGCGGGCCTGCTGTGGGTTGCGGCCTGTCTGCTCGGCTTGGTCAGCGTTGCGCAGGCGGCAGGGAACGAGCCGTTCCGGCTTGAGGTGGTGCAGGTGGCGGAGGGGGTGCATGCGCTGATCGGCCCGACCACCGATCGCACGTATGACAACCTTGGCCTGAATGCCAACTTCGGCGTCATCGATACGCCGGAAGGGGCCATTCTGGTCGATAGCGGTGCCTCCCGGGCGGGGGCGGTGCTGCTCGAAGGCTTGGCCCGGGAGCTGACCGGCAAGCCGGTGCGCTGGGTGATCAACACCGGGGTGCAGGACCATCGCTGGTTCGGTAATGCCTATTTCATGGCGCAGGGAGCCGAGGTGATTGCCCATGCGCGCACGGTCGACAGCCAGCAGCGCGAGCTTGCGGCACAGGTGGCACGCCTTGTGCCAGTGCTGGGCGAGCGCTTCGAGGGCACCGAGCCGACAAGCGCCAACCGCGTGCTGGAAGATGAGGTGAATGTGTTCGTGCTGGGGGGGCGCACGCTGGAGCTGCACTATCTGAACGATGCCCATTTTCCGGGCGACATGGTGCTGCACCTGCCGGACGGGGAGATCGTGTTCACCGGCGATGTGGTGTATGTCGACCGCCTGCTCGGCCTGCTCCCGGGGAGCGATGCGGTGCGCTGGCTCGATGCGTTCGAGCGGCTCAAGGCGCTGGCCCCGGCCCACATCGTGCCCGGTCACGGACGGGTCACCGATCTGGCCGGCGCCCAGGCCGATACTGGCGACTATCTGGCCTTCATCGTGAGCGGCGTGAGCCGCCTGGCCGACGAGATGGCCGGGGTGGAGGCGGCCATCGCCGAGCTGGGCGATGCACCGGCATTTGCACGGCTGGACAACTACGACATCCTGCACCGGCGCAATGTGAGCCAAGCGTACTTGCGGCTGGAAGCCGGGCTGTGATGCAGTCTGACCGGGGCCGCCGCGCAGGGCTGCGGTGGGGCAACGGGCTGCCTGTGCGGGCCTCAATCCACGGTCAGGAGGATGCGCAGCTCGGGGGTGATTTCCGCTTCGGGCAGGTAGCCGATCAGGTGGGCGTCCTGCTGCAGGGCTTCGCGCACGGCTGTCGGGGTACGCAGTTCGCGCGGTGGCCGGACACGGCCGGAGAACACCATCCGCGACCAGTAGGCCCGTGTCTGTAGCGGGTTCTTGCCAATGAGCCTTTGGTAGAAGCGGTCGCGTTCGGGGCCCTGGGGCAGGTCGAGCAGCCGCACGCTGGTGCCATCGCGCAGGGCATTGAGCCGCCCGAGATAAAGCTGTTCGGCCACGTCGCGGTCGAGTGTCTCGATCGCGCTGTCGCGTGCGGTGACAATGGCCAGGTCGGCCAGACCCGGTGTGGCCCAGATCAGCAGGAAGAGGGTCAGGACGCAGGTTTGCAGATGTCCGGACATGGCGGCGCTCAGAAAACGAAGTCCAGTGACAGGCCGAGCATGTCGACCGACCGGCCGGCAGGGCTAGTGCCGGCAGTTTCGTCCACCGGGAAGAAGGCCCCCCAGGCATGGTGCCCGACACGCACATGAGTCCATTGCAGCTTGAGCGCTGTCTGGGGGTGCACGTCCCAGCGCACGCCCACGCTCACGCTGCGTTGGGCGTTGGAGCGTGAGTGGCGGTAGGCATCGAAAGCCAGGATGTGCGGCTGGGCCTCGAACAGGGGCCGGAGCTGGCTCTGGCGTGCGAGGGTCACGAACGGCGTGAGCCTGCCGCTGCGCCGTGCGGCGGTCAGGTGCCAGCCGTGGGCCGTGGGGATCGTACGGCTGGTGTGTCGCCGCGCATATTCGCCGATCAATTGCCAGCGGCCGTCGTCCCAGCGAAAACCGAACGACATGAAGCGTGCGCGGATGCCGCCACCCGACAGTGAAGGCAGCAGCGGATGAGCGGTTGCGGCCATCTGCGATGCAATCAGGCGGAACAGCGGATCGTCGTAATGCACCGCAATCCGCCCGCTGCCGTAGCCCGCCTGCAGGCTGAGGTTGCCCCGGCTGGCGGCGATGCTCAGGCCGAGTGCGTCGCGCAGCGTGCTGCGTCCGTGCGGAAAGTGCATGTTGCCCTGACCGGCATAGGGACGCACTTCGAGATCGGTGCTGCCGATGCGGCGGGTGTGGATGAGGTCGGCGCCGTCCAGTGCAGTGAAGGGGTTCAGACCATACACCTCGACCGGTGGCCGCATCCACGGATTGGCGTAGTTCAGGTTGACGCTTTCGGACAGCATGAAGAAAGACGGCGCCAGGCGGCCCGCACGCAGACTCAGGTCCGGCCGCAGGTCGTGACGCAGAAAGGCCCAGCCCACGCGAGGACGGTAGCCGTTGCGGTAGTCGTCGGAGCTGAGCAGCTGCACGGTGAGGTCGGTGTGCGCTCCAAGGGACCACATCGCCTGCAGGCCAATGACTGAGTCGGCGCTGAAGTCGGGCCGGTCGGGGGCGGTACCGGGTTTGGATGGGTGGTTGAAGTACAGCGCTTCGGTATCCACCCAGAGTCCGCCGACGGTGCCGAACCCCGACCATTGCAGTGGGTGCTGTGTGGCGAGCGCGCGCAGCGGCAGGATCAGCAGCATCAACAGCATCAGCCGGGCTGCATGCAGGCCGCAAGCGGCTCTGTTGGGTCTGTTCATGAATGTTCCTCCACGGCCGGCTCGGGGGACGAGGGTTGCAGCAGGGCTTCGGCCTGTTCGGTGCTGAGCGGACGGTTGTACAGATACCCCTGGCCAAGATCGCAGCCCAGGGATCGCAGGATGTCGGCTTGCGCCTGGCTCTCGATGCACTCTGCAATCACCGTCATCCCCAGGTCGTGCGCCAGCTCGGTACTGCGCCGCACGATGGCGCGCAGCCGCTTGTCGTGTTCGATCTGGTGGACGAAGGTGCCGTCGAACTTCACGATGTCGCACGGAATGCGGTGCAGGTAGCTGAGTGCGGAGTAGCCGGTGCCGAAATCGTCGATGAGAATCTTGATGCCGTGCCGCCGCAGGGTGTGCAGGACTTCCAGGGCTGGCCCGTCTTCGTGGGCCAGAATGCTTTCGGTCACTTCGATGCGCAGCAGGGACGGCGGCAGCCTGAAGTGCTCCAGGCGCTCGATGAGGGTCAGTGCCAGCCGGGGGTTGCCCAGCTGCAGGGCCGACAGGTTGATGCTGATCGCCGGGGTGGCGTCGGTGCCGAGTTTCCGGTGCCAGCGGCTGAGCGTGGTGCATACATGGCTGAACACCTGATTGCCCAGGTCACAGATCAGCCCCAGGGCTTCGGCCATGGGCACGAACTCATCCGGTGCGACCATGCCCCGCTCGGGGTGGCGCCAGCGCACCAGGGCCTCGAAGCTGCAGATATCGCCTGTGTGCAGGTCGATGATGGGCTGGTAGGCGACGGTCAGGGTTTGCTGGTCGATGGCCCGCCGCAGGTCGGCCTCCAGGTGCAGCGCATCGACCGCCCGCGCATGCATGGACGACTGGAATACCGCCAGCGTGCTGTCGCCCGAGCGCTTGGCCTCGTGCAGGGCGTTGTCGGCATCGCGCAGCAGGGTTTCGGAGTCGTTCACACTCACATCGCTGACCGCAATGCCGGCATGTACGCGCGGGAAATACACCCGACCGTCGCCCAGGTCGATGCGGCGTTCGAGCTCGTCGATGAGCTTGCGGGTCAGGCGCAGGCTGTCGCCGACGCCGTCCAGATCATCGAGCAGCAGGGCAAACTGGTCTGCCCCGACGCGTGCCGCCACATCGCCCCGGCGCACGCACTTGCGCAGACGCTGGGCAATTTCCTTCAGCACACGGTCGCCGGCCGCGTGCCCGAAGCTGTCGTTGACCAGATGGAAGCGTTCCAGATTCACCATCACCAGCGCAAAGCTGAAACTGTCGCTGCGTTGCTGGCGGCCCAGGCTGGTGTTCAGGTGCTCCTGCAGCAGTACCTGATTGGGCAGGTCGGTGAGCCGGTCGTGCAGCGCATCGTGCATGAGCTGGGCTTCGGCCCGCTTGCGCTTCTGGATGTCGGCTACCGATCCGACCATGCGGAAGGCCTTGCCGTCCGCATCGCGCTGGGCAATGCCGCGAATCAGCACCCAGCGCATGCCGCCCTGGCGTAGTTGTACGCGGAATTCGCATTCGAACTGCTGGGTGTAGCCTTTCAGGTGGGCCACCAGCTGTTCGCGGTAGCGGCCACGGTCGGAGGCCGGCATGCAGGACAGCATTTCCCCGTTGCTCAGGTGCTCGCTGTTGCCCGGCAGGTCGAGGATTTCGCGAAAACGCTCGGACACGAAGATGCTGCCGCTGCGAACGTTCCAGTCCCACAGCCCGTCGTTGGCGCCACGCATGGCCAGCGCATAGCGTTCCTCGCTGGCATACAGGCGCTCGGCGGTGAGCCGCAGTTCGCCCACGTGGTCCTGCAGGGTTTCGGCCATCAGGTTGAAATGGTGGGAGACGCGGGCCAGTTCGTCACTGCCCTTCACCTCGATGCGATGCGCCAGCCGGCCCTCGGCGATGGCGCGGCTGCCTTCGAGCAGGCGCCCCAGGTTGCGGGTGAGAAAGTAGCCGATGGTCGACAGCAGGATCAGGGTCAGTGCAATCTCGATGGCCGCAATCATCGCGCCCTGACCCAGAATGGCCTTGCGCGCCTGCGCCAGGGTCGCGCCGGAGACGCCGAACTGGATGAAACCCACCTCGTTGCCCTTCAGCAGGAAGGGCGCGCGCATGTGCATCAGGGTCCGGCGCGGAGCGATGCGCAGCAGGCGCAGGTCGCCGTCGCTGTCGGGCAGGGTGGCGTCGTCGGCCTTCCCCGCACTGACCAGCAGCGATTCGTCGCTGCGCCCGATGCGTACATATACCAGACCTTCTTCGGCATCGGCGAGCAATTCTCCCAGCATGTCCTGGAGTGCGTCATAGCGATCCAGTTCGCCGTACGTAGTGGCCATCGAATGCAGCATGGCGGCATTTTGGCCGACCATGGTGTTCATGCTGGCGTCAATGGCCTCGTTCATCAGGCGCACGCTGTTGAAGATCAGCAGGGTCAACAGGAATACCTGCACCAGGGTACTGGCGAACAGCAGTTTCAGGCGGATGGACGATCGCAATGGTATCAAGACGTACAATGCCTTATGGGTGGATCGTGCATTGTGCCGCGAAATGCCATGATTGTGCAGGGGGAGTTATGCTGCAATGCAGCGGTATATCGAAAGTAGCAGTGTGAATAATCCGGAAGTTATCCGTATTTCATGAATTCATGTGTCAATGAATTCATGAATGACTTTCTTGGCCTGTTCCGCAGTCGGGGGCCTGCGCGGTCACGGACTGGATGATCGCGTCGCGGGCCTGGGTGGCCAGATCGCGGCGGTGTGTGCCGTTGCCGGTGGGCAGCGGGGCATGGACGGTGCAGTCGGCCACCAGCCCTCGGGCAGAGACGATGGTGAGCAGTGACGCCAGCAGGCTGGTGTCGCCCACATAGGCAGGCGCCTGGCTGCGCAGGCCGCTGGCGTCGTGATAGCGCAGCGCCAGCGGCTGAACCGGGTGGCCGCAGGCGATGGCCGGCTGCAGCAGGGCGGCGTGAAAGTGGAGCACCTGGCTGCCGTCGGTGGTGGTGCCTTCGGGAAACACCGCCACATGGGTGCCGGCATCGAGCAGGGCGGCGATCCGGCCATTCACGATCCTGGCGTGGCCGCGACTGCCGCGCATCAGGAACACGGTGTCGTTGCGCGCGGCCAGCCAGCCGATCAGCGGCCACTGGCGCACTTCGGCCTTGGAGACGAAGGCTGCCGGGGTGAGCGCATTGATCACGAAGATGTCCAGCCAGGAGATGTGATTGGCCACCAGCATGCAGCCGGCTTCGGGGGAATGGCCGCGATGGCGCAGCCGCACCCCGACGCTGTGCAGCAGGCTGACCGACCAGCGCTGCCGCAGGCGCTGCCGCCCGCGCGGTGAAGTGAATGGAAACACCAGCAGGGCGGTGAGCCCCCCCCACAGCAGCACCCATGCGAGGCGCAGCAGGCGCCATGCACGCAGCGGCCGGGAGGCCGGCTGCACGAGGGGGGGCGTAGTTTCAGCGGTGGGCAGGGTGCGTTCGACGGGGGCGTGCAAGCTCAGTCCTGTGTGTCCAGAAAATGCCGGGCGTACTTCTGATCGATCCGGCTCATCGGCATCAGGATCGGCAGATCGGCGGTGTTGAAGTCCGGGTCCCAGGCCGGGGCGCCGCACATCCAGGCCCCTGCCCGCAGATAGCCCTTGATCAGCGGCGGGGCGCTCGGATGCAGGTCCTGGCGCAGGCGCTCCAGCGGCAGCGGATGGCGCGGGAAGACATGATATTCCAGCGGAGCGAGGTGTTCGTCGCGCAGGCGATTATACAGACTGGCTGCAAGGTGTCCGCCATCGGCCATGCTGACCGAGGCGCAGCCGATCAGGTAGTCGTAGGCATTGTCCTGCATGTAGCGCGCCAGTCCCGACCACAGCAGGGAGATCACCGCGCCGGTGCGGTAGTCCGCATCGATGCAGGAGCGGCCGATCTCGACCATGCGGCTGCGCAGATGCTGCAGGCGGGTGAGGTCGAATTCGTTCTCGGTGTAGTAACCGCCGATGCGCCGTGCTGCGGACGGAGACAGGATGCGGTAGGTGCCGACGATGCGTCCGGCCTGTTCGTCGCGCACGATCAGATGTTCGCAGAAGGGGTCGTAGATGTCCCGGTCCACGCCCGGGGTGCGACCGGGGAGCCGGGCGCCCATTTCTTCGGCAAATACCCGGTAGCGCAGTTTCTGTGCTTCGAGCACTTCGGTTTCGCAGGCGGCCAGTGCGACATGGAGCTTGCGGCGGGGACGGAGAAATCGTTGCTGTTCGGTGTGGAGCATGGCGGGCCTCATGATGTCCAGGTGAAGCCATTGTGTTGAGGCCCGGTTGCAGTGCCGTGAAGCGGCGATTACGCCGGCGTTACGCGACAGCCGCCGGTGCGGCGAGCCGGCAGGCGGGCGGGGTGGCGGCCGATTCCCTATAATCGCGTTTTTCATGTTTACTCCGACGAGGCTGCGCGATGTCTATTCTGGTATGTGGTTCATTGGCTTACGACACAATCATGGTCTTTCCCGACCGCTTCAAGAACCATATCCTGCCCGAGCAGATACACATTCTGAACGTGGCCTTCATGGTGCCCGACATGCGCCGCGAGTTCGGCGGATGTGCCGGCAACATCGGCTACAACCTGGGGCTGCTGGGAGCGAGCCCGCTGATCATGGCCACCGTCGGGGACGATGCGGCGAGCTATCTCGAACGCCTGGATGCGCTGGGCCTGCGCCGCAACCATGTGAAGCTGGTGCCTTACACCTATACCGCGCAGGCCTTCATCACCACGGACCTTGACGACAACCAGATCACCGCCTTTCATCCGGGGGCGATGCTGCAGTCGCACCTGAACCGCGTGGATGATGCGCGTGGCGTGACGCTGGGCATCGTCGCACCCGACGGCAAGGAGGGCATGCTGGGTCATGTCGAGCGCTTTGCCGCGAACCGGATTCCCTTCGTGTTCGACCCCGGTCAGGGCTTGCCGATGTTCGGTGGGGTGGAGTTGCTGGAGTGCCTGAGCCAGGCAACCTATTGCACGCTGAATGACTACGAAGCCCGTCTGGTGTGCGAAAAGACCGGTCACAGCATCGAGCAGATCGCGGCGATGGTCGATGCGTTGGTGGTGACCATGGGCGCACAGGGTTCGCACATTCATGTGGACGGCCGGGTGATCGAGATTCCCGGCGTGAAGCCGGATGCGGTGGTGGACCCCACCGGATGCGGGGACGCTTACCGGGCAGGGCTGCTGCACGGCATCGAACAGGGCTGGGACTGGGAGAAGACCGGACGCCTGGCTTCGCTGATGGGCTCGCTCAAGGTGGCCAGTCGGGGCGGGCAGAACCACACCCCCTCAAGGGACGAGATCGCCCGGCGGTTTGAAGAGGCTTTTGATCAGGCGCTGTAAATCGTATCCGGTGTGCTCGTACCCGGGCACGCCGGAGTCGCTTCAGAACGGCGGTGCTCAAGGATAAAACGCATACACCCGGTAGCCGGCGATGTTGTCCACGCCCTGGGTTTCCATGTGCAGCCGCAAGGCACGGGTCTGTCCGGGGGGCAGGCCGTGTGCGCGTTCGGTTGCGTCCTGCTGCCACTCTTCCGGAGCGATCACCCGGCGCACCACGGGGCGGTCGCGGGCGTCGGTGAGGGTCAGTTCCAGATGCGGATAGGCCATGGGATGGGCGGCCAGGTTGCGGATCAGGGCGTTGAATTCGTAGTGGCTGGGCTGGGCGGTGTCCCACTCCAGGTCTGAGGTTTCCACCGAAACATTGTCGATGTGCCTGGGCAGGGGCAGGTCGCAACCGATGTGTTCGCACAGCGACAGGGCCAGAGGGCGCAACTCCGGCCATTTTCGGGTCAGTTCGTCGCGGAACAGATAGGCGGCCTGCACCGTGAGCAGTCCGAGCAGGGTGCCGATGAGCAGGCCATGCAGCCAGCGCGTGCGGGGCGACACCGGGGGGCTGACCGGGCGATAGTTGTAAAGATGCTCGTCGTCATCGTCCTCCTCGTGTGGAACGAAGCGTCCTGCAGTGCGGGGAGGCACTGCTCGTTCGGTTGGCTCGGTCGGTCCGCTGTCGGGGCGGGCGTCCGTGGCCTTCGCAGGGCCTGCAGGTTCCGGCGAGACGGATTGGGGAGGAGCCGGTTCAGCACGCCGTTCGCTGTCGGGCAGGGGCGCGCGCTCGGCAGGCTCCTGTCTGCGCGGTCCATTGGCGTTGCCCTGCGTGCGCTCGGGCGGGTTTTCGGACGGCTCCAGTCGGGGCCAGTTGATGTTCCTTCTGCGACCGATGGGGGCCGGCGTGTAGTCATGCGACGTGCCTGCCGGGGCATGCTCCGGTGCAAGCGTGCGGAACGTCCCCGGGGCGCGGTCGGCCGTACTGTCCTGCCTGCCGGGTGGGGGCGCCTGCGGTTCCCTGGCCTGCTCCGCCCAGCCCGGGGGGGCGGTGGCTTCCGGGTCGAAGTTCAGGCGTCGGGCAAAGTCGTCGATCAGCCTGCGGGCCTGATCGCCGGAGATCGGTACCGACTTGCCGGTGGGCGGGGGAAGGTCGGGGACGCTGAAGTCGAGGGCGGCGTCGAGAGCGGACAGTGTGTCACGCTCGTCGCCGGTGTCGATGTTGTCGTGCCCTGCCGGCGCCATGTCCGCACGTGTTCCGGCGAGTGGGGGCTGCTCGCGTGCGGACGGGCTGCTCTCCATGAAATGCTCATGCGCATTGAAAGGCTTGAGGCAGTGACCGCAGCGGACCATGCCCTTGTGCGCAGCCAGATGCTCGGGCTTGACCCGGAAAATGGTCTGGCAGGCGGGGCAGCGCACCATCATCATGGCTGTGCAGACTCCTGCGGGCGTTGCCCTTCCAGCCGGGCCCAGCCTTCATGAACGTCGCCCACATGCAGCGGGAGGAACGGGGCGTAGGCTTCGATGACTTGAGCGCTCTGGTGTTCCAGCACGCCGGAGAGAATGATCCGCCCGCCTGGACGGATGCGCGCGCACAGCAGCGGGGCGAGCACGCACAGCGGGTTGGTGAGGATGTTGGCCACCACCACATCGAAGCACGCGTTGAGCGTTTCGCGCGAGTGCTGCAGGCGCAGGCTCACCTGATTGCGGCTGGCGTTGTAGGCCGCCGCTTCCAGGGCCTTTTCGTCGATGTCCACTCCCAGCACGTCGGTGGCACCCAGGCGGGCTGCGGCAATGCCCAGGATGCCCGAGCCGCAGCCATAGTCGAGCACGCTCGCGCCTGCCGGCAGGTGCTCGCACAGCCACTGCAGGCACAGCCGGGTGGTGGGGTGCGAGCCGGTACCGAAGGCCATGCCGGGGTCGAGCACGATGTTGATGGCTTCGGCCGATGGCGCGTCGTGCCAGCTTGGCACGATCCAGAGCCGGTCGGTGATGTGGATCGGGTCGAACTGGCTCTGGGTGAGCTGCACCCAGTTCTGCTCGGCCACTTCTTCCAGCGTGAACTGCGGGACGGCCTGCAGGCCGGCCTGCGCCGAAGCGGTGACCAGCGCTGAGGCCAGGTCGGTGTCGGTGTCGAACAGCGCAATCACCCGGCTATGATCCCAGAGGCCCACCGGATGATGTCCGGGTTCGCCGAACTGCGGCTTTTCTGCTTCGGTGCCGGCGTCCGCGTCTTCGATGCTGATTGACAGGGCGCCGCATTCCATCAGGGCTTCGGACAGGGCTTCCGCCCGATCGGCTTCAGCCTGCAAGGTGACGGATATCCACACGTTGGGGGTTCCTTGTTAACGTGAAACACAAGTGCTCGCGGTGAGCCCTTCGGCTGCGCTCAGGACAGGTCTGTCGAGCCACACAGCCCCTTCGACAGGCTCAGGGCGAACGGTTTCATGCGCTGTGGCGGTGTCAGTCACCATCGCCGTGAGCGCCGGCGGGGCGTCGGGGCGGGCGCTTGTATCGCACGCTTCCCGACGTCTTTCCCGGTGGTCTAGTGCTTCTTGACCTGATTGCGATCGGCCAGCAACTGTTCCAGATAATGAATGCTGGTGCCGCCCTCCACGAAGCGTCCGTCCATCATCAACTCCTGGTGCAGCGCGATGTTGGTCTTGATGCCATCGACCGCCATTTCGGACAGGGCAATGCGCATGCGCCGGATGGCCTGTTCCCGGGTGTCGCCATAAGCGATCAGTTTGCCGATCATCGAGTCGTAATGCGAGGGCACGGTGTAGCCATTGTACACATGCGAGTCGACCCGGATGCCGGGGCCGCCGGGCATGTGCCAGTTCGAGATGCGCCCCGGGCAGGGGGTGAACTTGAACGGATCCTCGGCATTGATGCGGCACTCGACGGCATGACCGCGCAGCACCACGTCACGCTGGCGGAACCACAGCTTCTCGCCTGCAGCGATGCGAATCTGCGCCTGCACGATGTCGACGCCGGTGATGATTTCGGTCACGGGATGCTCCACCTGTACCCGGGTGTTCATCTCGATGAAGTAGAACTCGTCGTTCTCATACAGGAACTCAAAGGTGCCTGCGCCCCGGTAGCCGATCTGGCGGCAGGCTTCGGCGCAGCGTTCGCCGATCTTCTCGATCAGCTTGCGCTCGATGCCCGGGGCGGGCGCTTCCTCGATGACCTTCTGGTGGCGTCGCTGCATGGAGCAGTCGCGCTCGCCCAGGTACACGGCATTGCCGTGCTGGTCGGCGATCACCTGGATTTCCACATGGCGAGGATTTTCCAGGTATTTTTCCATGTACACCACCGGGTTGCCGAACGCGGCGCTGGCCTCGCTCTGGGTGGTGGTGACCGCATTGAGCAGGGCGGCTTCGGTATGCACCACGCGCATGCCGCGTCCGCCACCTCCGCCGGCCGCCTTGATGATCACCGGGTAGCCGATGGCGCGTGCGATGCGCACGATCTCCTTCGGATCGTCGGGCAGCGCGCCTTCGGAACCGGGCACGCAGGGCACGCCAGCTTCGCGCATCGCGTCCTTGGCGCTGACCTTGTCCCCCATCAGGCGGATGGTTTCGGCGCGCGGGCCGATGAACACGAAGCCGGACTGCTCGACCCGCTCGGCAAAGTCGGCGTTCTCGGACAGGAAACCGTAGCCCGGATGAATCGCCTCGGCATCGGTCACCTCGGCAGCGGAGATGATCGCGGGGATGTTCAGATAGCTCTGCGCGGATGAGGCCGGGCCGATGCACACCGACTCGTCGGCAAGCTTCACATATTTGGCTTCGGTGTCCGCCTCGGAGTGGACCGCGACGGTACGGATGCCCAGCTCGCGGCAGGCGCGCAGCACTCTCAGGGCGATCTCGCCCCGGTTGGCAATCAGGATCTTTTCAAACATGGCGCATCAACCGATCACGAACAGCGGCTGGCCGTACTCGACCGGTTGGCCGTTGTCGACCAGAATCGCCTTGATTACGCCGTCGACTTCGGACTCGATGTCGTTCATCAGCTTCATGGCCTCGATGATGCACAGTCGGTCGCCGGACGATACGTTCTGGCCGATATCCACGAAAGGTTTGGCGCCCGGAGAGGCCGCACGGTAGAAGGTGCCGACCATGGGGGACTTCACGACATGGCCCGGAGGGAGGGCGTCTTCTGCGGCAGGGGCGGCCTCCGCCATGGGGGCGCCGGCCTGTGGGGCGACGATGTGGGTGACATGGCTTGCAGGTGCCGCGGCGACGGGGGCATGCTTGACGATGCGAACCTTCTCTTCGCCTTCGGTCACTTCCAGTTCGGCAATGCCCGATTCCTGGACAAGGTCGATGAGCTTCTTGAGTTTGCGCAAATCCATTTGAATCTCCGGATATGGCGATCGGTAAGCGTCGCCATGAAAGGTGTTCGTGAATGATTCGACCCGAGGAGGATCGTTCGGGTCGGACGCTGAAGGCGCTTGTCGGACGAGTCGGTCTTTCTGTCTGCCAGTCGGCGCCTGTCCGCCTGTTGCCGTCAGGGGTGCAGGCTGGGGGGCGAGTGAGCGTGAACGCGCTGAACGCATGCAGCACGACCACCTGCGCCCGGCGACAAGGCAGATGCCGTGAAGCTGGAAGTGCCCGAGCGTGCGCTGGCGAGCAGGGCAAGCGTGTATGGCTGAATGACCGAGGGATTCCTGTGTTTTGGCAAGATGAGCGACTTTGACGGCTTCATGTCGTCAAGTTTGCCGTAGATCGCTGCATCTTGTCCAGTGCTCGAATGCTTTGGGCAAGATGGCTCAGGGGGCCGGGAGGGGTTTCACTGACTCAGCTGGGCGAGGATTTTGCGCTCAAGTTCTTCTGTGTTCAAGGTGCCGAGCTTGACTTCTGCCACTTCGCCCCGGCGATTGATGATGACGGTGAAGGGCAGGGCGCCGGCAGTGTTGCCGAATTCCTTGGCCAGCCCGAGTGTGGCCTGGGTGCCAATGAGCAGGGGATAGGGAATGTCGAAACGTTCGCGAAACTGTGTCACGGCCTCGGGCTTGTCGAGGCTGATGCCGACGAATTGCACGGGCGCGTCTGCATGGCGATGGCTGGCTTCGACGAAGTCCGGGATTTCCTTGATGCAGGGTGGGCACCAGGTGGCCCAGAAATTGACCACGATGATCTTGCCCTGCCATTGCGACAGCGGTTGCGCCACCCCGTCCAGGTCGGGCAGCGTCAGGGCCAGCAGGGTGGCGCCCGCGCTGGCGGCCGCCTGGCTGTCAAGCGCCGGGGGGGCGGAGGGGGCGGGGCGGGTCAGCCAGCCGGCCAGCCCGGCTGTGATGGCCACGGCGCCGATCAGCAGGGCCTGGGTGAGTTTGCTCATTCGTCGGTACTCCGAGGGTTGGCGAGCAGCGCTTCGACGGTGGCCAGGCGCGCGCGCTCGCTACGCTTGCGACCCCGCTCGGCGGGGCCTTCGTAGATGGACAGGCGCACCGGGATGTCGTCCCAGTCGAATACCAGCACCGCTTCCGGTGCATTGGGCTGCGGGCGACGGGGTTCGCGGTGCTCGTAGGTCAGGTCCTGGTTGAGCAGGAAAATCTCGATGTCCTTGGCGCTGTCCGGGTAGGCCTCGATCTCGAGTTCCGAATAGCGCCCCGCCGTGCCGTCGAGTGCGCCGCCGGTCAGGTAAGGGCGAAAGGGATCGAGCAGGCGCAGGATCTCGCTGGCCGCCAGCCGCATCTGGTGGATGCGGGCGCTTTGCTCGTCGTCCTGATACAGCGCCTGCCAGGCGCGCAGCTCGCTTTCGATCTCGGCATTGTTGGGCAGGCTGTCGCTGTCGTGGATGCCGAGCTGGCGGGCCGCCTTGCGCTTGGCAAAGCCGAAATCACCGATGCCGTCTTCGGCCATCATCCGTGCGGCGAGCGTGGCAATTTCCCGGCGGAGCTGTCCGCCGCGCGATGTGTTGGCTCTGGAGGTCATGTTGGGCAGTGTGGCCGACGGTGAAGGTAGAATGGCCGGCATTTTACACGGCGCGCGTTTCGACTCGCCGTCAGTCAGCGGAGCGGTTTTTCATGCACCTTCACATTCTGGGTATCTGCGGCACCTTCATGGGCGGCATTGCGCTGCTGGCACGGGCGGCGGGCCATGTGGTCACCGGCTGCGATGCCAATGTCTATCCACCGATGAGCACCCAGTTGGCCAGCCAGGGCATTGCGCTGACCGAGGGGTATGACCCGGCGCAGGCCGACAATGGGGCGGATGTGTTTGTGGTGGGCAATGCGATCTCCCGGGGCAACCCCTTGCTGGAGACGATTCTGGACCGGGGGCTGCCCTATGTTTCCGGTCCGCAGTGGCTTGCGGAGAATGTGCTCGCCGGGCGCTGGGTGCTGGCCGTGGCGGGCACGCATGGCAAGACCACCACCACTTCGATGCTCGCCTGGATGCTGGAGGACGCCGGTCTTGAACCGGGGTTTCTGGTGGGTGGGGTGCCGGGCAACTTCGGCGTGTCGGCCCGGCTTGGCAGCGCGCCCTTTTTCGTTATCGAGGCCGATGAGTACGACACGGCCTTCTGTGACAAGCGTTCGAAGTTCGTGCACTACCGGCCGCGCACCCTGATCCTGAACAATCTGGAGTTCGATCACGCGGACATTTTTGCCGATCTGGCGGCCATTGAAACACAGTTCCACCATCTGGTGCGTACCGTGCCGCGCACCGGCCGCTTGCTGGTGAATGCGCACGAAGACAGTCTGCGCAGGGTGCTGTCGCGCGGTTGCTGGTCGGAGCTGGAGTGGTTCAACGATGAGGCGGGCTGGTCGACGCGTGCCGATGCGCGCGGAGCGCAGGCGCATTTCGCGCTGGCCGGCGAGCCTTTGGGCGAGGTGGCGATGCCGATGAGCGGCGAGCACAATCGTGCGAATGCGTTGGCTGCGATTGCGGCCGCGCGGCATGTGGGGGTGGCGCCCCGGCACGCCATTGACAGCCTGAGCCGTTTTGCCGGTGTGCGGCGGCGCATGGAGGTGCGTGGGGTGGTGAATGAGGTGACGGTGTATGACGACTTCGCCCATCACCCCACCGCCATCGCGCTGACACTGGAGGGGCTGCGCCGGCAGGTGGGTGCGGCCCGCATCCTGGCGGTGCTGGAGCCCCGCTCCAACACCATGAAGCTGGGGGTGATGAAGGCACGTCTGCCCGACAGCCTGCAGCAGGCCGACCAGTGCTTCTGTCATGCGCGGGGTCTGGGTTGGGATGTGGCGGAGGCGCTGGCGCCGCTGGGGCCGCGTGCGCAGGTGCACCAGGACATCGATGCGCTGGTGTCGTCCGTGGTGGCCGTGGCCCGGCCGGGCGATCATGTGCTGGTAATGAGCAATGGCGGCTTCGAGGGCGTGCACGAGCGCCTGCTCGCCGCGCTGGCCGGAACGCCCCTGCAGGGCTGATCCGGTCAGCGGTACCGGGCCGTCAGTGGGTCAGTTGTTTTGACGGGGCTGACGGTCAAGGCGGGCGGCTTCCTCGTCGCTTACATATTCGAACACCCGCACCACCTTCTGCACGCCGGCGGTGGTGCGCGCCACCTCGGTGGCGGCATGCGCTTCGCGCTGGGTCACGACCCCCATCAGGAACACGGTGCCGGACTCGGTCACCACTTTGACATGCGTCGAGCCGGGCACGCTGTTGTCGATGAAGCGTGCGCGCACCTTGGAGGTGATGACTGCGTCATTGCTGCGCGAGGTGAGCGAACTGACGCCGGAAATCTGCAGCTCGTTGATGATGCCGCGCACATTGTCCACCGCGCCGGCAATGCGGCCCACTTCGGCGCGGGTGGCTTCGTCGGGCACCTGGCCGGTGAGCAGCACATTGCGGTTGAACGAGGTCACGCTCACATTCACCATGTTGCCGTAGCGTTCGTTGATGCGGTTACGGGTGCGCCATTCGATGCCTTCGTCCTCGACATAGGCGCCCGAGGTGCGACGGTCGGACACCATCATGGCCGCAGCGGTGGCGCCGCCAGCGACGACTGGAAAGCAGCCTTGCAGCAGTGGCAGGGTGGCCAGGGCGCCGAGGCCGGCCAGCAGGTGACGACGGTTGAGGTTCTGGATTCGGGTCATGCTTCTTCCACTCCAAGTAATAGACAATCGATGCCGTCGCACAGGCAGTGCAGCACCACACGGTGGACTTCCCGGATGCGGGCCGGTGTTTCGGCAGGCACGCAGACATGGATGTCATGATCGTGCAGACGTTCCCCGACCGGTGTGGCGCCGCTGCCGGTCAGCGCGATGATCCGCATGTCCAGCTCGTGGGCGGTGTCGATCGCGGCACAGGTCTCGGCAGCGCGTCCTTCCGGGTCGAGCAGCAGGAGCACGTCGCCCGGTTGGCCGAGGGCGCTGATCTGCTGTGCGAAGAGGGGTTCGGTGTTGCGGGGGGCTGCGCTGCCGGCTTGCGTGCAGGCGGGCAGCATGAACAGTTGGCTGCCCAGAGCAATGGCCGCCAGTGGGGGGCGCTCCAGCTCGAAGCCGGTCATCAGGGTGGCGGCAAAGGCGTGTGCGTCCAGGGCCGATTGACCGCTGCCGCAGGTCAGGATCCGGCCGCTGTTGAGCAGGCAACCGGTGAGGGTTTCGACCGCCCCGGCAATCGGCGCGGCAAGCCATTCGAGGGATTCCAGCGTGCAGCGGCTGCTGTCCTCGAACTGTCGTGAGATGCGTTGAATCAGGTCCATGCGTGGGTTCTGCTCTTGAGGTCTGCCTGTTGCCGCTCGCGGGCGTATTCGCTATTTGTATTCCACCCATATTCGGCGGCCAGGTCGCCATTCTAGCCTGTCCGGTGTGGCCCGGGCTGAGCAGGGTGCCCCTGTTGGGCCGGAATGTCGGTCGGGAAATGGGGGAGGGTATCGCGCATTGTTTTGACTGTCCTGCATCGGTACGCGCGCGGCTTCTTACCAGCCCTCGGTGTCGAAGGCGCCTTGCAGCCACTCGGGGGGCGTGTCGCCCCGGGCGGCGCGCTCATCGAACAGCACGGCGTCGAAGCGGCAGGGGCGATTGGCGTGGGCTCGGCCGGCGCCGCCCAGCCACCAGCGGGCGGCCAGGATGATGCGCTGCTGCTTGTGGGGCGTGATGCTCGCCCCCGCACCGCCGAAGCGGGGGCTGCGGCGCAGGCGCACCTCGATGAACACTACGGTGTCATGATGCAGGCCGATCAGGTCGATCTCGCCGCCCCGGCAGCGGAGGTTTCGCGCCAGGATGCGCAACCCATGACCGGTCAGGAAGCGCTCGGCAATCCGCTCCGCATCGGCACCACAGGCTTGCGCCCGGGTTGCTGCAGGGCGGACAATCCCGGCTTGATCCTCTCTGGCGCGCCGCGCATCCGTCATGTCAAGTCATTCGTCCTTGTCCGTCATGCCGACATTGTATGTCGTGGCCACCCCTCTGGGAAATCTGGATGACATTTCTCGACGGGCGGTGAATGTGCTCGGCCAGGTTGCGGTGGTCGCCGCCGAGGATACCCGTCACAGCCAGCGCCTGCTCGATGCGATTGGCGTGCGTGCCCGCCTGATCGCGCTGCATGAGCATAACGAACAGAGTGCCGCGACCCAGGTGTTGCACATGCTGGAGCAGGGCCAGTCGGTGGCCTTGATCAGCGATGCGGGCACCCCGGGCATTTCCGACCCCGGGGCAAGAGCCGTTCGAAGGGTGCGTGAGGCGGGGTTCGCAGTCGTGCCGGTGCCCGGTGCGTGTGCAGCGATTGCGGCCCTGTCGGTGTCGGGTTTCGATGCAGCGGGTTTTCGTTTCGTCGGCTTTTTGCCGCCGAAGGCAGAAGCGCGCAGGCGGGCCGTTCAGGGGCTGCGGGGTGAGCAGGCGGCCGTGGTGCTGTACGAATCGCCCCATCGCATTGCGGAATGCCTGGCCGATCTGGCGGCCGAGCTTGAGCCGGGGCGCGAGATCCTGATTGCGCGGGAAATGACCAAGCTGCATGAACAGACGGTGTGTCTGCCGGTGGGCGAGGCGCCAGCCTGGCTGGCCGGGGATGCGAATCGCAGCCGTGGTGAGTTCGTGCTGGTGCTGTCGGCAGCGCCTCCTCTCGAAGAGGGGCAACCGGATGCGGCCGCCGAGCAGGTGTTGCGCACACTGCTCGACGAGCTGCCGGCGAGCGCCGCAGCCCGGGTGGCGGCCACGCTCACCGGCTTGCCACGCAAGCAACTGTACGCCCGGGCGCTGGAGCTCAAACAAGACTGAGCGACGCGCTATACTTGGCGCACACCAACAGCTTGCCGGACCACCCCATGCAAACGCTCACCCTGATCCGCCCCGACGACTGGCACCTTCATCTTCGCGATGGCGCTGCCTTGCAGGCCGTGCTCGGGCATACCGCCGAGCGCTTCGGACGGGCCATCGTGATGCCCAACCTGCGCCCGCCCGTGACCACCACCGAACAGGCGCTGGCCTATCGGGCGCGCATTTTGGAGGCGCTGCCGCCGGGGGCGCGTTTCGAGCCGCTGATGACCCTGTACCTCACCGACAACACCACGCCGGAGGAGATCGACCGTGCCTGTGATAGTCGGGCGGTGTTTGCGGCCAAGCTGTATCCGGCAGGGGCCACCACCAATTCGGATGCCGGCGTGACGGCCATCGAGCGCATCCACCCGGTGCTCGAACGAATGCAGGCACGCGGCATGGTGCTGTGCGTGCACGGCGAAGTGACCCATGACGCAGTCGACATCTTCGACCGCGAGCGTGTTTTCATCGATGACGTGCTTGCGCCGCTGATTGCCCGCTTTCCGGCCCTGAAGGTGGTGTTCGAGCACATCACCACCCGTGAGGCCGCCGATTTCGTGCAGGCTTCAGGTGAGCGCGTGGGCGCCACCCTGACAGCCCATCATCTGCTGCTCAACCGCAATGCCATGCTGGTGGGGGGGATCCGCCCGCATCACTACTGCCTGCCGGTGCTCAAACGGGAGTCGCATCGCGAAGCGCTGGTGAGGGTGGCCACCTCCGGCCATCCGCGCTTTTTCCTGGGCACCGACTCCGCGCCGCATGCGCGCGGAGCCAAGGAGCATGCCTGCGGCTGTGCGGGGTGCTATACCGCACATGCGGGCATCGAACTGTATGCCGAAGCCTTTGAGCAGGCGGGAGCGCTCGACAGGCTGGAAGCCTTTGCGAGCCTGAACGGCCCCGCTTTCTATGGTTTGCCGCCGAATGCTGACACGATCACGCTGCGCAAACAGCCCTGGCAGGTGCCGGAACACTACCCCTATCTACCCGACGACCCGTTGGTGCCCCTGCGGGCAGGCGGGCAGGTGGGCTGGCAGCTGGTCTGATTCACGAACGGAGGCGGCCATGAAGCAGCGGACCCGGCGTATGGCATGCATGCTCGGCATCGTGGCGCTGCCGTTGTTGAGTGCATGCGAGAACAGCGCGACGGCATATACCATCGACACCAGCCAGCATGCGCTGATACTGGTGCGTGAGCAGCCTTACTTCTGGACCGACTCGGTCAACCAGTTCGTTATCGTGTCGCGCCTGCCGTATTGTCAGCGCAAGGTGAGCATTCATGCTGGCGCCGAAGACATGGTGGAAATGCAGGTGTTCGAGGCTGGCGACCTGCTGTGGGCGCTGCGCCAGGGGCCGCGCTGGTATCTGGCCAGTACCGAGCGCTGCCTGGTGCAGGACTGGAGCAATGCCACCGACGCTCCCCCGGGTGACTATGTGGGCAGTTTCGTGCTGCGGGATGGGGCGCCTGCATTTGTCCGGGCACAGGATTGAGCAGACCGTTATAATCCTGCCAGGGAAGTTCGTCAGGCAGTCGCTGCACGCCTTCGGGCGTGGGGAGGAAAGTCCGGGCCCCGCAGGACAGGATGCCGGTTAACGACCGGGCGTCGTGAGGCGACGGAAAGTGCAACAGAGAACAGACCGCCGATGGCCTCATTGAGGATCAGGCAAGGGTGAAACGGTGGGGTAAGAGCCCACCGCAGGACTGGTAACAGGACTGGCACGGCAAACCCCATCCGGGGCAAGGCCAAATAGGGGAGCAATGGCGTGGTCCGCGCTGCTCCCGGGTAGGCTGCTAGAGCGTCGTGGCAACACGCCGCCCAGAGGAATGACTGCCCGGTGTTGTGCGCCTTGGCGCGCAGCGCTCGACAGAACCCGGCTTATCGACGAACTTCCCTTCCTTTTTTCTTTTCTTTCTCCTTCTCCGTGTTTGCCGTCGCGAAAAGTGTGAAAAATTTCACACTTTTTTGACGCTGCATCCCATATGCAAGCCTGTGCGGGCTCATCCCAGCAGGCATGAGTCATTCCCCGGTTTTTTGGTGCCGGCCTCGCCTTCATCCCCTTCGCTTGCCCATTTTTGTGTTTTGACACGCTCCTCCTTGATTTTTCAAGTGTTTCCAGTTGTTTGTCGATGCTTGGTAAGTCATTGTGTAGCAAAGGGAAAGTGCATTTTGCAAGCTTGACCGGTTGTGACCTTTGAACTAGAGTGGGCGCAAGTGGTGAAAAGTGGGAAAAAGTGTCATGAGCGGCGCTTCGGCTCGTTTGCGGTGCAGGGGGGGCAATGTTCCAGGGGGCAATCGCGCTCAATCTCGATGCGAAGGGTCGTATGGCGATTCCCACGCGGCATCGTGACGCGCTGGTTCCGGGTGGTGCCCCGCTGGTGGTGACGGCCCATCCGCACCGTTGCCTTCTGGTGTATCCGCAGGCCACTTGGGAGCCGATTGCCGCGAAGATTGCGGCGATGCCGGGCCTTGATCGGGGCAGCGCAACCCTCAAGCGGTTGTTTGTCGGCTTTGCTCAGACTGAGGAGCTCGACGCGGCAGGGCGCATTCTGATTGCGCCTTCGCTGCGCAAGTGGGCCGAATTGGAAAAGCAGGTGTGGCTGGTGGGTCAGGGTTCGCATTTCGAACTCTGGTCGGATGCTGGGTGGCAACAGCAGCAGGAGGCCATGATGGCACTGGTGGAAGAGGCCGCATTGCCGGCCGGATTCGAGAGTTTGTCTTTGTGAGCGCTGCCGATCAACACGTCAGCGTGATGCTGGGCGAGGCCGTCGATGCGCTCGCGCTGCGCCCGGAAGGGGTGTATGTCGATGGTACTTTCGGTCGCGGTGGACACAGCCGGGCCATCCTCTCGCGCCTCGGGCCGCAGGGGAGGCTGATCGCGCTCGATCGTGATCTGCGCGCGGTGGCTGCCGCAGCGACACTGGATGACCCTCGCCTGAGCATGGTGCATGCCCCCTTCAGTGAGCTGGAGCAGGTGCTCGATGACTTGGGGGTAGCGCGCGTGGATGGCGTGCTGCTCGATATCGGGGTGTCGTCGCCGCAGCTCGACGAAGCCGAGCGTGGCATGAGTTTTCGCTTTGATGCGCCGCTGGACATGCGCATGGATACGTCGCGGGGGCAGACGGTTGCCGAGTGGCTGGCCGATGCGTCCGTGGGACAGATTACGGAGGTTTTGAAAGATTATGGGGAAGAACGGTTTGCTTATGCGATTGCAAAGGCGATTGCAGCTGCTCGGGCAGGGGGGGCTGTTGCAACCACTGGACAACTTGCCGAGATCGTGGAAAAGGCCGTCCGGACACGCGAGCCGGGGCAGCACCCGGCGACGCGCAGCTTCCAGGCTTTACGGATTTTCATCAATCAGGAGCTCGAAGAGCTTTCGTTAGTCCTGCCTGCGGCAGTTTCCAGACTGAACCCGAACGGACGTCTCGTGGTGATCAGCTTTCACTCCCTGGAAGACAGAATTGTCAAGCGCTTCATGCGTGATGCATCGCGGCCGCCGCAGTTGCCATCGCGTTTGCCCCTGCGCGCCGATCAGCTGCCTGCCCCGCGCTTGCGTGTGGTCGGCAAGGCGTGTCGTCCCTCGGAGGTCGAGGTACGTGCCAATCCGCGTGCGCGCAGTGCGGTGATGCGGGTTGCGGAGCGGACGGAGGCGCCATGAAGAACCTCGATGCCTTCGTGCTGGGAGTGGTCATCGCCAGCGCCCTGGGGGTGGTGGCGGCCCAGCACCATGGCCGCAAGCTCTTCATCGAGCTGGAGCGTGCGCAGGCGCGCACGCATGAGCTGGAAGTGGAGTGGGGGCAACTGCAGCTTGAGCAGAGCACTTGGGCGGCGCTGGCCAGGGTGGAGCGGCTGGCGCGCACTCGCCTGGGTATGGTGGAGCCCCGTCCGGGACAGGTCGTGGTGGTCGAGGGGGTCCGCTAGGCATGAGCAAGAGCTCGGTGACCTTCAACCACAACCCGTTGCTTGAACAACGTCTGCAGCCATGGCGGGCTCGCCTTGTCCTGCTGGGGTTGCTCGCGGGCATGCTTTTGCTGGTGGGCAGGGCGGCGTACCTGCAGGGGTTCAACAAGGCTTTTCTGCAGGCCAAGGGGGAAATGCGCTATTCGCGCGTTCTCGAGCTGCCGGCCACGCGCGGTCGCATCACTGACCGCAATGGTGCGGTGATGGCGGTAAGCACGCCCGTGCGCTCGGTGTGGGCGATTCCCGGGGATGCGCAGCTGACCCCGGCCGAGCTGCGCCAGTTGGCGCAACTGCTGGAGATCGAAGTCGAGGACCTGAACCGGCGTCTGGCCACGAATGGTGAGTTCGTTTTCCTGAAGCGTCAGATTGCGCCCGATGTGGCACGCGAGATTGCCGAACTCAAGTTGCCGGGCATTCACCAGCAGCCGGAGTACCGCCGTTATTATCCGGGCGGGGAAGTCACCTCTCATGTGATTGGCTTCACCGGGGTCGAGGACAGGGGGCAGGAAGGCGTGGAGTTGGCCTTCAATGAGCAACTCAGTGGCCACCCGGGTTCGCGTCGGGTAATTCGGGACCGCCGTGGCCAGATCATCGAGGATGTGGAGTCGATTCGCGAACCCCGGGACGGTGAGGAAGTGGCGCTGGCGCTCGACGCAAAGCTCCAGTATCTGGCCTATACCGCCCTGCAGCAGGCAGTGGAGCGGCATCGGGCCCGGGCTGGGGCGGCAGTGGTGCTCGATGTGCGCAGCGGTGAAGTGCTCGCACTGGCCAATCTGCCCACCTTCAATCCGAACAACCGGGCTGGCTTGAATGGCGCACAGTTGCGCAACCGGGTACTGACCGATGTGTTTGAGCCGGGCTCCTCGATCAAGCCCTTTATCGCGGCGATGGCGCTTGAAAGAGGGCATGTGCGCCCGGACTCGATCATCGAGACGGCCCCCGGGCGGATGACCATCAACCGTGCCACGATCTCCGATGTGCGCAACCATGGCACGCTGACCGTGACAGGTGTCATTCAGAAATCTTCCAACGTTGGGACGGTGAAGCTGGCACAGGCCTTTGTACCCGAGGAGATGTGGACCCTGTTCGACCGACTTGGCTTCGGGCGGACACTGGGTCTGGGCTTCCCGGGCGAGGCCGGTGGGCGGCTGAGGCCGGCGCGCAGTTGGCGACCGATCGAACAGGCGACCATGTCTTATGGGTACGGTCTGTCGGTGAACCTGATGCAGATTGCGCACGCCTACCTTGTGTTTGCACGCGATGGCGACTTGTTGCCGGTGTCGCTGCTGCGGCGTGACGGTGTGCCGGAGCCTGGGGAGCGCATCTTTTCGCCGGAAACCGCGCGTCAGGTCAGACACATGCTGGAACTGGCCACCCAGCCCGGTGGTACCGGGACCCGGGCACAGATTTCCGGTTACCGGGTGGCGGGCAAGAGTGGCACGGCCCACAAGCTGGAGGGCGGCCGCTATACCGACAAGTATATTTCCTCCTTCGTGGGTTTTGCGCCGGCGTCCAACCCCCGTCTGATCGTGGCGGTGATGATCGACGAGCCGACTGCCGGGGAGCACTACGGCGGCGCAGTGGCGGCGCCCGTTTTTGCACGCATTACCGAAGGGGCCCTGCGTGCCCTCGGTGTGGCACCGGATGCACCGCTCGCGCCGTTGAAGATCGCCAATGGTCGCAACGATGCGACTCGCCCGGTTTCGAGTCCGGGGCAGCAGGGAGGACAACGGTGAGTTCGGCCCATGTGCACACCATTCTCTCGCACCTGCAGGCCGCCGGTGTGACGCCGGTTCGACTGGCCTGGGATTCGCGCCGTGTAGCGGCTGGAGACGTGTTCGTGGCCTGGCCGGGCGCGCAGGCAGACGGTCGTCACTTCATCGGCATGGCGCTGGAGCGTGGTGCCGGGGCGGTGCTGTGGGACGATGCCGGAGGCTTCGAGGTGGGCGACCTGCCTGTTCCCGGGCTTGCGGTGCCGGGGCTGAAAGCGCTGGTCGGCCATCTGGCCCACGAGGTGCATGGGCGTCCTTCCGAGGCGTTGTGGCTCGCTGGCGTGACTGGTACGAACGGCAAAACCACTGTCAGCCAGTGGATCGCGGCGGCGCTGGGTGAGTTGGGGCAGCCCTGCGGGGTGATTGGCACGCTTGGATGCGGTTTTCCCGGTGCCTTGGCCGAGGGGCTGAACACCACGCCGGGCGCAGTGGAGACACACCGGCTGCTCGCAGATTTTCGGGACGGAGGGGCGGCGGCCGCTGCAATGGAGGTGTCCTCCATCGGGATCGAGGATGGCCGGATCAATGGGTTGGCTTTCGATGTGGCCCTGTTCACCAACCTTACCCGTGATCACCTCGATTACCACGGCAGCATGGAGCGCTATGCCGCCGCCAAGGCCCGGCTGTTCGACATGCCGGGCCTTGGCGGGGTGGTGATGAATGCGGACGATCCGTTTGGGCGCCAGCAGATCGAGCGTCTTGCGGGGCAGGGTGACAAGCGGATCATTGCCTATGCCTGTGAATCCTGGTTGCACGCCCTGCCGCCGGCGGTCGAGCCCTTGTGCGCCGGCCATCTGCGCCTGTCGCCATCCGGACTGAAGTTCGAGGTGGATTGGCGCGGGCAGCGGGGCGAGTTGGGTGTGAATCTCGTCGCACAGTTCAATGTATCGAATCTGCTCGCGGTGCTGGGTGCGTTGCTGCTGCGCGGGGTGCCGTTCGAGGAGGCTTTGTGGGCGGTGGGCCGGCTCAAGCCGCCGGCCGGGCGCATGCAGGTTGTGGGGGGCGTTGGAGAGCCGCTGATCGTGATCGACTATGCGCACTCGCCGGACGCCCTGGCAAAGGTGCTGGAGGCCCTGCGCCCGACAGCCACCGCGCGCGGGGGACGGGTGATCTGCGTATTTGGCTGCGGGGGCGACCGCGATCCGGGCAAACGCCCCCTGATGGGCGAGATTGCCGGGGCGCTGGCCGATCGGGTGGTGGTGACCAGCGACAATCCGCGCAGTGAATCGCCCGAGCACATTGCCGAAGCGATTCTGGCCGGTGTGCCGGGTGCCGAGGTGCAACTCGATCGTGCTCGGGCCATTCGCATGGCCATTGCCGAGTCTGCCGCCGACGACGTGGTGGTGCTGGCAGGCAAGGGGCATGAGCCGTATCAGGAGATCGGCGGGCAGCGCGTGCCGTTTTCCGATGTTGAGCAGGCCAGGCAGGCCCTGCATGAATGGAACATGAAGGTGGCGGGAGGGGCGCGATGAAACTGCAACTGCAGGACGTGGCGCAGGCCACTGGCGGTCAGGCCATCGGAGAGGCCGTGGTGCGCGGGGTGGGCACCGACAGCCGGGCGCAGGCAGCCGGTGAGCTGTTCGTCGCGCTGCGCGGTGAGCGGTTTGACGGTCATGACTTCGTTGCCGGGGCGCAGCAGCAGGGGGCTGCCGCCGCGCTGGTCGACCGTGACTGGTATGCCCGGCAGGGTGGGGATGCAGGCAGCCTGCCGCTGGTGGTGGTGGATGACACCCGGCGGGCGCTGGGTGCGCTTGCAGCAAGCTGGCGCCAGCGTTTCGACATTCCGCTGATCGGCATTACCGGCAGCAATGGCAAGACCACCGTGAAGGAGATGTGTGCGGCCATCCTGCGCACCCGTTTTGCAGACAGCGGGGCGGTGCTGGCCACGGCGGGAAATCTGAACAACGACATCGGCCTGCCGCTCACCCTGCTTGGCCTGCGTGCGCATCACCGGGCTGCCGTGGTGGAGATGGGCATGAACCGTCCGGGCGAGATCGGTGCGCTGACCGCCATCGCACGGCCCACCGTGGCGCTGGTGAATAATGCCCAGCGTGCCCACCTGCAGGGCATGGGCGGTGTGGTTGAGGTGGCCGAGGAAAAGGCAGCGATTTACGATGGACTGGACGCGCATGGTGTGGCCATCGTGAACCTGGACGATCCCCATGCGGCGCTGTGGTTGGCGCGCAATCGGGATCGCAAGGTGATGGGGTTTGGTTTTCGTGACTCTGCCGATGTGTATGGTGTGTGCCGCCTGCAGGGCCTTGGGGCGATCCTGCAGATACGCCACGCGGGCGAAGCGGTCGAGTGTGCGCTGCAGGTGCCGGGCGTGCATAACGCCGCCAATGCGCTGTCGGCCGCTGCGGCCTGCCTGGCTGCCGGGGTGACGCTGGCCGAGGTGGCCCGTGGCCTGAGCGGATACACCGGCACGAAGGGGCGGCTGCACCGTCGGGCTGGCCGGGACGGGGCGTTGATTCTGGACGACACCTATAACGCCAATCCGGATTCGGTGCGGGCCGGCATAGACGTGCTGGCAAGCACGCCCGGTCGCAAGGTGCTGGTGCTGGGTGACATGGGCGAGGTGGGCGATAGTAGCGCCCAGGTTCATGACGAAGTCGGCGGCTATGCGAAGAGCAAGGGCGTGGATGCCTTGTTCGGGCTGGGGGAAATGAGCGCCATCGCAGTGCGCAATTTCGGCGAGGGTGGGGCGCATTTTGCCAATCCCGAGTCGCTGGCTGCGGCGGTGCTGCCCCTGCTCGACGCAGACACTGCAGTGCTGGTGAAAGGTTCACGTTTCATGCGCATGGAAAGAGTGGTGGAACGGCTTCTGGCAGTGCACAATAGCGGCCCTTCGCAACCCGGGGATTCCCATGCTGCTTGAACTGGCGCTCTGGCTCGGCCAGGACATCCGTGCCTTCAATGTGTTTGGATACATCACGCTGCGTACCGTGCTGGCCACGATGACGGCGTTGCTGATTTCCTTCGTGTTCGGGCCTCCGGTGATTCGCTGGCTGACCCGCAAGAAGATCGGTCAGGCGGTGCGCGACGATGGCCCCAAGTCGCATCTGACCAAGGCCGGCACACCGACCATGGGCGGGGCGCTGATCCTCATCGCGATTGCGGTCACGGTGCTGCTGTGGGGCGACCTGCGCAACCACTACGTCTGGGTGACCCTGCTGGTGACGCTCGGATTTGGCGCGGTGGGCTGGGTGGATGACTGGAAGAAGGTGGTGCATCGCGACCCGAAAGGGCTGGCCAGCCGCTGGAAGTATTTGTGGACTTCGCTCATCGCGCTGGGGGCTGCGCTTTTTCTGGCGCTCACCGCCACCGAACCGGCGCAGACCGAACTGATCGTGCCGTTCTTCAAGGCCGTGGCGTATCCGCTGGGGCTGTTCGGTTTCGTGGCCCTGTCCTATTTCGTCATCAATGGCACCAGCCACGCGGTGAACCTGACCGACGGGCTGGACGGGCTGGCGATCATGCCGACCGTGATGGTGGCCGGCGCGCTGGCCATCTTTGCGTATGTGGCAGGTCATGCCGGTTTTGCCAAGTATCTCGGCGTGCCCTACATCGCGGGGGCGGGTGAATTGGCCGTGTTCTGCGGAGCGATCTGTGGTGCAGGGCTGGGTTTCCTGTGGTTCAACGCGTATCCGGCCGAAGTGTTCATGGGCGATGTCGGCGCACTGGCGCTGGGCGCTGCGCTGGGCGTGATTGCCGTGGTGGTGCGACAGGAAATCGTGCTCTTCATCATGGGGGGGCTGTTCGTGGCCGAAACCCTCTCGGTGATGTTGCAGGTGATGTATTTCCGTGCCACCGGGGGCAAGCGCATTTTCCGCATGGCGCCGCTGCATCACCACTATGAACTGGGCGGATGGAAAGAAACGCAGGTGGTGGTGCGTTTCTGGATCATCACCCTGATGCTGGTCCTGTTTGGTCTGTCTTCCCTCAAACTCCGATGAACATGCTTGCCGGACAATCCGTGCTGGTGCTGGGCCTGGGCGAATCGGGCGTTGCGATGGCGCAGTGGTGCGCGCGCTCGGGCGCGCGGCTGCGCATTGCCGACTCACGGGCCCATCCCCCCGGACTGGACGGCGTGCGTGGCCTGGCGGGGGGGCAACTGCATTGTGCGGCCCGCTTCGACGGCTCGGAGCCCCAGTTGCTCGACGGGATTGACTGGGTGGCGATCAGTCCGGGAATCGACCCGGAGCAGGCCCTGTTGCAGCAGGCACGCGCACGTGGGCTGCCGGTGAAAGGCGAGATGACCCTGTTTGCCGAAGCGCTTGAGGCGCTGGGTGTGCGTGCGCATTGCCGGATCGTCGCGATCACCGGTACCAATGGCAAGACCACCACCACGGCACTCACCACCCGTTTGTGCCAGGCGGCCGGTCGCGATGCTGTGGCTGCGGGCAACATCAGTCCGTCGGCGCTGGCCGTACTCATGCAGCGACAGGATGAAGGGCGCGCCTTGCCCGACTGCTGGGTGCTGGAGTTGTCCAGCTTCCAGCTCGAGACCATGCAGGGTTTGCAGCCCGATGCGGCCTGCGTGCTCAACCTGAGCGACGACCACCTGGACCGTCACCGCACTCTGGAGGCGTATGCGCAGGCCAAGGCGCGGATTTTCGAGGGCCGGGGCGTGCAGGTGCTCAATCGCGATGACCCGCTGGTGGCGGCCATGCAGCGGCGTGACCGCGAGCCTGTGTGGGTGAGTCTGGGCGTGCCTATGGGCGAGCGCGACTTCGGCGTGCGCCTGCAACAAGACGAGGCGTGGCTGTACCGTGGCGGCGAGCCGCTGTTGCCGGTTTCCGCGTTGCGCCTGAGCGGCCGTCATAACCTCTTCAATGCGCTGGCGGCGCTGGCACTGGCAGACGCCGTGGGCTGTGCGCCGCATGACACCCTGCCGGCCCTGCGCGATTTTTCCGGGCTGGCGCATCGGATGCAGTGCGTCGCCGAGCGGGCCGACGGTGTGCGTTTCTACGATGACTCCAAGGGTACGAATGTGGGCGCCACCCTGGCTGCGTTGCAGGGGCTGGGCAGGCCTGTGGTGCTGATCGCCGGTGGCGACGGCAAGGGGCAGGACTTCTCGCCGCTGTGCGCGGCGGCGCGCGAGCATGCCCGCGCCGTGGTGCTGATCGGTCGCGATGCGCAGCGCATCGCGCAGGCGCTGCTGCCGAGCGGGGTGGCGCTGCACCACGCACAGGATATGGATTCGGCCGTTGCGCTGGCTGCACGGCTGGCCCGACCCGGTGAGGCAGTGCTCCTGTCGCCGGCCTGCGCCAGCCTGGACATGTTCCGCAACTATGCGCATCGTGCCGAGGTTTTCGTGCAGGCGGTGCGCATGCTTGAGGGGGTGCGCGCATGCTGAGCCTGGCACACACCTTGCGCGCCTGGCTGGGCGGCGGCCGTACTCCGGGTGCGCCGGGGGGGCAGGTCGTGGAGCGCATGATGCATCCGCCTTCCGGGCGCGAGCTTGACCCCCTGTTGCTGTGGTCAGCCGTCGGGCTGCTCACCCTCGGGCTGGTGATGGTGTTTTCGTCATCGATTGCGATTGCGGAAGGCAGTCGTTTCACCGGCAACAATCCTTACTATTTCGTGCTGCGTCACACCGTGTTCGTGGTGGTCGGCGTGGCGGCGGGGCTGTTTGCCTTCCAGTTTCCGATGCGCCAGTGGCAGCACTTTTCGCCTTGGCTATTCATGCTCGGCATGTTGCTGTTGGTGATCGTGCTGATTCCCGGGGTGGGGCGAGAGGTCAACGGCGCGCAGCGCTGGCTGTCGCTGGGGCCGGTGAATCTGCAGCCTTCCGAGCTGATGAAGGTGTTCGTCGTGCTGTATGCGGCCGACTACACGGTGCGCAAGCTGCCACACATGCACAGCTTTGTGCGGGGCTTCATGCCGATGGCGGGCATGATCGTACTGGTCGCCTTCCTGTTGCTGAGCGAACCCGATTTCGGTGCGCTGGTGGTGGTGTCGGTGATTGCATTTGGCATCCTCTTCCTCGGCGGCATCAGTGTGGGCATCTTTGTTTTGCTCGCGGTGGTGGCGACCATTGGTTTTGTACTCATGGTGCTGCTTGTGCCTTACCGGCGTGACCGTCTGTTCGGTTTTCTCGACCCCTGGCAGGATCCTTTCGGTACCGGCTACCAACTGTCGCATGCGCTGATCGCGTTTGGTCGGGGAGAGTGGTTTGGCGTGGGGCTGGGGGCCAGCGTCGAAAAACTGTTTTATCTGCCCGAAGCGCACACCGATTTCCTGATGGCCGTGATTGCCGAGGAGCTGGGTTTTGCGGGCGTGCTCGCGGTGATTCTGATGTTTGCCATGCTGGTGCATCGTGCGTTTGCCATCGGGCGCGAGGCGATCAATCTCGAACGCTGCTATTCCGGTCTGGTGGCCATGGGCATCGGGCTGTGGATTGGGGTGCAGGCCTTCATCAACATCGGCGTGAACATGGGCTTGTTGCCCACCAAAGGACTGACCCTGCCTCTGATGAGCTTTGGCGGGTCAGCCATTGTCGCCAACTGCATCGCCCTGGGGTTGTTGCTGCGTGTGGACTGGGAGAACCGTCAACTGCGCAAGGGGGTGACGGTATGAAGACGCTGATGGTGATGGCGGGTGGCACCGGCGGACACATCTTCCCGGGCATTGCGGTGGCCGAAGCGTTGCGTGCGCAGGGCTGGCGCGTGGTCTGGCTCGGTCATCCGGACGGCATGGAGGCGCGTATCGTGCCGGGAAGGGGCTATGACCTGGCCTGGATCCGCTTTGGTGCGCTGCGCGGCAAGGGGCTGCTGCGCAAGCTGCTGCTGCCGCTCAACCTGCTGCGCGGTTTCTGGCAGGCGCTGGGCATCCTGCGTCGCACGCGGCCCGATGTGGTGCTTGGCATGGGGGGCTACGTGACCTTTCCGGCCGGTATGATGGCGGCGTTGCTGGGGCGCCCCCTGGTGCTGCATGAGCAAAATGCGGTGGCCGGGTTGGCCAACCGGGTGCTGGCGCGCCTGGCGGACCGGGTGTTGAGCGGTTTTCCGGACGTGCTGCCGGCGGCACAGTGGGTGGGCAACCCGGTGCGTGACGATATTGCCGCGCTGCCTGCACCGGAGCAGCGTTTTGAAGGGCGTGACGGTCCGCTGCGCGTGCTGGTGGTCGGTGGCAGCCTGGGGGCTGCGGCGCTCAATCAGGTGGTGCCGCAGGCGCTCGCCCGACTGCCTGCCGGATCGCGTCCGCAGGTGGTGCATCAGGCGGGCGAGAAGCAGATCGAGGCCCTGCGCATGGCCTATGCCGAAGCCGGCGTGGAAGGAGAGTTGTTGCCTTTCATCGATGACATGGCAGCGCGGTATGCCTGGGCCGATGTGGTGATCTGTCGGGCCGGGGCGTTGACCGTGGCCGAGTTGGCCGCAGCCGGTGTGGGCAGTGTGCTGGTACCTTTCCCGCACGCGGTGGACGATCATCAGACGGTGAATGCGGGTTTCCTGGTGGCAGGCGGAGCTGCCGTGCTGCTGCCGCAGGCACAACTCGGTGCCGGGGCACTGGCCGAACTGCTGGGTGAGCTGGACCGGGCGCGCCTGTTACAGATGGCCTGCGCCGCACGGACACTGGCCAGGGCTGACGCAGCGGGCAGCGTGGCACAGGTGTGCCAGCAGTTGGGCGGCCAGCCACACGCGGGGGAGCGTGCATGAAACACAAGGTCAAGCATATTCATTTTGTGGGTATCGGCGGTGCCGGCATGAGCGGGATTGCCGAGGTGCTGGTGAACCTGGGCTTTATCGTCAGCGGTTCGGACCTCGGCGAGAACGCCGCCACGCGCAGGCTGGCTGCACGGGGCGCGCGGGTGATGCGTGGGCACGAAGCGGGCAACATCGAAGGGGCCGATGCGGTGGTGGTGTCGACCGCCGTGCGCAACGACAACCCCGAAGTGCTGGCCGCGCGGGCACAGCGCCTGCCGGTGGTGCCGCGCGCGCAGATGTTGGCCGAGCTGATGCGTCTGAAGAGCGGCATTGCGATTGCCGGCACGCACGGCAAGACCACCACCACTTCGCTGGTGGCGAGCATTCTTGCCGAAGGAGGGCTGGACCCCACCTTCGTGATTGGCGGTCGCCTGAACGCGGCGGGGGTGAACGCCCGGCTGGGCAAGGGCGACTTTCTGGTGGCCGAGGCCGACGAATCCGATGCCTCCTTCCTGATGCTCAATCCGGTGATCTCGGTAGTGACCAACATCGACGCGGATCACATGGACACTTATGGTCACGATTTCGCGCGGCTCAAGCAGGCTTTCGTCGACTTCCTGCATCGCCTGCCCTTTTACGGGGTGGCGGTGCTGTGCGAGGACGATCCGCACGTACGTTCGATCATGCCGATGGTGTCGAAGCAGATCGTGCGCTACGGGGTGTCGCCGGGGGCGAACATCCGGGCCGAGAACATCCGGGCCGAAGAGGGGCGGATGTGCTTCGATGCGGTGCGCATCAATGGCAGCACTTCGCGTCTGCCGATCCAGCTCAACCTGCCCGGCATGCACAACGTGCTCAATGCCCTGGCGGCGATTGCGGTGGCCACCGAGGTGCAGGTGCCCGATGACGCCATCGTCAAGGCGCTGGCCGAGTTTCGCGGAGTGGGGCGCCGTTTCCAGCGTTATGGCGAAGTAAGCCTGCCCGTGCGGGGTGACGGGGCCTCAGGCAGTTTCACCCTGGTCGATGATTACGGTCATCACCCGGTGGAAATGGCGGCGACGATTGCTGCCGCGCGCGGTGCGTTTCCCGGACGCCGGCTGGTGCTGGCCTTTCAGCCGCATCGCTATTCGCGGACCCGCGACTGTTTCGAGGATTTTGTGAAAGTGTTGTCCAGCGTGGATGCGCTGCTTCTGGGGGAAGTCTATCCGGCAGGCGAGGCCCCCCTGGTGGCGGCCGACGGACGGGCGCTGGCCCGGGCGATCCGCCTGGCGGGCAAGGTTGAGCCCTTGTTCGTGGAAGAGGTGGCGGAAATGCCCGACAGCATCCTGAACGTGGTGCAGGATGGCGATGTGGTGATCACCATGGGGGCGGGCTCGATCGGCAGCGTGCCCGGAAAACTGACAAGCAGCGAGGATGTGTCGTGAGTGTGGCGGGCAGGGATTTCGGCAAGGTGGCCGTACTGATGGGCGGCAGCTCCGCCGAGCGTGAAGTGTCGCTGATGTCGGGGCGGGCGGTGCTGGCCGCGTTGCGTGCGGCCGGGGTGGATGCGCATGCCTTCGACCCGGGTGAGCGCGATCTGACCGAGTTGCGCAGCGACGGCTTTGCACGCGCCTTCATTGCGCTGCATGGCGGTGCCGGCGAGAACGGCACGGTGCAGGGCATGCTTGAGATGCTGGGCATCCCCTATACCGGCAGTGGTGTGATGGCCTCCGCGCTGTCGATGGACAAGTGGCGTACCAAGATGGTGTGGGCGGCCAGTGGTTTGCCCACCCCGCGTTATGCCCTGTTGCAGGCCGACAGTGACTGGGCGGCGATCGAGGCCGAACTGGGCCTGCCGATCTTCGTCAAGCCGGTGCATGAAGGCTCCAGCATGGGCGCCAGCAAGGTGAGCAACCCCGGGGGTTTGCAGGAGGCGTGGGCGCTTGCGGCCCGTTACGACCGGCTGGTGATTGCCGAGGAGTTCATCGAAGGGGCCGAGCTCACTGCCCCCTTCCTGGGCGACCGGGTGCTGCCGCTTATCCGCATCGAGGCGCCTGGCGGCAAGTATGACTACGAGCACAAGTACTTCAGCGACGAAACGCAGTATCACTGCCCAAGCGGCCTGCCGCCGGAGCAGGAGGCCGCCCTGCAGGACATGGTGAGCAAGGCTGCGCAGGTTCTGGGGTGCCGTGGCTGGGGGCGGGTCGACCTGATGCTGACGGCCGACGGCCGTCCCTGGTTGCTGGAAATGAACACCTCGCCCGGCATGACCGACCACTCTCTGGTGCCGATGTCGGCTCGGGTGGCGGGCATCGACATGCAGGCCCTGTGCCTGCGCATTCTGGAGGACAGCGCACTTGCGTGACTATCGCCGGCACTTCGCGACGGACATCGCAGCGGGACTGCCTTCGTCGGCGGGCCCACGGCGTGAGCGGCTGTGGGATCGTCCCTCGGTGCTCAATCTGTTTGCCGACCTGCTCATGCTGGTCGCCGCGATTGCCTTTGGTTATGCGCTGGTGGTGTGGTTCCTGAATCGTCCGTTCTTCCCGGTGCGTGAAGTGCTGGTATTGTCGCCCCCGGCGCAGGTGACCACGGCGCAGATCGAGTTTGCGGCGCGCTCCGCCGTGCGTGGGAACTTCTTTTCGGTGAACCTGGAAACGGTCAGGGATGCCTTCGAGAAGCTCCCCTGGGTGCGCCGTGCCGAAGTGCGCCGGCGCTGGCCGGATGGCATCGAATTGTGGCTGGAAGAGCATCAGGCGGTGGCTTACTGGACCAGCACCGACTTTGATGATGCACATCTGGTGAACAGGCAGGGTGAAGTGTTCATTGCAGCCAGCGACGCGAACATGCCGGCGTTCAGCGGGCCACCCGGTTCGGCAGCTTACCTGCTCGCACGGCACGAGTTGTTTGCAGGCATGCTCGCTCCGATGGGGCGTACGCTGGTGGGGTTGAGCCTGTCGGCTCGTGGTGCATGGCAGTTGGAACTCAATGACGGAATGGTGATCGTGCTGGGGCGTGACCATGAAAGCGCGTCCGTGGAGGAGCGGCTCGACCGTTTCGTGCGGGCCTGGCCCGGTGCGGTCGAACAGGTCGGGTTGCGGATTGCAGTGGCGGATCTGCGTTACCAGGGCGGCTTCGCGCTCACTCCCGAGGCGCAGGGCCAGGATGCAGTCAAAGGCAAGCGATGAGCAAGGAATACAAGGATTTGATCGTCGGGCTGGATATCGGCACTTCCAAGGTGACCTGCATGGTTGCCGAGGTGCGGCCGGATGGGCAGCTGAATGTGGTCGGGCTCGGCACCCAACCGATGAGCGGCCTGAAGCGTGGCGTGGTGGTCAACATCGAGGCCACGGTGGAGGCCATCTCCCGGGTGGTGCAGGAGGTCGAGGTGATGGCCAACTGCAAGATCCGCGAGGTGTACACCGGTATCGCGGGCAGCCACATCAAGAGCTTCAACTCCAACGGCATGGTGGCGATCAAGGACAAGGAGGTCAGTCCGCTGGATGTCGAGCGTGTCATCGAGGTGGCGCGTGCGATGCCGATACCGGCCGAGCAACAGATCCTGCACATCCTCACCCAGGAGTTCATCATCGACGGCCAGGGTGGGGTGCGCGAGCCGATCGGCATGAGTGGCGTGAAGCTTGAGGTGAAGGTGCACATCGTCACCGGGGCGGTGTCTGCCGCGCAGAATGTGATCAAGTGCGTGCGCCGTTGCGGTCTGGAAGTGATGGACCTGATCCTGCAGCCGCTTGCGTCGAGCTATGCGGTGCTCACCGATGACGAGCGAGAGCTGGGCGTGTGCCTGGTGGATATCGGCGGCGGCACGGCGGACATTGCGGTGTTCACCCAGGGGGCGATCCGCCACACCGCAGTGTTGCCGGTGGCGGGCGACCAGATCACCAACGACATTGCGATGGCGCTGCGCACGCCCACCTCCGAAGCGGAGGAAATCAAGATTCGTCGCGGGGTGGCCATGCACACGCTGGCCGACCCGGAAGAAATGATCGAGGTCCCCGGGGTAGGCGACCGGCCGCCGCGTTCGCTGTCCCGGCAGCGGTTGGCCGATGTCATCGAGCCCCGGGTGACGGAACTGTTTGAGCTGGTGCAGGCCGAACTGCGGCGCAGCGGCTACGAAGAGTTGCTGTCATCGGGCATCGTGCTGACCGGTGGCTCATCGGTGATGCCCGGCATGGAAGAACTGGGTGAGAGCGTGTTCCACATGCCGGTGCGTGTGGGCACGCCGTCTTATCAGGGAGGGCTGGCGGATGTGGTATGCCAACCCTATTATTCGGCCGCCATGGGGCTGGTGATGGAAGGCATGACCCAGCGCCGGCGCGGCTTGATGACGCGAGATACACGCTCCATGCGCATGATGCTGGCCAGGATCAAGTCCTGGTTTGAGCGTAATTTTTGAGTATGTCAATTTTTGGCAGATTTTTGCAAATTTTGTGAATTTCGCCGTTAGTTTGAGATAATAACTGGTGGCGTTTAGGCGAAGCAGTGAGTCAGGAGGCATAAACCATGTTTGAGATAATTGAAAAAGAACAGTCTGGCACCGTGATCAAGGTGGTGGGCGTTGGCGGTGCGGGCGGCAACGCAGTCGATCACATGATTCGCGAAGGTGTGCAGGGGGTGGAGTTCGTTGTGGCGAACACCGATGCGCAGGCCCTGCGTCGCAGCCTTGCTTCGGTGAAGGTGCAACTGGGCAACACCGGGCTGGGTGCCGGCTCCAAGCCGGAAGCCGGCCGTGCTGCTGCCCAGGAGTCGCGCGATGCACTGGCCAAGGCACTGGAAGGGGCGCACATGTGCTTCATCACAGGTGGCATGGGGGGCGGCACCGGGACCGGGGCTGCGCCCGTAGTGGCCGAGATTGCCAAGGAAATGGGCATTCTGACCGTGGGCGTGGTGACCAAGCCCTTCGATTTCGAGAACCGCCTGCGCGTGGCCGAAAGTGGGGTCGAAGATCTGAGTCAGCATGTGGATTCGCTGATCGTCGTGCTCAACGACAAGCTGCTGGAAGTGTTCGGCGACGATGCGGGCTTCGAGGACTGCTTCCGTTCGGCGGACAATGTGCTCAAGAATGCAGTGGGTGGCATTGCCGAGATCATCAACGTGCCCGGTCTGGTGAACGTCGACTTCCAGGACGTGCGCACCGCGATGGGCGAGATGGGGCGTGCCATGATGGGATCGGCCGAGGCCGAAGGGGTGGACCGTGCCCGCATCGCAGCCGAGCAGGCGGCCGTCAGTCCGTTGCTCGAAGGGACCGAACTGTCGGGCGCGCGCTGTGTGCTGATCAACATCACCGCCAGCAAATCGCTGAAGATGTCGGAAGTGCGCGATGCCGTGCGGACGGTGCAGGCCTTCGCCGCGCCCGAAGCCTTCGTGAAGTACGGTACGGTGTTCGAGGAAGGCATGCAGGACCGGGTGCGCGTGACGGTGGTCGCGACCGGCCTGGGGGCGGTGCCGCGTGAGGCACGCCAGCCGGTGATGCAGGTGGTGGCCGGTACCGGTACGTATGGACCGTCGGCCGGCGGTGGTGTGACGGGTGAGTTCGAGATTCCGAAGGTGCTGCGCGGCCGTCGTACGGTCGAGGCCATGACGGCCAATGGAATGGGCACTCTCGACATTCCGGCCTTCCTGCGCAAGCAGGCGGACTGAACGCCGGGCTCTGGGCGTATGCAGGGTCTGCAGTCATCGCCTCCGACAGCAGACCCTTGCTGCATGCATCGTCCTCCGCACTCGCCATGCGGGATAGTTGCTCCTTATCAGCTGCTTAGGCTGAGGGGGCAGGCCGACATGATAAAATGCCTGCCAAAAAAGGACTGACAAGATGATCAAGCAGCGCACGCTCAAGACCCTGGTCCGCACCACCGGTGTGGGGCTGCACGGTGGCCGCAAGGTCGAACTGGTGCTCAGGCCCGCGCCGCCGGATACCGGCATCGTGTTTCATCGTACCGACCTGGAACCGGTGGTGTCGCTGCCCGCCAGTCCCTATGCCGTGTGCGACACCCGCATGTGCTCCGGCCTGCAGAACGAGGATGGGGTGAAGGTGGGAACGGTCGAGCACCTGATGTCGGCGCTGGCCGGCCTCGGTGTGGACAACCTGCATGTGGATGTCAATGCGCCGGAAATTCCCATCCTCGATGGCAGTTCCTCGCCTTTCGTGTTTCTGCTGCGTTCGGCGGGCATCGTCGAGCAGCCCGCCCCCAAGCGTTTCCTGCGGGTGAAGAAGTCGGTCGAATACCGTGAGGGCGACAAGTGGGTGCGGCTTGAGCCGCATGACGGTTTCAGGCTGTCCTTCTCGATAGTTTTCAACCACCCTGCCATCGATGCCACCTCCACGAAGGTAACGATTGATTTTGCTGAACAGTCCTATGAGCGCGATGTGGCACGCGCGCGAACCTTTGGCTTCATGCAGGATGTCGAGTTCATGCGCGCCAACGGTCTGGCGCTGGGGGGCAGCCTCGACAACGCGATCGTGATGGATGAGTATCGCGTGCTCAACAGCGAGGGCTTACGCTACCCCGATGAGTTCGTCAAGCACAAGGTGCTCGATGCGATTGGCGACCTCTATCTGTGCGGACACCCGCTGCTGGCGGCCTATTCTGCTCACAAGGCCGGACATGCCCTGAACAACGAGGTGCTGCGCGTGCTGCTCGCCGATGCGTCGGCCTGGGAAATCGTCAGTTTCGATCAGGCTGCCGCCGCGCCCGAGGGGGTGAGCCGCCTCTTCGCGCTGCCTGCCGTGGCCGAGCACATGCCATGCTGATCGTCAGGCTGTTTGCGCTCCTCGCACTGATCGGCATCGGTGGCTCGCTGCTGGCATGGCTGTTTACCGGGAACCCCCGTTATCGTCAGCTGGCTTGGACCTTCTTTCGCGCAGCCGTGGTGATCCTGTTCGTTTTTCTGGCCCTGTTCGCCATCGAGCGGGTGCTGATCATCGCCTGAGCGTCACCGTTACTGGACCTGCCGGCCGCTTGCGAATGCACTGTGTGACCTGAACCGGTGAGCCAATGACCCGACGGCACTCCGTCATCATCCTGTTGTTCGTCGCACATTTCCTCGGGGTGCTATCCTCGCTGGATGCGCTGATGTCTACCCGGACTTCGCAGGGGACGGTGGCCTGGATCGTATCGCTGAGCACCTTCCCCTATGTTGCCGTACCCGCCTACTGGGTGTTCGGCAAAAGCCGCTTCAATGGCTATGTGATTGGCCGCCGTGACGACGACTCACGTCTCTATCACGAACTCTCCCAGAAGATGGCCCTGGTTGCCGGTCATGCGGTGAGCCTGCCGGAGGGGCAACCCTCCCTGCGTGTGATCGAGACGCTGGCCAAAATGCCCTTGCTCGGTGGCAACACGGTTGAACTGCTGATCGATGGTGAGCAAACCTTCGACAGCATTTTTGCCGGTATCGAGGCCGCCGAGCGTTATCTGCTGGTGCAGTTCTACATCGTGCGCGACGATGCACTGGGTCGTGAATTGCAGCGCCGCCTCATCGAGCGGGCCAGGGCCGGTGTGGCAGTGCATTTCCTGTACGACGAAATCGGCAGCTATCGCCTGCCTTCACGCTATGTGGCCGAACTGCGCGAAGCCGGGGTGAGCGTGCGTCCGTTCCATTCCACGCAGGGCACGGGCAACCGCTTTCAGCTGAATTTCCGCAATCACCGCAAGATCGTCGTGGCCGATGGGGTGAAGGGCTGGGTGGGCGGTCTCAACGTTGGCGACGAGTACATGGGGCGCAGCGCACGCTTTGGTCACTGGCGTGACACGCACCTCGCCCTGGAAGGGCCGGCGGTGTTTGGCCTGCAGTTGTCCTTCATCGAGGACTGGCATTGGGCCAGTGGCGAAATCCTGGATTTCGAATGGCAGGCCGCCGAGGCCGCCGATGCGGGGGTGCCGGTGCTGGTGTTGCCCACCGGGCCGGCAGATCGCTTCGAGACGGCGAGTCTGATGGTGCAACAGGCGATTGCCTCGGCCAGCGAGCGAATCTGGATTTCCAGTCCATATTTTGTGCCGGACGAAGGGGTGCAGTCCGCGCTCAAGCTGGCCGCCCTGCGGGGGGTGGATGTGAGGGTGCTGATCCCTGAGCGACCGGACAACCTCCTCACCTACTTTGCCGCTTACGCCTTCATTACCCCGCTACTGGAGGCCGGGGTTCGGGTGTTCCGCCACGACCGGGGCTTTCTGCATGGCAAGGTGATGCTGGTCGATGCCTCTGCTTCGGCGGTTGGCACGGTGAATCTCGACAACCGCTCCTTCCGTCTCAACTTCGAGATCACGGCCTGGGTCATGGACCGGGCGTTTGCTGGGCGCATGGAGGCAATGTTTGCAGACGATTTCCGGCATGCCCGAGAAATGACGCCGGACGATGTGCAGGCCCGCCCATGGTGGTTCCGGCTGGCTTCGCGAGCGGCCTATTTGACGGCACCCGTGCTGTAGTCGGGCCGCTCAGCTCTGGCTGCGTTCGATCAGCCGCTCCATCGACGCGCGCAATTCGGAGCCTGCCGGCAGTGATTCGGCAAACCGGGCAAGGCTGCGCTTGGCCTCTTCGCTGATTGTGCGTGGTTCGGTGTGGCGGGTGGGGGGGGGCTCCGGGCGCATCTGCACCTTCACCTGTATCTGGGTAATCAGAATGCCCTGTTCGCCCAGCCTGCGGATCAGTGACGGGGCGATTTGCTTGAGTTTCACCGCAATCGCGCCGTTGCGGGCCAGCAGCACCAGCGTGCCGTCCTTGAGGTTGCCCACCGACGCCCCCTCGACGAGATGGGCGGGCAGCAGACGGCCGAGCAGTGTCTGCAGCTTCATGAGCTGGCGGGCGTGGTCCTGCAGGCGCTCAAGCGCGCTGCCATGTCCGAGAAAACGCTGGAGTGACTGGGTCATGGGTGGATGGTAGGCCTGCGACCGACGCGCTGCAAGCTCGCATGTGCACCCCACGCGGGCACTATTCGGGGCAAATGACTCCGGCGTGCTAAAATTGCGCATTTGCCGAATTCGGACCCAGCACACATCCATGATCTCCGGCCTGTTCAAGAAAATCATCGGCAGTCGCAACGACCGCCTCATCCGTCAGTACTCCAAGACCGTGCGCAAGATCAATGCGCTTGAGCCTGCGATTGCTGCCCTGTCCGACGAGGATCTGCGCGGCAAGACCGCCGAGTTCAGGCAGCGGATCGAGAACGGACAGTCGCTGGACGACCTGCTGCCCGAGGCTTTCGCGGTGGTCCGCGAAGCGGGCAAGCGGGTGCATGGCATGCGGCACTTCGACGTGCAGCTGATCGGCGGCATGGTGCTGCACAACGGCAAGATTGCCGAAATGCGCACCGGCGAGGGCAAGACCCTGGTGGCCACGCTGCCGGCCTACCTGAACGCGCTGAGTGGCAAGGGCGTGCATGTGATCACGGTCAACGACTACCTGGCCAGTCGCGACGCCGACTGGATGGGCCGCATCTACGGCTTCCTGGGGCTGACCACCGGTTGCAACCTGTCGCGCATGCCGCATGTGCAAAAGCAGGCCGCCTACGCGGCGGACATCACCTACGGCACCAACAACGAATTCGGCTTCGATTACCTGCGCGACAATATGGTGTATTCGGTCGCCGAGCGGGTGCAGCGGCCCCTGTCCTTTGCGATCGTCGATGAAGTCGACTCCATCCTCATCGACGAGGCACGCACCCCGCTGATCATCTCCGGCCAGGCCGAGGATCACACCGACCTGTACCTCAAGCTCAACCAGTTGCCGCCCATGCTCAAGCAGCAGGAGGGCGAGGGCGACAACATCGTCGAGCCGGGCGACTACACGGTCGACCTCAAGGCGCGTCAGGTGCTGCTCACCGAGGCGGGCCACGAGAATGCGGAACAGATCCTGACCCGCATGGGGCTGCTGGCCGAGGGCACCAGCCTGTATGACCCGGGCAACATTCTGCTGGTGCATCACCTGTATGCCGCGCTGCGCGCGCACTCGCTGTACCACAAGGATCAGCACTATGTGGTGCAGAACGGCGAAGTGGTCATCGTCGACGAGTTCACCGGCCGCCTGATGGCCGGCCGCCGCTGGTCCGACGGCCTGCACCAGGCGGTGGAGGCGAAGGAGGGGGTGAAGGTCCAGGCCGAGAACCAGACGCTGGCCTCGATCACCTTCCAGAACTATTTCCGCATGTACGACAAGCTCTCCGGCATGACCGGTACGGCGGATACCGAAGCGTTCGAGTTCCACTCCATCTATGGTCTGGAAACCGTGATCGTTCCGACCAACCGTCCGATGCAGCGCAAGGATGAGAACGACAAGGTGTACCGCACCGCGAAGGAGAAGTGGCAGGCGGTCGTCGAGGACATCCGGGGTTGCGTGGAGCGCGGTCAGCCGGTACTGGTCGGCACCACCTCGATCGAGGTGAACGAATTCCTGTCGCGCGAGCTGAAGAAGGTGAACCTGGCGCACCAGGTGCTCAACGCCAAGCAGCACGACAGCGAGGCGGGCATCGTGGCACAGGCCGGTCGGCCGGGCGTGGTGACGATTGCCACCAACATGGCAGGCCGGGGAACCGACATCGTGCTGGGGGGCGGCATCGAGCCGGAGCTGGAGAAGATCCGTCAGGATGCCGACCTCTCCGAAGAGGACAAAGCCGCACGCATTGCGCAACGCCGTGCCGAATGGCAAAAGGTGCATGATCAGGTGCTGGCCGCCGGTGGCCTGCACATCATCGGTACGGAACGGCACGAGTCGCGCCGCATCGACAACCAGTTGCGCGGACGTGCCGGCCGTCAGGGGGATCCGGGTTCCAGCCGCTTCTATCTGTCGCTCGAAGACCCGCTGATGAAGATTTTTGCCGGCGACCGCCTGAACGCCATCATGGTGCGCCTGAAGATGCCCGAAGGCGAAGCAATCGAACACAGCATGGTGACCCGCTCGCTGGAGTCTGCTCAGCGCAAGGTGGAGCAGCGCAACTTCGACATCCGCAAGCAACTGCTCGAATACGACGATGTTTCCAACGACCAGCGCAAGGTGATCTACCAGCAGCGCAACGAGCTGCTCGCCTCCGACAACATCAGCGACACCATTACCGCCATGCGCGAAGGGGTGCTGCATGACACCTTCCGCGTGCATGTGCCGCTCGACAGCGTCGAAGAGCAGTGGGACATCCCCGCGCTTGAGCAGAACCTCGCCAGCGAGTTCCAGCTCAAGCTGCCGCTGGGCGAATGGCTGAAGGCCGAACCCAATCTGGACGACGAGGAGTTGCTCAAGCGCATTGTCGACGCAGCCAACCAGGGCTATGCGGCAAAGATCGAGGGCATCGATGCAAAGGCCTGGCACATGTTCGAGCGCAACGTGATGCTGCAGAGCCTGGACAACCACTGGCGCGAGCATCTGGCGGCGCTCGATCACCTGCGCCAGGGCATTCATCTGCGCGGTTATGCGCAGAAGAATCCGAAGCAGGAATACAAGCGCGAATCCTTCGAGCTGTTCGAAACCCTGCTCGACACCGTGCGCCGCGATGTGACCAAGCTGCTGATGACCGTGCAGATCCGCGCCGAGTCGCAGCTTGAGGAAGCCGAGCGTCCTGCAGAAGTGAAGGATGTGGAGTACCACCATTCCAGCTACGATGAAGCATTGGGCGGTGACGATGAGTCTGCGTCCGCAGGGGTGCAGCAGCGGGTGAATGCCATGCCCAAGGTTGGCCGTAACGATCCCTGCCCCTGCGGCTCAGGCAAGAAGTACAAGCATTGCCATGGCAAGCTCAGCTGAGCGCCGCCTTTGAGGCGCTTGCCGGTGACTTCATGACGGACGGCCCTGAGGGGCCGTTCGTCGTCTACCTGGGCAAAAATCATGAAATCTGGATTGAAACAGATACAGGACCCGGGGTCGGCACGGCCCGCAGCGGGGGCGGAGCGCCCGCAGCCGGTGAATGCGGCGGGCTGGGTGGAGCGCATCCGCGAGGAGGAAATGCCCGCCCTTGGGGCCACTGTGGCCTTGGTGCAGTCAGTGACCAACGACGAGAAGGCCTCCACCGCCAAGCTTGCGCAGGTCATCTTGCAGGACGCCGCGATGACCGCCAAGGTGCTGAAGCTGGCCAACAGCGCCTTCTTCAACCCGTCGCGCCACAGCATCAGCACCATCAGCCGTGCCATCGTGGTGCTTGGCATGGATGTGGTGGCCGAAATGGCGATCGGCATTCGTCTGGTCGACGCTCTGGTAAAGGGGGGCGTGCGCCAGCGTGTGGTGGAGGACATGGCCGGCTGCTTTCATGCCGCAGTGCTGGCCCGTTCTTTGTGTCGCATGCGGCGCGAGTCGCACGGCGAGGAAGTGTTCATCGCAACCCTGCTGTCGCGCGTGGGCGAGATGGCTTTCTGGGCGTTTGGGGGGGAGACGGCGGTCCGGCTCGATGCGCTGATGCGTGCGGGCACCCTGTCGCCCGAGGACGCCCAGCAGCAGGTGCTGGGTTTCAAGTTGTGGCAGATATCGCTGGGGCTGGCGCGCGAGTGGCGTCTGGGCACTTTGTTGCAGTCGGTGCTGGAGGGCGCGCGCAATCCCTCGCCGGCAGAGCAGTCCATCCTCTACGGCAAACAGTTGTCCGACGCTTTGCTGCAAGGCTGGCATGCCCCGGCCAGCTCTGCGCTGATCGAGCGACTGGCGGATTTCGTCAATCTGTCCCTGGAGGAGGTGCGCGAGGCGCTGGTCGACAGCACCGAGGAGGCGGCTCGGGTCGCGCAGTGTTTCGGGGCGACCGAGGCTGCGCGTCGCATCCCCGGCGGTTCTCCGCCAGCCAGCACAGAGGATGAGCAGGACGCCTTGCAGGGGCAACCCGACCCCCTCCTGCAGTTGAAGATCCTGCGCGAGCTGTCGGGGCTGATTGCCAGTCGTGCCTCACTCAACCAGGTGCTCACCCTGGTGCTCGAAGGGTTGTTCCGCGGGGTGGGGTTTGATCGGGTGCTGTTTGCGATGCTCACCCCCAACCGCCAGCAGTTGGTCGGCAAGGCGGGGCTGGGAGTGGGCATCGACTCCCTGCGGCAGCGCTTCATCTTCTCATTGGGCAATGATGCCGACGACCTGTTCGTGGGCTTCTTTGCACACAAGGCCGCCTTGCGCATCGAGGGCGACCGCGCCCGTAACGGACTGCGTGCCGATCGCCTGCAGATGGTGACGAATGCACAACAGGCGTGCATTGCGCCGATTGAAGTGCGCGGGCATGTGGTCGGGCTGTTCTATGTCGACCGCAGCGTGCGCGGTCAGGACATCGACGACGAGGCGTTCGAAGCTTTCCAGCTCTTCGTGCAGCAGGTATCGATTGCCGCAAACCGGGGCGACCCGGCGGGGTGAGGCAATGAGCCGGTGGAGGGGCGGCGCGGCTGATTGCAGCGCATGCACCCGTTGCGCGGCTGAAGCTACAATGTGCGCTTCATTTCAATGCCGAATCCTGTTAACGGAGAAAACCGCATGCCCGTAAATTACTCGACGCCCGATGCCTCGGAACTTTATCCGGTCAGCGGGGTGCAGCTTGGCGTGGCCGAAGCCGGCATCCGCAAGCACAACCGCCGCGACCTGACCCTGATCCAGCTCGACGAGGGTAGCCGTGTGGCGGGGGTGTTCACCCGCAACCGCTTCTGTGCCGCGCCGGTGCAGCTGTGCCGCAAGCACTTGCCCGAGGGGCATATTCGTGCGTTGGTGATCAATACCGGGGTGGCCAATGCCGGTACCGGCGCCGAAGGCCTGGCTGCCGCGCAGCGCACCTGCCAGGCGGTGGCCGAGTTGATGGAGATTGCGCCCGAACAGGTGCTGCCGTTCTCCACCGGGGTGATTCTGGAGCCCCTGCCGGTCGAGCGCCTGGTGGCCGGATTGCCTGCGGCGGCGGCCGCGCTGCGCAAGGACGGCTGGCACGATGCGGCGCATGCGATCATGACCACCGACACGGTGGCCAAGGCCGTGTCGCGCACGGTGGACATCGATGGCCGGCAGGTGACCATCACCGGCATCAGCAAGGGGGCCGGCATGATCAAGCCCAACATGGCGACAATGCTTGGTTTTGTGGCCACCGATGCCCATGTTTCGCAGGCGCTGCTCGACCGTTTGGTGGTGGAAGCGGCCGACCTGTCGTTCAACAGCATCACGGTGGATGGGGACACCTCCACCAACGACTCCTTCATCCTGATGGCCACCGGGCAGGCCGAGCATGCGGAACTGATCGACGAGGCCAGCGCCGCCTACCAGCAGTTGCGCGAAGCGGTGATCGATGTGTCGGTCAGGCTGGCGCAGGCGATTGTGCGCGATGGCGAAGGGGCGACGAAGTTCATGTCCATCCAGGTCGAAGGCGGACGCGACCGTGAGGAGTGCCGCAAGGTGGCCTATGCGGTGGCACATTCTCCGCTGGTGAAGACGGCGTTCTTTGCCTCCGATCCCAATCTGGGCCGCATCCTCGCGGCCATCGGTTATGCCGGCATCGAAGATCTGGACGTGTCGTCGATCCGGGTGTGGCTGGGAAATGACAGCGAGTCGGTGCTGGTCGCTGAGCAGGGTGGCCGTGCGAGCGCCTACCGCGAGGAAGACGGCGCGCGCCTCATGGCGGGGGCCGAGATCACCGTCCGCGTCGATCTGGCCCGTGGCGCACACACGGCCACCGTGTGGACCTGCGACTTTTCGTATGACTATGTGAAGATCAACGCGGACTATCGCTCCTGATCCTCACACCGCCTGCCGGCCGGCCCGGGCTCAGTTCAGCACACCGGGCACGGCCAGCGTGAAGGGGGCGATCGGGGCATCGAAGCGGTAGCCGTCTTCGGCCTGCATCTGGTAGCTGCCCTGCATTGCGCCCACCGGCGTTTCCAGCACTGAGCCGCTGGTGTAGCGGAACTGCTCGCCGGGGGCGAGATGCGGCTTTTCGCCGATCACGCCTTCGCCCCTCACTTCCTGCCGGCTGCCCGTGCCATCGGTGATGATCCAGTGGCGACCGAGCAGGGTGGCGGGCACCGCTCCGGTGTTGGTGATGGTGATGTGGTAGGCAAACACATAACGCTTTTCATCCGGATCGGACTGGCTCTCGATGTACTCGGCCACTGCCTGTACCTGAATCCGGTATTTCGTGTCCTCAAGCCTGGTGCTGTTCATCTCGCAGGGATTCCTCTGTCAGCCTTTATCGTCTTTGAGCGGTAAAATAGCACTTTTGTCAGGAAATTTCGTCATGACCATTTCGCCGCTTGTTGCGCTTTCTCCGCTCGATGGCCGTTACCACGGCAAGGTTGCCGGCTTGCGTGAGCATTTTTCCGAGCATGGACTGATTCGCAACCGGGTGCGGGTCGAGGTCGAGTGGCTCAAGGCGCTCGCTGCCGAACCCGCGCTGGCCGAGATTGCACCGTTCTCCGAAGCTACCCGCGCGGAACTCGACCAGGTCGTGAACACTTTCTCCACCGAGGACGGCGAGGCGGTGAAGGCCATCGAGGCGACCACCAATCACGATGTGAAAGCCATGGAGTACTGGCTCAAGCAGCGTCTGGCACACAATGCCGAAGTCACCAAAGTGTCGGAGTTCATTCACTTTGCGTGCACCTCCGAAGACATCAACAACACTTCGCATGCCCTGATGCTGCGCCAGGGGCGCGACGAGGTGCTGCTGCCGGCGCTCGACGCGGTGATTGCCCGCTTCCGCGACCTGGCTCATCAACTGGCCGACCTGCCGATGCTCTCGCGCACACACGGCCAGCCGGCCAGCCCGACCACGCTGGGCAAGGAAATGGCCAACATCGCCGCGCGCCTGCTGCGTGCCCGGGCGAGCATTGCCGGGGTGTCGCTCACCGCGAAGTTCAACGGTGCCGTCGGCAACTACAATGCCCACCTTTCCGCCTGGCCCGAGTTTGACTGGGAAGGCTTCAATCGCAGCTTCATCGAATCGCTGGGCCTGGAGTTCAATCCCTACACCATCCAGATCGAGCCGCACGATGCCATGGCCGAGCTGTTCGATGCCACGGCCCGCGCCAACACCATTCTGCTCGATGCCTGCCGTGACATCTGGATGTACATCTCGCTGGGCTACTTCAAGCAGAAACTGAAGGAAGGCGAGGTGGGCTCCTCCACCATGCCGCACAAGGTCAATCCGATCGACTTCGAGAATGCGGAAGGCAACCTGGGGATTGCGAACGCAGTGCTGCGCCACTTCTCGGAAAAGCTGCCGGTGTCGCGCATGCAGCGCGACCTGACCGATTCCACCGTGCTGCGCAACATGGGCGTGGGCTTTGGCCATACCGTGCTGGCGCTCGATGCCTGCCTGCGTGGTCTGAACAAGCTCGAGGCCGATCCGCAGCGCCTGGCGGCCGATCTGGACCAGGCGTGGGAGGTGCTCGCCGAGCCGGTGCAGACGGTGATGCGCCGTTTCGCGATCGAGAACCCGTATGAGCAACTCAAGGCCATGACCCGTGGCAAGGGCATCACCCGTGAGGCGCTGCACGACTTCATCCGCACGCTGGCGATCCCGGAGCACGACCGTGCGCGCCTGCTCGCGATGACGCCGGCCAGCTATGCCGGCAAGGCCGCCGAGCTGGCGCGGCGCATCTGAAGGCTCACGGAGGACTTGCGATGGCATTTGCCGACACACTGAAAAGCCTGCCCAAGGTGTCGCACCTTGAGGCGCTGAGCCTGATCGACGCGACCGAGGCCGTGGTGGCCAGCATCGAGAACAAGCCGGGGCAGGCGGGTTCTCTTGTGGTGTACAACCATCTTGCCCAGCTGTACGGTGCGATCACCCCTGAAGCGGCAAAGAAGGGGCTTGAGCTGTACGCCGAGCACACCGAGGATGCGCGTGCCCACCCCGGCAAGCATCCCAACATCGACCGCCTGTTCGGGCTCATCGAGCGCAACGAAACCCTGCGCATTAAGCAGGTGTTTGCGGTCTGAGCCGGCACGAAGCGATACTGCGCCGTTCATGAAAAAAGCACCCTGAGCGGGTGCTTTTTTGTGGGTGCGTATTGATTGCTTGAAGGGATTTTCTTGAGGGCGTCAGACGACGGCTTCTTCCTTTTCCTTTTTCGGCTTCACGAACTGCTCGCGAGATACGCCGAGCCACATGACCAGCGGGCTGGAAACCAGCATCGAGGAGTACATGCCAAAGATGATGCTGATGGCCAGGGCGAGCGAGAAGTAATGCAGGGTCTCGCCACCGAACAGCAGCATGGTGAACACCACCATCAAAGTGGTGGTGTGGGTGATGACGGTGCGGGAAATCACCCGTGTAATGGCGTGGTTGATCACTTCGGGCGTGGTCATGCCACGCCGTTTCTGGAAGGTTTCGCGCACACGGTCGAACACGATCACCGTTTCGTTCACCGAATAGCCCAGCGCGGCCAGAATCGCGGCCAGCACCGGCAGGGAGAAGTCCCACTGGAACAGCGCAAAGAAGCCCAGGATCACGATCATGTCGTGCAGGATCGCGACAATCGCCGCCACCGCAAAGCGCCACTCGAAGCGCAGCGCCAGGTAGATCATGATGCCGATGAGCACGAACAGCAGCGCCAGCGCCCCCTCTTCGGCAAGCTCCTCGCCGATCTGCGGGCCGACGTACTCGGCCCGACGCAGTTCGGGTGTGGGCCCGTCCATCGCCTGCAGGGCCGTCATCACGGTTTCCGAAATGCGGGTCGAGTCCATGTTCTCGCGGGTCGGCAGGCGTACCAGCACATCGCGGGCGCTGCCAAAGTGCTGCACCTGCGCATCGCTGTAGCCCTGCTGCACGAGCACCTGCCGGATGGGTTCGACCTGGACCACCTCGGGGTAATTCACCTCGATCAGTGTGCCGCCGGTGAATTCCACCGACAGGTTCAGACCGCGTGTGGCGATGAAAAAGATCGCCAGCACCACGGTCAGGATGGAAAAGATGTTGAACTTCAGCGCATGGCGCATGAAGGGAATGTCATTCCTGACCTTGAAAAATTCCATTGCAATCGTTCCTTTGCCGTTGCGGGATCAGCCAATGCGCACTTTCTGGATCTTGCGCTGACGGCCATATACGAGATTGACCAGCATGCGCGACACCAGCACGGCGCTGAACACCGAAGTCAGGATGCCCAGGCACAGCACCACCGCAAAGCCGCGCACCGGTCCGGAGCCGAACACGAGCAGCGCGATGCCGGCGATGAAGGTGGTGATGTTGGCATCGAGAATGGTGTCGAAGGCGCGTTCGTAACCGGCATTGATCGCAGCCTGGGGGGACACTCCGTTGCGCAACTCCTCGCGTATGCGTTCGTTGATCAGCACGTTGGCGTCGATGGCCATGCCCAGGGTGAGGGCGATGGCGGCAATGCCGGGCAGGGTGAGGGTGGCCTGAAGCAGCGACAGCAGCGCGATCAGCAGCACCAGGTTGGCGGCGAGCGCGGTGACCGAAATCAGGCCGATCGTCGAGTAATACACCGCGATGAACACTGCAATCGCAACCATGCCCCACATCACCGAGTTGAAGCCCCGCGCAATATTCTCGGCGCCGAGGCTTGGGCCGACGGTGCGTTCCTCGATGATGTCCATCGGAGCGGCAAGGCTGCCGGCACGCAGCAGCAGGGCCACGTCGTTGGCTTCGGTGGTGGTCATGCGGCCGGAAATCTGCACCCGGCCACCACCGATCTCGGTGCGGATCACCGGGGCGGTGACCACTTCACCCTTGCCCTTTTCGATCAGCAGGATGGCCATGCGCTTGCCGACGTTCTCGCGGGTGATGTCGCGGAAGATGCGTGCCCCGGCCGAGTCCAGCGTCAGATGCACCGCAGGCTCGTTGGTCTGCCCGTCGAAGCCCGGCTGGGCATCGGTGAGCCGGTCGCCAGTGAGCATCACCTGGTTGCGCACCAGCAGGGGCGCGCCGCCACGTTCGGTATACAGCTCGGTGCCGAAGGGCACCTGTCCGTTGAGCGCCGCTTCGAGGGCGCCGGGCGAGTCATCGACCATGCGCACTTCCAGCGTGGCGGTACGGCCGAGAATGTCCTTGGCCTTGGCGACATCCTGCACGCCGGGCAGTTGCACCACGATGCGGTCGGCGCCCTGCTGCTGGATCACGGGTTCGGCCACGCCCAGCTCGTTGATCCGGTTGTGCAGGGTGGTGATGTTCTGTTTCAGGGCAAACTCACGAATGGTCAGCTGGGCCTGCGGGGTGAGCGTGGCGATCAGCTTCAGGTCGCCCGGGCCGTCGTCCCGGTCGGCCAGCTGGAGTTCGTTGCTGTTGTTGGTGATCGCACGCCGGGCGGCGTCACGCTGCTCCGCATCGCGGAAGCGCAGGTGGATGCTGTTGCCGTCCCGGTTGATGCCGGCATGGCGCACGCTGCGGTCGCGCATCAGGGTGCGCAGGTCGCCCGCAGTGGAGTCCAGGCGCTTGGTGATGGCGCCCTCCATGTCCACCTGGAGCAGGAAATGCACCCCGCCACGCAGGTCCAGGCCCAGATACATCGGCAGGGCCTTGATCGAGGTCAGCCACGCGGGAGAGGCGGGCAGCAGGTTGAGGGCAACCACATAGGTCGGGTCGCTGGGGTCGGGGTTGAGGGCGCCTTCGATCACATCGCGGGCGCGCAGCTGATCGTCGGTGCCGTCGAAACGAAAGCGCAGGCTGTTCGCATCCGCAAGCTGGCCGGTATGCGTGATGCCGGCCTCGCGCAGTGCGGCTTCGATGGGGGCGACCAGGCTGGTATCCAGTCTGACGGTTGCCTTGCCGCTCGAAACCTGGACTGCCGGCACTTCGCCATAGAAATTCGGGAGGGTGTAGATCAGGCCGAAGAACAGGACCAGACCAATGAGAATGTTCTTCCAGAGCGGATAGCGATTCATGTGTTGTCAGTGGGGCTAGTGGGGAGTCGGGAAGGCCGGGTCGCGGGCCTGCTGCATGCCGGGGGCAGGCGCAGGCCCGGAGGAGCGAGGGCGGCGCATGCAGTGGGTGCGCCGCCGCGTCGTGTCGACGTCAGAGGCTTTTCAGCGTTCCCTTGGGCAGAACGGTGGCGATGGCCTGGCGCTGCACGACGACATTCACCTTGTCGGCGACTTCGATGTGGATGAAGTTGTCACCCAGGTCGCTCACGCGGCCGGTCAGCCCGCCCTGAGTCACCACTTCGTCGCCCTTGGCGAGTGCGGCGACCATGGCTTTGTGTTCCTTGGCACGTTTCATCTGTGGACGGATCATCAGGAACCACAGGATGATGAACATCAGGATCAGGGGCAGCAGCCCCATCAGGCCACCGGACGGATCGCCTTGTGCGGCCTGGGCATAAGCATTGGAAATGAACACTCTGGAACTCCGAATGGATGAAAAAACGCTGAATTATAACAGTACAGCCGGTTGCGCCCGACGGCTCACGCACCGCGTGCGCGGTCGCTGGCGAAACGCTCGCGGAAGGCCTGGAAGCGGCCATCCGCAATGGCGTCGCGCATTTCGGCGGTGAAACGCTGGTAGTAACGCAGGTTGTGGACGGTATTGAGCATGCTGCCGAGGATTTCGTTCGTTTTGTGCAGGTGATGCAAATAGGCACGGCTGAAATTGCGGCAGGTGTAGCAGTCGCAGCTTTCATCCAGCGGGCGGGTGTCCTGCCGGTGGCTGGCATTCTTGATCTTGATGTCGCCAAAGCGGGTAAACAGCCAGCCGTTGCGTGCGTTGCGGGTGGGCATCACGCAGTCGAACATGTCGATGCCGGCGGCCACGCCTTCGACGATGTCTTCCGGCGTGCCTACGCCCATCAGGTAGCGGGGCTTGTCTGCGGGCAGGCGCGGGGCGGTGTGGGCGAGAATGCGCGCCATGTCTTCCTTGGGCTCGCCAACCGACAGGCCACCGATCGCAAAGCCCGGAAAACCGACTTCGGTCAGGCCGGCCAGCGATTCATCGCGCAAGTCCTCGTACATGCCGCCCTGCACGATGCCGAACAGGGCGTTCGGGTTGCCGAGCTGGTCGAATGCATCCCGCGAGCGCTGCGCCCAGCGCAGCGACAGCTGCATGGAGCGGGCGGCTTCGTCGCGGGTGGCCGGGTAAGGCGTGCATTCGTCGAAGATCATTGCGATGTCGGAGTTGAGCACCGTCTGGATGCGCATCGACTCCTCCGGGGTCAGGAATAGCCGCGCACCATCGATGGGCGAGGCGAACTTCACGCCTTCCTCGGTGATCTTGCGCAGCGCCCCCAGGCTGAACACCTGAAAACCGCCCGAGTCGGTGAGGATCGGCTTGTCCCAGCCCATGAAGCGATGCAGGCCTCCATGCGCAGCAATCACCTCCAGCCCCGGGCGCAGCCACAGGTGGAAGGTATTGCCCAGGCAGATTTGCGCACCGATCTCCGACAACGACTGTGGTGTCATGGCCTTTACCGTGCCGTAGGTGCCGACCGGCATGAAAACGGGCGTCTGCACCGTGCCATGGGCCAGGGTCAGACGGCCCCGACGGGCCTGGCCGTCCTGCGCGAGAAGTTCAAACTGCATCGTTGGTGTCCTGTGTGTTGCGGTGGGTGATGAACATTGCATCGCCGTAGCTGAAGAAGCGGTAGCCCCGGTCAATGGCGTGGGCGTAGGCCTGACGCATCGGAGCCATGCCCGCGAGTGCGGAGACCAGCATCAGCAGGGTGGATTTGGGCAGGTGGAAGTTGGTGATGAGCGCATCGACCACCTGAAAGCGGAAACCGGGCAGGATGAACAGTTCGGTTTCCCCACTGCCGGCCTCCAGCGGGCCGTCCTGCGCGGCGCCCTCCAGGGCGCGCAGGCTGGTGGTCCCCACCGCAATCACCCGGCCGCCGCGTGCCCGGGTGTCGGCGATGGCCTGCACCGTGTCCTGCGGCAGCACATAGCGCTCGCGGTGCATGCGGTGCTGGCCCAGGTCATCCACGCGCACGGGCTGGAAGGTGCCCGCGCCCACATGCAGGGTCAGCCAGGCGGTGCGGATGCCGTGACCGGCCAGTCGGTCGAGCATCGCCTGGTCGAAGTGCAGGCCAGCCGTGGGCGCCGCGACGGAGCCGGGGTGGCGGTTGTACACCGTCTGGTAGCGGGATTCGTCCACCTCGTCGGCGGTGCGCTCGATGTACGGTGGCAGCGGCAGCTTGCCATGGCGCTCCAGCAGGGCTTCGAGCGGTTCGGTGTCGGGGAAGCGCAAGTGAAAGAACTCGCCCACCCGGCCCAGTACCTCGACCTCGAAGGCGTCGGCCAGGCGCAGCCGGGTGCCGGTGCCGGGGGACTTGCTTGCGCGCACCTGGGCCAGGGCCTCATGGGTGCCAACCGGCCGCTCCACCAGCACCTCCACCTTGCCGCCGGTCTGCTTGGTGCCGTGCAGTCGGGCATGAATCACCCGGGTGTCGTTGAACACCAGCAGGTCGTCCGGCCGCAGCAGGTCGGGCAGGTCGGAGAAACGGCGGTCATGCAGTTGGGTCAGCATTGGGCCGTCGAGCACCAGCAGCCGGCTGTCGGTGCGTTCGGGCAGAGGCGCCTGGGCGATGAGCGCCTCGGGCAGGGTGTAATCAAAATCGTCGAGTTTTAGTGACATTTGCTTGCTGCCCACGGGGCGTTTGTTGGATAATGCGCAACTTCCCAGCCGGGATGGCGGAATCGGTAGACGCAGCGGACTCAAAATCCGCCGCTGGCGACAGTGTGAGGGTTCGAGTCCCTCTCCCGGCACCATCATTTGTACGGAATCCATTCCGTACTGTCTTTTTCCTTTCCTTGATTTCCCCCGTTCGACGCCCACATGCAGTTACGCTGCAGAATGTGCGACGGCTGTCCGAGAGACGCAGGGTGCGAGATTATACGTGCGAACGCATGCATCCGTGCGGCCTCGGCTTGGGGCTTGGGGCAATCGCATGAAGTGCCAAGCAGAACGGGGGTGGGTCCCGTAGGAGCGGCTTTAGCCGCGAAAGCAGCGCTGTTCGCGGCTAACGATGCCGCGAGTCCGCCGCACCCTGGTGAAACCCTGCGTGAGGATGTTCTGCCGGCACTGGGATTGACGGTGACCCAGGCGGCACAGGAGCTTGGCATCAACCGCGTAACGCTTTCTCGGGTGCTGAACGGCAAGGCGGGCATCAGCGTTGATCTTGCCTTGCGTCTGGATGCGTGGCTCGATGGCCCGAGCGCGGAAAGCTGGCTGAAGGGCCAGATTGCCTATGATCTGTGGCAGGCCGGGCAGCGAGGGCAAACGAAAGTCGCCGTTCGCCGCGCGGCCTGAATCGGCCCGCTCCCCCTGAGCGGGCTGGTAGCGGAATCGAGACGGCCGCTGCCTGCATCGCAGCGCGGGTGAGCATTCGGCGTTCGTTGCCGGGCGATGCGAGGGCGTGTGTCTGCGCCCCCGTACAGTCTTCTCATGATTGACGACATGTGAATCATGACCCACAATTCGGCCATGTTCGAGATTCTCCAGAGCGACGAGTTCAAGACTTGGCACGGGCGCTTGCGTGACCCGGTGGCTCGCGCCCGCATTTCATCCAGGCTTCGGCTTGCCGGGCAGGGCAATCTGGGCGACTGGAAGTCCTTGCGAGATGGCGTCTCGGAGATGCGGATCGATGTCGGGCCGGGCTACCGGCTCTATTTCACGCGGCGGGGCAACATGGTCATCGTGCTGCTGTGTGGAGGAGACAAGCGCAAGCAGGACGCCGACATCGGGCGGGCGGTGGCGATTGCCAAGAACTGGAAGGAGTAAATCATGGAAAAGCCCATGGCCATTGACATCCCGGAAGGGTTCAGCCGCTGGGACGCGGCCGAGTCGCTCACGACCGAGAAAGACATGGTGCTGTATTTCGAGGCGTGCCTCGCAGACGATCCGGGCGACGGTAGCCTGATTCGCGCGGCGCTGGGCGATATCGCGCGTGCGCGTGGCATGAGTCAGCTTTCCCGCGACACCGGCCTGTCGCGCGAAGGGTTGTATCAGGCACTGTCGGCCAAGGGTAACCCGGAGTTTGCCACGGTGATGAAGGTCATCAAGGCGCTCGGTTTGAAGTTGCACGCCGAAGCCGTTCACAATTGATCCATGTCTTCATACGGCTCTTCAGGCGGCAACGGCACAGGCGTCTGCTGTCCCGCGCGGCCCGAACACTCCCGCTCCCCCCGAGCGGGTTGGTAGCGGAATCGACACGGCCGCTGCCTGCATCGCAGCGGTTGTCCTTGCCAACCGTCTCATCGTTGCGGCGCGACGAAAGCCCTTTTCTTGCTGCCGGCCTGACGCAGGTGTGGTGGCAACGGGAGATGGCGACCGATTTGACCCAGGTGCGCGGCAAGCCTCGGTCTTCAGGCGGTGGAGGATGTCAAGAGGAGTACGAAGCACTGCAACGCGAGTTACTGGCCAAGGGATTGCTGGATGGTTGAAATTGATCTGTTCACGTGCCAGTCGGAGGGCGCTGTCCGCTGTGCTCCGGTTGTTCGCCCGCTCGGCTGATGGCAAGCGTGGCGGGGTGGGTGATGCGGCGTTCCACCGAAATGGCGTAATAGGCTTCCCGGACCTGTGGCAGCACGCCAAGGCGGAAGACCTGATACTGCCGGCAGATTTGTTCGGCGATCAGCAGCGGGGCGGGGAAGATGCCTGCACCGGTTTCGCCAAAAGACTTCATCAGTGCGCTGTCGTCGAATTCTCCGACGATGCGCGGGGTGAGTTTCTGGCTGTCGAGCCAGTGCTGCAGCGGGCGGCGCAGGGCGGCATCCGGGCCGGGCAACAGCATCGGGGCGCGGTCAAGGCTGGCCGGAAAGCCGGTCGCGAATTGATTGTGCAGCTGTTCGGTGGCGAACAGGCCGATGGCCGACTCGGCCAGTTTGTGGCTGAAGCCGCGTACATCCATGTCGGATGGCATCGGACGGTCGGCCAGCACCACGTCGAGCTTGTGTATCGCGAGGTCGCCCAGCAGACGGTTCAGCTTGTCCTCACGGCAGAGGATGCGCACCGGTTCGGGCAGGGTCAGCGAGGGGGCCAGCAACCGTGCTGCGATGGCTTTCGGCACCACGTCGGCAATGCCCACACGGAAGGGCATGGCGCGGCCGGCTGCGCGGTTGTGCAGGGCCTCTTCCAGTTCGTTGCCGACACGGAAGATTTCTTCGGCGTAGTCGAGCACCATGCGGCCGGTTTCGGTGAGGGCCAGGCGGCGTCCCTGACGGCGGAACAGGGTTACGCCCAGTGCGCCCTCCAGGGTTGCGATCTGGCCGCTCAGCGTCTGTGGCGCCAGGCCGGTGAGTTCGGCGGCACGCGCCACGCCGCCTGCGCGGGCGACGCTCCAGAAATGCTGAAGTTGTTTGTAGTTGAGCATGAGAGTTCGAAAAAACCGGATAAAGATTTCGCTGAACTCGTATTTTATCGAACAGTCTTAAGATAGCATTCGCACATGAACGATTGACTCGCGCGCCGGCGGTTTCGGTTTGCGGGGAACTCGTGACGATGGGTCGGTCAAATACCTGCGGCATCGACAATCAAGCCCGCCGCAGCCCGCTGTCTGCGGAACCGATCCACCGACCAGTCATTTACAACGGTTTCAAAGGAGGATGAACATCCATGGACAATCGCAGCATGACGATGAACCGGGCTGAGGCTTCGGTTCTTTCCACCAACAAGGTGATCCGCAACACCTATGTGTTGCTGTCGATGACGTTGGCTTTTTCGGCCGTGGTCGCGGGCATCTCGATGGCGCTCAAGCTGCCGCATCCGGGTCTGATCCTGACGCTGGTCGGCTACTTCGGGCTGCTGTTCCTGACGGCAAAGTTGCGCAACAGCAGTGGCGGCATCTTCGCGGTGTTTGCGTTGACCGGCTTCATGGGCTACACCCTGGGACCGATCCTGTCGGCCTACCTGTCCCTGCCCAACGGCCACGCCATCGTGATGCAGGCGCTTGGCGGCACGGCGGCAATCTTCCTGGGGTTGTCGGCCTACGCGCTCACCTCCCGCAAGGATTTCTCCTTCATGGGCGGCTTCCTGATGGTGGGCATCCTGGTGGCCTTCCTGGCAGGACTTGGCGCAATCTTCTTCGAGATTCCCGGCCTCTCGCTGGCGGTTTCGGCGATGTTCGTGCTGCTCATGTCCGGCCTGATCCTGTATGAGACCAGCAACATCATTCACGGCGGCGAAACCAACTACATCATGGCGACGGTGACGCTGTATGTTTCGATCTACAACCTCTTCACCAGCCTGCTGCACCTGCTGGGTGTGTTCAACAGTGACTGAATCGCGCTTCGCTTGAATTGAGCGACGGGGCACCCGAGGGTGCCCCATTTTGTTTGGTGCGCCGCAATGGCATGAGTGGGCGCAGCGAGTACAATATGCCCCTTTTTTCAGGCAGGGTAGAGGGCAGATGAAAACCGCCTTTCTGGATTTCGAGCAGGCAGTTGCCGATCTGGAAGCCAAGATCGATCAATTGCGTTTCGTGCAGGACGACCCTGCGGTCGACCTGTCGGGTGAGATTGCGCGGCTGGAGAAGAAGAGCCAGTCGCTGACCCGGGACATCTATGCCAAGCTCACGCCGTGGCAGATTTCGCAGGTTGCGCGCCATCCGCAGCGCCCGTATACGCTGGATTATGTCCAGCACGCCTTCACCGACTTCGAGGAGTTGCACGGCGATCGTGCATTTGCCGACGACAAGGCAATCGTGGGCGGTCTGGCGCGTTTCAATGGCCAGCCCTGCGTGGTGATCGGCCATCAGAAGGGGCGCGACACCAAGGAAAAGATCCTGCGCAACTTCGGTATGCCGCGCCCGGAGGGGTATCGCAAGGCTCTGCGCCTGATGCGCCTTGCCGAGAAGTTCGGGATTCCGGTGTTTACCTTTGTGGACACCCCGGGGGCCTATCCGGGCATCGGTGCGGAGGAGCGTGGCCAGTCCGAAGCGATTGGTCACAACCTGTATGTGATGGCCGAGTTGAAGGTGCCGATCATCTCCACCGTGATCGGTGAGGGAGGTTCCGGCGGCGCGCTGGCGATTGCGGTGGCCGACCGTCTGCTGATGCTGCAGTACTCGACCTATTCGGTGATTTCGCCGGAGGGCTGCGCGTCCATTTTGTGGAAGAGCGCGGACAAGGCCTCGGTTGCGGCCGAGGCCATGGGCATCACGGCGGACCGTCTGAAGGGGTTGGGGCTGGTCGATCAGGTGGTGACCGAGCCGGTGGGCGGTGCGCACCGCGACCATGCCGAGATGGGCCAGAGCCTGCGCCAGGCCTTGCAGGATGCCCTGCGCCAGGTGATCGATCTGGATCCCGCCGAACTCGTCGAGCAGCGTCTGCAACGCCTGCTGGCCTATGGTCGCTTCAAGGACAAGGCGGCCTGACGGAAACCTCCATGCGCGGCTCGCACAGGCCTTGCATGAAGCCGGTGTGGGGCGGGGCGCGCGGCTGACGCTGGCGTTCAGCGGTGGGCTGGATTCGCGCGTGCTGCTCGAGTTGCTTGCCGATGTGGCGCCTGGTCTGGGCTTGCAGCTCGATGCGGCACATGTGCATCACGGGCTCAGTGCGCACGCCGAAGACTGGGTGAGGCTGTGTGAAGCTGCCTGTGCCGGTCGTGGCCTGCCGTTGCGGGTGTTCAGGGTGCAGGTGCCGCAGCCGCACCCGCTGGGGCTGGAGGCGGCGGCCCGGCAATTGCGTCATGCTGCGCTCGACAGTGTGGTCACTGACTGGTTGGTGTTTGCGCACCATCAGGACGATCAGGCCGAAACCCTGCTGTTCAGGCTGCTGCGCGGCAGCGGGGTGCGGGGGGCTGCGGCGATGCGCGCTCGGGTGCCGGCACACGCCGGCCGGCCGGGACGGTTGCGCCCCTTGCTCAATGTGCGTCGTGCCGAACTGGAAGCCTTTGCCCGTGCGGCCGGGTTGCGTTGGGTGGAGGATGAGAGTAACGCCGACACGCGCTTTGCGCGCAATTTTCTGCGTCACCGCATCATGCCGGAGTTGCAGGTGCTGGCCCCCGCGGCGGTGCCGGCGCTGGCGCGCGCAGCCGGGCAGTTTGCACAGGCGGATGAATTGCTTGAGGATCTGGCGCAGCTCGATCTGGCGCAGTGCGGCGGACTGCCGATGCGGCGTCCGGAGTTGCTGGCCCTGAGCGATGCGCGTCTGCTCAATCTCTTGCGCAGCCTGATTCGTGAGTTGGGCGAGTTGCCCCCCGCGCGGGCGCGTTTGCTGGAGGCCGTGCGCCAGTTGCGCGAGGCGCCCGGTCCGCTGTGCTGTGCGCTGGGGGCTTGCACCCTGCTGGTGTATCGCGACCGGGTGTGGCTGGAATCTGCTCGTCCTGCAACGCTGCCCGTGCCCCGGTCATGGTGCGGGGAGCGTGCCCTGCCTTGGTCGGGGGCAGAAGTGTGCTTTGAACCGGTGAACGGGGCGGGGTTGGATGCCGCACGGCTCGCCGGGGCAGGGGCGTGCCGGCTCGTGCCGCGCTGGCCGGGTTTGAGGATGCGCATGGCGCCCGAAGGGCCCCGACGCAGTTTCAAGAATTTGTGTCAGGAGGCGGGTATTCCGGCCTTTCTGCGGGAACGGTTGCCGGTGCTCGTGGTGGATGGGGAGCCGGTGTGGATTGCGGGCATTGGCTGTGCGCCCGCCTGGCGTTGCACATCTGGTCAGCCCGGTGTGCAGCCACGTTGGGACGTGGTGGGGGCGAATTTTTCGGCGGAGGGGGTCTGACTGTCGGTCGTGGTTTGCTGATAAAATGCCCGGTTTATCCCAACGCAACATTTTCAACTGGAGAATTGTCTCATGGCGATTGAACGCACGCTTTCCATCATCAAGCCCGATGCCGTCGCAAAGAACGTGATCGGCAAGATTTACCAGCGTTTTGAAGACGCTGGCCTGAAGGTCATCGCTGCCCGCATGATGCACCTGTCCGAGCAGGAAGCCGGCCAGTTCTACGCAGTGCACAAGGAGCGCCCCTTCTTCAAGGATCTGGTGTCGTTCATGGTGTCCGGTCCGGTGATGGTGCAAGTGCTCGAAGGCGAGAGCGCCATTGCCAAGAACCGTGAGCTGATGGGCGCGACCGACCCGAAAAAGGCCGATGCCGGCACCATCCGTGCAGACTTCGCCGATTCGATCGATGCCAACGCCGTACATGGTTCCGACGCTCCGGAAACTGCAGCGGTCGAAATCGCTTTCTTCTTCCCGGGCATGAACATTCATTCCCGCTAAGCTGTTTTCATTCGGGCGGCCTGGTGCCGCCCTTCGCGCAGGCTTGCGATGAACGCTCCGGTCAATCTTCTGGATTTCGATGTGGACGGCCTTGTGGCCTGGCTGGTCGAGCGGGGTGAGAAACCCTTTCGGGCCCGCCAGGTGCTGCGATGGCTGCACCGCGAGGGTTGTGATCGCTTTGACGACATGACCAATGTTGCCAAGAGCCTGCGTGCGCGGCTGGCACAGGAGGCCGAGATTCGTGCCCCGGTGCCGCTGCGCGATTCCGTTTCTGCCGACGGTACCCGCAAGTGGCTGCTCGATGTCGGGCAGGGCAATGCGGTGGAGGCGGTGTTCATTCCCGAACGCAGTCGTGGCACCCTGTGCATTTCTTCACAGGCGGGGTGTGCGCTCGACTGTGCGTTCTGCTCCACCGGCAAGCAGGGCTTCAATCGCAATCTGACGGCCGGCGAGATCATCGGCCAGCTGTGGCTGGCCAACCGTCTGCTCGGGGCGGCCCGCGATGCCCGCTGCGAGGACGATGGGGGTGTCGATGGGGCCACTGGCGATGAGGACCCGGGCGACCCCGGCAATGGCCGGATGATCAGCAATGTCGTGATGATGGGCATGGGCGAGCCGCTGGCCAACTTCGACAATGTGGTCACCGCGTTGCGCCTGATGCTCGACGATCACGCCTATGGGCTGTCGCGTCGGCGGGTGACGGTGTCGACCTCGGGCATCGTGCCGGCCATGGACCGGTTGCGCGATGAGTGTCCTGTGGCGCTGGCCGTGTCGCTGCATGCGCCGACCGATGCGTTGCGCGACCGTCTGGTCCCGATCAATCAAAAGTACCCGTTGCGTGAGCTGATGGCAGCCTGCCGGCGCTATCTCGACCGGGCTCCGCGCGATTTCGTGACCTTCGAGTATGTGATGCTTGAAGGCGTGAATGATAGTGACGCACAGGCGCGTGAGTTGATCGCGCTGGTGCGCGATGTACCCTGCAAGTTCAACCTGATTCCGTTCAATCCGTTTCCGAACTCCGGCTTCAGGCGTTCCCCGGGCGAGCGTGTCAGGCAATTTGGCGGCATACTGAATGGCGCAGGCATTGTGACGACAATCCGCAGGACGCGCGGAGAGGATGTCGATGCCGCTTGTGGTCAGTTGGCAGGGCAGGTGCAGGACCGGACGCGGAGAACAATCCGGCTTGCACAGGCTGGAGAGGAGGAAAGATGAATTATGGTTTGAGAATGCTGGGCGTTGTCACCCTGGCGGCGGTGCTGGGGGGATGCACGACCCTTCCCGGGGTGGCCGATTCGTCGACTGCGGGCGGCGCGGTGCGGGCGACGTCGGACACGCCGCCGACCAGTGCAGCGCAGGCCAGGGCCAGGGTGAGTGTCGAACTGGGCATGGCCTATCTTGAGGTTGGACGCTTCGATGTGGCACTGGATGAGGCTCGGGCCGCGATGGCGCATGATGCAAGTTATGCTCCGGCGTATCACCTGCTTGCGCTGGTGCATATGTTCATTGAGGAAAATGCCGCTGCGCGCGAGAACTTTCTGCGGGCGCTGCGTCTGGCGCCGGGCGACCCGGAGATCAACAACAGCTATGGCTGGTTCCAGTGTGTGCATGGCGAGTCGGAGGAGGGCTTGCGCCGCCTGACCGCTGCCGCACGCAATCCGTATTACCGTTTCCCGGGGCGGGCTTATACCAACGCCGGGCTGTGCTACCTCAGAGTGCATAACGATGACGCGGCCGCCGAACAGTTTCGTCGTGCGGTGAGCCTTGACCCGGCCAACGCCCAGGCTCTGTATCACCTGGCTGCGATTGCCTATCGCGGCGGAAACTACGCCGTGGCTCGTCAGTGGCTGGTGGATTTGCATCAACGGCGCGAGCCCACTGCGGAGTCGGTGTGGCTGGGTGTGCGTACCGAGCGCAAGTTGGGCAACCGCGCGGCCGAAGCGAGCTATGCCGAGCAGTTGCGGGGACGCTTTGCCGACTCGCCTGAGTATCAGTCCATGCTGCAGGGGAACTACGAGTGAGCGAATACACCATGGACAATGGCGGGGAGCAGCCTGCTGAGGGACAGGTGCCCGCCACGACTTCGATTGGCCGCATGCTGCGGCTGGCGCGTGAGGCGCGTGGCGAATCCCTGGCCGATGCTGCCTATGCGCTGAAACTGACCCAGAACCAGGTGGATGCGATGGAGCGGGAGCGGTTCGACCTGCTGCCCGGTCCTGCATTTGTGCGCGGTTTCCTGCGCAACTATGCCAGGCATCTGGGGGTGGACATCGAACCCCAGATGGCCGGTGGCGGCGTGCCGTCGACGGCCTCGGCTGCGACGGTCCAACTGAGCCCCCCGATGAATGCAACCGGGACTCTGCCGTCCGGCAGCAACGCGCGCAGGGCGCCCCGTTCGGCGCTGGCGCTGATTGTGGTGCTGGTGGCGGTGCTGGCGGCGGGCTGGTATTTCGACTGGTTCCAGGTTGCTGAAGTGGAGCCCGGTGCAGAAGGGCAACCTGTGGCAGTGGTGCCGGCCAATGGCGTGCAGCGACCCGTGCTTCAGTCGCAGCTCACGCCCCCCGCACGGGAGGGGGGGCTGCCTCAGCCGCTGTCTCAGGGAGGGCGCGGTGCGGCCATGACCCGCGATGCTTCCGGAGGGGGCTCCGAGGGGCAGGATGCAGCCGCTGGTGGTGATGGCGTTGTGCCTGCCGAGGCAGCCGGCGCTGCGGATGAAACGGCCGCCGGGGTTGCAGGCACTGCGGGAAACGAACAGGGTGAAAGCGCGCCTGCTGCAGCGCAGGCCGATGCGGCCAGTCCAGGCGCCGCCGCTGGTGTGCAGGTGAGTCCTGCTGCTCCGGTGGCCGAAGCGGGTCGTCGGGGCACGCTGGTTTTCCGCTTGGCGGGAGAGTCGTGGATTCAGGTTCGCGATGCTGGCGGGGCCACCCTGTACATGGGCACCGGCGCGCCCGGCACCACCCGTACCGTGCAGGGGCAGCCGCCGTTTGCCGTGGTGGTGGGTAATGCCGAGCAGGTCACGCTGGAGCATGCCGGACAGCAAGTGGATCTCAAACCGTACATCCGCACCGGCGTTGCCCGTCTGAGTGTGGAGTGATTTCTTGAATACAGCGCAGATGAACAGTCGAGCAGACGATTTCGGTGCCTGGCCGCGCCGGGCGACCCGTCAGGTGGCCATCGGGCCGGTGATGGTCGGCTCCGCGCACCCGGTGGTGGTGCAGTCGATGACCAACACCGATACGGCCGATGTGCTCGCCACGGCCATGCAGGTGGCCGAACTGGCCAGGGCCGGTTCCGAGCTGGTACGGATCACCGTCAATAACGAAGAGGCTGCACGTGCCGTGCCCCACATTCGCGACCGTCTGCTGGCACTCAACATGGACGTTCCACTGGTGGGGGACTTCCATTACAACGGTCACCGCCTGCTGGCCGCACACCCGGCCTGCGCCGAGGCACTTGCCAAGTTGCGCATCAATCCGGGCAATGTGGGGCAGGGCAGCAAGCGCGACCCGCAGTTTGCCGCCATTGTCGAGACGGCCTGCCGCCATGACAAACCGGTGCGCATCGGGGTGAACTGGGGCAGCCTGGATCAGTCGGTGCTGGCGCGCGTGATGGACGAAAATGCCCGCCTGCCGGAGCCGCGCGATGCCGGCGCCGTGATGCGCGAGGCGCTGGTGGTGTCGGCCATCGAGTCGGCTCGCAAGGCCGAGGACATCGGGCTGGGCGCCGACCGGATCATCCTGTCGGCCAAGGTGTCCAGCGTGCAGGACCTCATCTCGGTGTACCGTGAGTTGGCCAGGCGCTGCGACTACCCGCTGCATCTGGGGCTGACCGAGGCTGGCATGGGCTCGAAGGGCATTGTGGCCTCGACGGCGGCGCTCGCCGTGTTGCTGCAGGAAGGCATTGGCGACACCATTCGGGTGTCGCTGACGCCCGAACCAGGCGGCAGCCGCACCCAGGAGGTGATCGTCTCCCAGGAAATCCTGCAGACCATGGGCTTGCGTGCCTTCACCCCGCTGGTGACTGCCTGCCCGGGCTGCGGGCGCACCACCAGTACCTTCTTCCAGGAGTTGGCCTCCGGCATCCAGCAACATGTGCGCGAGCAGATGCCGGTGTGGCGTGAGCGCTACGACGGGGTCGAGAACCTCACCCTGGCGGTGATGGGCTGTGTGGTGAACGGGCCGGGCGAGAGCAAGCATGCCAACATCGGCATTTCGCTGCCGGGCACCGGAGAGTCGCCCGCCGCCCCGGTGTATGTGGATGGTGAAAAGGTCACCACCCTGCGTGGCGATGACATTGCCACCGAATTCAGGGCCATCGTGGATGACTACGTGGCCAGAGAATATCCCAAGAAAGCGGTGTGAACACCGCACCGAGAAGACACTTCAATGAGCCAGACCTTACAAGCCGTGCGCGGGATGAACGACATCCTGCCCGACGACGCCCATGTGTGGGAGCAATTCGAGAGCATCATCCGTGACTGGTTGCGCAGTTATGGCTATCGCCCGATCCGCATGCCCATCGTTGAGCCGACGGCACTGTTCAAGCGTGCCATCGGTGAAGTCACCGACATTGTCGAGAAGGAGATGTATTCCTTCGAGGATGCGCTCAACGGCGAGCATCTGACCCTGCGTCCCGAAGGCACCGCATCCTGCGTGCGTGCGGCGATCCAGCACAAGATGCTGGCGACCGGCTCGCACCGGCTTTACTATCACGGGCCGATGTTTCGCCATGAGCGGCCGCAGAAGGGGCGCTACCGCCAGTTTCACCAGGTGGGTATTGAGGCGCTCGGTTTTGCTGGCCCGGACATCGATGCCGAACACATCCTGATGTGCGCCCGTCTGTGGGAGGATCTGGGGCTCGAAGATGTCAGCCTTGAGCTCAATTCTCTGGGTTCCAGCGAAGAGCGTGCCCGCCACCGTGCGGCACTGGTGGCCTATCTCGAAGCGCATGTCGACCAACTCGACGACGATGCCCGCCGCAGGCTGCACAGCAATCCGTTGCGCATTCTCGATACCAAGAACCCCGACCTGCAGGCTCTGGTCGAAGCTGCGCCCCGTCTGTATGACTACCTGGGCGAGGCGTCGCTGGCGCATTTCGAAGGCGTGCAGCAGATCCTGAAGGACGCGGGTCTGCCGTACCGGGTCAATCATCGCTTGGTGCGGGGGCTGGACTACTACAACCGTACCGTGTTCGAATGGGTCACCACACGCTTGGGGGCGCAGGGTACGGTGTGTGCCGGCGGGCGCTATGACGGCCTGGTCGAGCAGCTTGGTGGCAAGCCGGCACCGGCTGCAGGCTTTGCCATGGGCGTGGAGCGTTTGCTGGCGTTGTGGCTGGAAAGCGGCAACGTGCCGGAGGCCGTGTCGCCCGAGGTGTACATGGTGCATGTGGGCGAGGCGGCCGGACGCCAGGCTTTCCGCGCAGCCGAGCATCTGCGCGAACATGGTTTTGATGTGCTCACGCATTGTGGCGGGGGAAGCTTCAAGTCGCAGATGAAGAAGGCCGATGCCAGTGGAGCGCTGGTGGCTGTCATCATCGGTGAGGACGAGGCTGCAGCCGGAGAGGTGGGGCTGAAGCCGTTGCGCGTGTCTGGCGTGCAGCAGAGACTGAAAATGGAAGGCCTGGCGCAGGCTGTGGCCGATTGCCTGTACGGAGAGGATGACGATGGCAGTGTATGACCTGGAAGAGCAGGAACAGATTTCCCAGCTCAAGGCCTGGTGGGAGCAGTACGGCAAGTATGTGACCACGATTCTGGTGGTGGCCGCGCTGGCCTCGGTTGGCTGGCAGTCCTACCGCTGGTATCAGGACAAGCAGGCCGCGGAGGCGGGGGCGCTGTTCCAGGCGATGCAGACGGCTGCCGAAGGCGGTGATGTGGCGCGTACCCGGGAGCAGGCCGGTCAGTTGATCGAGCGTTTCCCGGGCACCGTGTATGCCGGCTATGCGGCGCTGGTGTCGGCCGACGTACAGTTCGCCAGTGGTGACGCACGCAATGCGCGGGCGCATCTCGACTGGCTCGCCAGCCAGGGCAAGGATGCGATGCTGCGTGACATGGCACGCCTGCGCATTGCCACCATTTTGCTCGAAGAGGGGGGGCATGCCGAGGCGCTGGCACAGCTTTCAGCCCCATCCGTGCCTTCGCTGCGGGCGCGCTTCGAAGCCCTGAAGGGCGACATCCTGCTGGCCGACGACAAGCCGGCGCAGGCACGCGAGGCCTACCAGGCTGCGCTGGCCGCACTGGCCGCCAGCGGTGCGGGCGTCGGCGATGCCTTGTACAACGTGATTGCAGTCAAGGCAGAATCCCTGGAGGGTTGATCATGGTGCGTGCGCGCAGGCTGCTTGCGGTACTTGCGCTGGCCGGACTGGCCAGTGGGTGTTCGTCGCTCAATCCTTTTGCATCTTCTGCCCCCAAGCCTGCTGAATTGCAGCCCTTCGAGGCGACGGCGCAACTGCAGTCCCTGTGGCAGGCGCGTGTCCCGGGCGCGGGTGACTATCGCTTCTTTCCTGCCGTGGTGGGTGAGAATGTGTATGTGGCCGGTCATGATGGCACGGTGAGCCTGTTGCGCAACGGCGCGGTGATCTGGTCGGTGAAGCTGGACAAGCGCCTGTCGGCCGGAGTCGGCAGTGATGGACGTCTGGCGGTGGTGGTTGCGGTCGATGGCGAGGTGATCGCGCTGGACGCACAGAACGGGCAGGCGCGCTGGCGGGCGTCGAGCGGGGCCGAAGTGCTGGCTCCGCCAGCGGTCGGCGAAAGCACCGTGGCGGTGCGTGCCTCGGACAGCCGGCTGATCGGTTTTGCGACGGCAGACGGCGCACAGCGCTGGACATACCGTCGCGACACGCCGGCCTTGTCCCTGCGTTCGGTGTCGGGCATGACGCTGGACGGTCGGGTGCTGGTGCTCGGCTATCCGGGCGGACGGATTGCGGCGATCAACATCGAAAATGGCGGACCCCTGTGGGAGCTGACCGTTGCCGTTCCGCGCGGGGTGACCGAGCTGGAGCGGATTGCCGATGTGGTAGGGGCGCCCTCGGTGGGCGCGCGCGATGTGTGCGCGGTGAGCTATCAGGGGCGTATCGCCTGCTTTGATCTGAGTAATGGCAGCACCGTCTGGGCGCGTGATTTCTCAAGCAGCACCGGCCTGGATCGGGACACACGCTTCGCGCTGGTCACCGACGATCAGGACCGGGTGCATGCGCTGGATGTATTCAGCGGGGCCAGCGTGTGGGTGCAGGATGCACTGGTGCGCCGCGTGTTGACCCGCCCCCTCGTCGTGGGAGAGCATGTGGTGGTCGGCGATGTCGAGGGCTATGTGCATCTGCTGAGTCGTGAGCAGGGCCGCTTTGCCGCGCGTGCCCGTGTGGACAGCAGCCCGCTGAACGTGCCCCCACAACGCCTCGGCGTCAATGCCTTCGTCGTGCAGTCGCGCGATGGAAGCGTCCAGGCTTTCGAGCCGAAATAAGCAGCAACAAGCGGAATAAGCGAACTCGCAGGTGAAACCCACTATCGTTCTGGTCGGCCGGCCCAATGTCGGCAAATCGACCCTTTTCAATCGCCTGACCAAGACGCGTGATGCGCTGGTTGCCGATCAGCCCGGTTTGACCCGTGACCGCCACTATGGCATTGGTCGTGTCGGCGAGCGTGACTATCTGGTGGTCGATACCGCCGGTTTCGATCCCGTGGCAAAGGACGGCATCATGCATGAGATGGCACAGCAGGCCGAGCAGGCCATTGCTGAAGCCGATGCACTGCTGTTCCTGGTGGATGGCCGGGTCGGCCTCACGCCTCACGACGAGCAGATTGCCGCACGCCTGCGTCGCGCTGGCCGTCCGGTGCATCTGGTCGTGAACAAGTCCGAAGGCATGAACCGTAGCGTGGTGGCGGCGGAGTTTCATGCCTTGGGCCTGGGTGAGCCGCTGGTGATCTCGGCCTCGCATGGTGATGGTGTCCGGCAGTTGGTCGAGCTGGTGCTGGCGCCCTTTCCGCTGGACGAGGAGCCGGACGATGCGGCGCCCAGCGAGAAGGTGCCGCGCATCGCACTGGTCGGGCGTCCGAATGTGGGCAAGTCCACCCTGGTGAATGCCCTGCTCGGTGAGGAGCGGGTGATTGCCTTCGACATGCCCGGCACCACCCGGGATGCGATCTCGATTCCGTTCGAGCGTGGCGGGCGTCATTACATGCTTATCGACACCGCCGGCTTGCGCCGCCGGGGCAAGATTTTCGAGGCGGTGGAAAAGTTCTCGGTGATCAAGACGCTGCAGGCCATCGAACAGTCGAATGTGGTCGTGCTGGTGCTCGATGCCGCCCAGGACATTTCCGACCAGGATGCGCATATTGCCGGCTTCGTGCTCGATGCCGGCCGGGCGCTGGTGGTGGCGGTCAACAAATGGGATGCGGTCGATGACTACCGCAGGGAGCGGATCAAGCACGATATCGACCGCAAGCTGCCCTTCCTGTCCTTCGCACGCTTTCACTACATTTCCGCCCTGCAGGGCAGTGGGGTCGGAGTGGTGATGAAGTCGGTGGATGCGGCGTATGCGGCGGCTACCTCGAACCTGTCAACACCCCGTTTGACCCGGGTCCTGCAGCAGGCACTGATCAAGCAGGCGCCGCCGAGACAGGGCATGTTCCGTCCGAAGATGCGTTATGCCCACCAGGGCGGCTCCAATCCGCCGGTGGTGGTGATCCACGGTTCGGCGCTGGACAAGGTGCCGAATGCCTATGTGCGTTACCTGGAGCGCACCTTCATCGATGCATTCAAGTTGCAGGGCACGCCATTGCGCATACAATTCAAGTCCGGTCACAACCCCTACGCGAACAAAGACTGAAACCGAATCCACACCGGGAACATGACGTGCCGTCGCACGCGCTTATGTGGCGGTGCAGCATGATTTCCTATACATTGACCACAAAATAACAGCATCGAGGTCTCGAACATGAGCAACAAGGGGCAACTTCTGCAGGATCCATTCCTGAACACCCTGCGCCGGGAACACATTCCGGTTTCCATCTATCTGGTGAACGGCATCAAGCTGCAGGGGCAGATCGATTCCTTCGACCAGTATGTCGTGCTGCTCAAGAACACTGTCACCCAGATGGTGTACAAGCATGCGATTTCCACCGTGGTGCCGGCCCGTCCGGTCAATATCCAGCAACAGCAGGATACGGGTGACAACTGATCTTGTGTCCAGCCTGCGGACGGGGTCCGCGCCGATGACAGGTCATCATGTTTGAGCGTCCCGATTCCGGCGAACGCGCCGTGCTGGTCCAGTTGGACCTGAACCAGGGGCAGCTCGATGAGCGACTGGCCGAACTCACCATGCTGGTGGAAAGTGCTGGCGCCGAAGTGGTGGGGGTGATTACCGGACGGCGCGCGCGCCCTGACCCGGCGCTGTTTGCCGGCTCCGGGAAGGTCGAGGAGATCGGCGAACGGCTGCGCGCGCAGGAGGGCGATCTGGTGGTGTTCAACCATGCGCTGTCGCCTGCGCAGCAGCGCAATCTGGAGCGTGCCCTGCAGTGTCGGGTGGTAGACCGTACTGCACTGATTCTCGACATTTTTGCACTGCGCGCGCGCAGCCACGAAGGCAAGCTGCAGGTCGAGCTCGCCCAACTCGACCACCTGTCCACCCGTCTGGTGCGGGGTTGGACGCACCTTGAAAGACAAAAGGGCGGCATCGGCCTGCGCGGCCCCGGTGAAACCCAGCTCGAAACCGACCGTCGGCTGCTCGGGACGCGGGTGAAGATGCTGCGTGCCCGCCTGCAGAAGATCGAGAAGCAGCGCAAGGTGCGCCGCCGTGGCCGGGAACGTCGCGATGTGCTGACCGTGTCCCTGGTGGGCTATACCAATGCAGGCAAGTCCACGCTGTTCAATGCCATGACCAAGGCGGGGGCCTACGCTGCCGACCAGCTGTTTGCGACACTCGACACGACCTCGCGCAGGCTTTATGTGGGCGATGCCGGGAACGTTGTGCTGTCCGATACGGTCGGATTCATTCGCGATCTGCCGCATGCGCTGGTTGCGGCCTTTCATGCCACGCTCGAAGAGACGGCTTGTGCCGACCTTTTGTTGCATGTGATCGATTCGGCCAGTGAAGACCGCGAGGCACAGATCGACGCAGTCAACACGGTGCTCGAAGAGATCGGGGCTGGCCAGATTCCACAGATCATGGTGTTCAACAAGGTGGATCTGACCCAGGCGCAGGCGGCAGTATGGCGTGATGAGTGTGGTAACATCAGCCGCGTTTTTTTGAGCGCCAAAACAGGTGAAGGCCTGGATTTGTTGCGTGAAGCGCTGGCGGAAGTGGCGCAGCGGCACATGGACGAATTCGCCCGCGAGCGGGCGGAATCAAGCGACGAGCATACAAACCATTCGTGATTACAGGCGTTCTAATGTCATTAAATGATCCTCGATGGGGCAACAACCAGGGGAACGACGACGATCGACCCGGTGACAGACGGCGTGGCGGCGACAATCAGGGGCCGCCCGATCTGGAAGATGTCTGGCGTGATTTCAATCAGCGTCTGCAGGGCGTTTTCGGCGGCAAGCGAGGCGGTGGCGGTGGCCAGGGCGGCTCCGGTGGCCCGAATGTGCCACAGTTGTCGCCCCGACAGTTCGGCGGTGGGATCGGCGTGATCATTGCCCTTGTTCTGGTGGTGTGGCTGGCCAGCGGTTTTTACATCGTTGAGGCCAACCAGCGCGGCGTGGTGCTGCGCTTCGGCCAACTCGTGCAGACCACCGAACCTGGCCTGCGCTGGCGTTTGCCATACCCGATCGAGACCCATGAAAACGTCGATCTGACCGGCGTGCGGACCGTGGAGATCGGTTATCGCGGCGCCGAGCGCAACAAGGTACTGCGTGAATCGCTGATGCTGACCGATGATGCGAACATCATCAGCATCCAGTTTGCGGTGCAGTACGTGCTGAAAGACCCGGAAGATTACCTGTTCAAGAACCGTTTTCCGGACGACTCGGTGGTGCAGGCGGCCGAAACCGCAATGCGCGAGATTGTTGGCAAGAGTCGCATGGACTTCGTGCTGTACGAGGGGCGTGAGGAAATCGCCGCCACTGCGCATGAACTGATGCAGACGATCCTGGATCGTTACGAGACCGGCATCATGATCAGTCGCGTGACCATGCAGAACGCACAGCCGCCCGAGCAGGTGCAGTCCGCGTTTGACGATGCCGTGAAGGCCGGCCAGGATCGCGAGCGTCAGCGCAACGAGGGTGAGGCCTACGCCAACAACGTGGTGCCGCGTGCCCGGGGTACGGCTGCACGGATGATCGAGGAGGCCAATGCCTACCGCGAACGCGTGGTTGCCAACGCGGAAGGTGAGGCATCCCGCTTCAAGCAGGTATATGCCGAGTTCCAGCGTTCCCCGCAGGTGACTCGTGAGCGTCTGTACATCGAGACCATGCAGCAGGTGCTGGCAAGCACCAGCAAGGTGATGATCGATGCGCAGGGTAACAACAACCTGATGCTGATGCCGCTGGACAAGTTGTTGCAGGGCGCGAGTGGCGGAACATCGGGCAATAGTGGTTCATCGGCAGGGGCGGCATCGGTCGCTCCCGCGCAGGTGCGTCAGCCGGAGCCGGTGTTCGATCCGCGCGACCGCGATGCCATGCGCAACCGTGATCTGGGAGGCCGCTGATGAGTGGGCGAATGAATCTGATCGGAGGCGTGCTGCTGTTCGGTGCTGCCGTGGCATCCTCCGCACTGTTTACAGTGGATCAACGGCAGTTTGCTGTGGTGTTCCAGTTGGGTGAGGTGAAGAACGTCATCGAGGAGCCGGGGCTGAAGCTGAAGATGCCGCTGATCCAGAATGTACGCTTCTTTGACAAGCGCATCCTGACCATCGACACCCCCGAGCCGGAGCGCTTCATTACGGCCGAGAAGCAGAACGTGTTGGTCGACCACTTCGTGAAGTGGCGTATCGTCGATCCGCAGTTGTACTACATCTCGGTGGCGGGCGATGAGGCGCGGGCGCGTACCCGTTTGCTGCAAACCGTGAATTCGGGTCTGCGCGAGGAGTTTGGCCGTCGTACCGTGCAGGATGTGGTGTCCGGCGAGCGTGACGCAATCATGGAGCGCATGCGGGTGCGTGCCGACCAGGATGCGCGTCAGATTGGTGTGCAGATTCTGGATGTGCGGCTGAAGCGGGTCGATCTGCCGACCGAGGTGTCGGATTCGGTGTATCGCCGGATGGAAGCGGAGCGGACCCGTGTGGCGAACGACCTGCGCTCGCAGGGGGCGGCGATTGCCGAGCAGATCCGTGCGGATGCCGACCGGCAGCGTGAGGTGATCATTGCCGAAGCCAACCGTGAATCCCAGATGATCATGGGTGAAGGCGATGCCCGAGCCACTTCGATCTATGCCGAAGCCTTTGGTGAGGACCCCGAGTTCTATGCTTTCTACCGCAGTCTGGAAGCTTACCGGAGCACCTTTACCAGCAAGGGCGATGTGATGGTGGTCGACCCGAGTTCCGATTTCTTCCGCTTCCTGAAGAGTCCGGTCGGAGCTCAGGGTAACTGAGCCAATGGCCAGCACACTCCTGGCGGCCTTCGCACTGATGCTGGTGCTTGAAGGCCTTCTACCCTTCGTCGCGCCAGCCCGCTGGCGCGAAACCTTTTTGCAACTGGCCCGCCTGCGCGACGGACAGATCCGGTTCATCGGACTGTTCTCGATGCTTGCCGGCCTGTTGCTGCTGATTCTGGTGATCTGATCACGATGCGCTGGCTACTTCCCGACTATATTCAGGACACCCTGCCGCCCGAGGCGGAGAAGGTGGAGCGACTGCGTCGCAAACTGCTCGATACTTTTCGCGGGCATGGCTATCAGCTGGTGATGCCGCCCTTGCTTGAATATCTCGATTCACTCACCACCGGTGCGGGGCAGGACCTGAAGCTGCGCACCTTCAAGCTGGTGGATCAGCTGTCCGGCCGCACCATGGGCGTTCGGGCCGACATGACGCCTCAGGTGGCGCGCATCGACTCGCAGTTGCTCAACCGCAGCGGTGTGTCGCGGCTGTGCTACTGCGCGAGTGTGCTGCATACTCTGCCATCCACGCTGACCTCCACGCGCGAGCCGCTGCAACTGGGCGCCGAACTGTATGGTCATGCGGGGCTGGAGGCGGATGCAGAGATCATCCGCCTGATGGCCGAAGTGTTGACGATGGCCGAAGTACCCGCCGTGCGCATCGATGTCAGCCATGTCGGACTGTTCCGCGCACTGGCGAAAAGTGCCGGCGTGTCGCAGGAACGTGAGGAAGCCCTGTTCGATCTGCTGCAGGCCAAGGACGTGCCGGAGTTGCGCGAGTATGTTGCCGACCTGCGCGAACCCGGACGCACTGCGCTGATGGAGTTGCCGGGGCTGTATGGTGGGGTCGAGGTGCTCGACCGTGCGGCAGCCGTCCTGCTCGACAGCGAGGGGGTACGCACTGCGATCGAAGAAATGCGTACCTTGCATGCGCAACTGACCGACCTGCCACTGAGTTTCGATCTGGCCGACCTGCGTGGGTATCATTACCACAGCGGCGTGGTGTTTGCCGCATATGGCGCAGGCTCCCCGTCGGCCCTCGGCCTGGGTGGGCGCTACGACCAGGTGGGTGAAGCCTTTGGCCGGGGACGGCCGGCGACCGGTTTCAGCGTCGATCTGCGGCAACTTGCTGCGGGTCTGCCGCCGGTCGCGGCTGTCGGCGCGGTGCTCGCACCGCTGGCGGCGGATGAGGGCTTGCACGAGCGGATTGCGGCACTGCGAAATGGCGGTGAGGTGGTAGTGATGGCCTTGCCGGGACATCAGGGAACATGGAAGGAAGCCGGCTGTGACCGGCAACTGGTCAGGCGTGGCGACGAATGGGTTGTCGAGACGCTTCAGGGAGAATGAAGACAAATGGCAAAGAACGTTGTGGTCGTCGGCACCCAGTGGGGCGACGAAGGCAAGGGCAAGATTGTTGACTGGCTGACCGATCACGCGAAGGGCGTGGTGCGTTTCCAGGGCGGTCACAATGCCGGGCATACGCTGGTCATTGGACAGAATGAGTACAAGCTCAATCTGGTGCCCTCCGGCATCGTGCGCGAAGGCGTGGCCTGCTTCATCGGCAATGGGGTGGTGCTCGATGCACACCATCTGTTGTCCGAGATCCGTACGCTGGAGGCGGGCGGCATCAAGGTGCGCGACCGGTTGCGCATCAGCCCGGGGTGTCCGCTGATTCTGGGGTACCACGCCGCGCTGGATCGTGCCCGCGAGGCTGCCAAGTCCGCTGGTGACAAGATCGGCACCACCGGCAAGGGCATCGGTCCGACTTACGAGGACAAGGTTGCCCGCCGGGCGCTGCGGGTGTACGACCTGTTCGACCGCGAACGTTTTGCCACCAAGCTGAAGGCAAACCTGGAGTATCACAACTTCGTGCTCACCCAGCATCTGGGTGCCGAGGCAGTGGATTTCCAGGCCGTGTTCGATCAGGCAATGGCTGATGCGGAGGAGTTGCTGCCGATGGTGGCCGACGTGTCTGCCGAACTGTACGCAATCAACAAGTCCGGTGGTTCGCTGCTGTTCGAAGGTGCCCAGGGCACCTTGCTGGACATCGATCACGGCACCTATCCTTTCGTCACTTCCAGCAACTGCGTGGCCGGCCAGGCTGCTGCCGGTTCGGGCGTGGGGCCGAGTCGCTTGCACTACGTGCTGGGCATCACCAAGGCGTATTGCACCCGGGTGGGCGGCGGTCCTTTCCCGACCGAGCTTGACATCGAGACTCAGGGTGTGCCTGGCGAGCAGATGTCCACCAAGGGGCGCGAGTTCGGAACGGTGACGGGGCGCAAGCGTCGTTGCGGCTGGCTGGATCTGGCCGCGCTCAAGCGTTCCATCATCATCAACGGCGTCACCGGCCTGTGCATCACCAAGCTGGATGTGCTCGATGGCCTGCAGGAGCTGAAGCTGTGCACCGGCTACATGCTTGACGGCAAGCGAATCGATCTCCTGCCGATGGGGTCGGAAGAGGTCACGCGCTGCGAGCCGATCTATGAAACCATGGCGGGCTGGAGCGGCACCACCTTCGGCGCCCAAAGCTGGGACGATCTGCCGCAGGAGGCACGCGCCTACCTGCACCGCATCGAGGAAATCTGCGAAATTCCGATCGATGTGATCTCCACCGGTCCGGAGCGGGATGAAACCATTCTGCGGCGTCATCCGTTTGGTGCCTGAGGCAGTATTCAACAGACTGGCACAGCCCGCAGTTGCACCGGGCTGTGCCCTCGACCCTGCAAGCATTGCCTGGCTGGTTTGGGTGGCGATGGGGTGGGAAGGGATCAGTGTTCTGGCGCGTAATGACGCATCAGATGCATCAGAACGTAATGCTTCGGCACAAAAGCAAAAAGCCGGTCGAATGACCGGCTTTTGCCTGAAACTGGTGCCCAGAAGAGGACTCGAACCTCCACACCCGAAGGCACTAGTACCTGAAACTAGCGCGTCTACCAATTCCGCCATCTGGGCAAGGAAAAGCATTGTATCTGGCCTTTCTGAATTTGTGAAGTCCCCTGCTGAAATTTTTTGGCTCAATCTCCGTTTGCCGGTTTCGGCGCTCCCGGGTACCCTGACGGTGAACAGCAAAAAGCCGACACAAGGTCGGCTTATGCTTGAAGCTGGTGCCCAGAAGAGGACTCGAACCTCCACACCCGAAGGCACTAGTACCTGAAACTAGCGCGTCTACCAATTCCGCCATCTGGGCTAGAGACGCGCATTATAGACACCTTTCGAAGAAAGTCAATGACTAAAAAAACAAAGAAAACGAACAATCACCCATCCTCCCGACAAGGCGTGGCTTCCGGCAAGAAAAAAGGGGGGGCTGCGGCGTCTCCAGCAAGTCCGGTGCGGCGCGCCGATCCGTGTTTCGAACGCGAGTCGGCTCAATACGACAACCCGCTGCCCAGCCGGGAATACATTCAGCACACCCTGGAAGAGCAGGGTGTGCCGCTGCGTTTCGAGCAGCTGTGTGCGCTGCTCGACATCCAGCCGCATGAGGCGGTGCTGTTCGAACGACGGCTGAGGGCCATGGAGCGCGACGGGCAGTTGTTGCGCAATCGCCGCGACGCCTACATTCTGCCCGACAAGGCAGACCTGTTCCGTGGCCGGGTGGCGGGACACCCCGATGGCTTCGGTTTCATCATCCGCGATGACAAGGCGCCCGATGTGTTCATCGGCCCCAAGGAAATGCGCGAAGTGCTGCATGGCGACCGGGTGATTGCCCGCATCACCGGCACTGACCGGCGTGGCCGGCCCGAAGGCAAGATCGTGGAAATCCTGGAGCGGGGCAACACCCGGGTGGTTGGGCGGGTGCGCAATGAACATGGGGTGACCATCGTGGTGCCGGAGGACCGTCGCATTGCGCAGGACATCCTGGTGGCCCCGGGCGGCCGCAAGAAGGTGGCCGAGGGGCAGGTCGTGACGGTCGAATTGATCGAGCAACCCACCAAGTTTGCCCAGCCGATCGGGCGGGTGGTCGAAGTGCTCGGAAACTACGCCGACCCCGGTATGGAAATCGAAATTGCATTGCGCAAGCACGACCTGCCCTTCGACTTTTCGTCCGAAGCGAAGGCCGAAGCGCGCAAGCTGCCCGCCAAGGTGCGCATCAAGGACCGCGTCGGGCGGGAAGACATCACCGATCTGCCGCTGGTCACGATTGATGGCGAAACCGCCAAGGACTTTGACGATGCGGTGTATTGCGAGCGGCAGGGACGGGGTTTTCGCCTGATTGTTGCGATTGCCGATGTCTCGCACTATGTGCAGCCGGGCAGCGCGCTGGATGTCGAAGCCTTCGAACGGGGCAACTCGGTGTATTTCCCCCGGCGGGTGATTCCGATGCTGCCCGAAAAGCTTTCGAATGGCTTGTGCTCGCTGGTGCCCGAGCAGGAGCGCCTGTGCATGGTCTGCGACATGAGCATCTCCATGACCGGGCAGGTGAAGGCGTACCGCTTCTATCCGGCGGTGATGTTCTCTCATGCCCGGCTCACTTACACCCAGGTGGCTGCGGCGCTGTATGAGCAGGACGAGACGGCCGTGAGTGCGCTGGGCGAGTTGTTGCCGCATCTGCAAAATCTGGACAAGGTGTTCCGGGTGCTGCTCAAGGCACGGGCCAAGCGCGGGGCGATCGATTTTGAAACCACCGAAACCCGCATGATCTTCGATGAGCAGGGCAAGATCGAACGCATCGTGCCCGAAGTGCGCAACGACGCCCATCGCCTGATCGAGGAGTGCATGCTCGCGGCCAACGTGTGCGCCTCCGATTTCCTGCAGACACGGGAGCAACCTGCGCTGTACCGCATTCACGAAGGCCCCACGCCGGAGAAGCTGGAGAAGTTGCGCACTTTCCTTGCCGAATTCGGCTATGGCCTGGGGGGCGGTGACGAACCTGGAGCCCGGGAATATGGCAAGGTGCTGGAGCAGATCAAGACCCGACCGGACGCCCAGTTGCTGCAGACGGTGATGCTGCGCTCCTTGCGCCAGGCGGTGTATAGCCCCGACAACGTGGGGCATTTCGGTCTGGCCTACGATGCATACACCCATTTCACTTCGCCGATCCGGCGTTATCCCGACCTCCTGGTGCATCGCGCGATCAAGGCCGTGTTAGGCCTGATGCCGGCGCTGTCGGGCGATCTGGACATGATCGGCATGCACTGTTCCGCGACCGAACGCAGGGCCGACGACGCCACGCGTGACGTGGTGTCGTGGCTGAAGTGCTATTTCATGCAGGACAAGGTGGGCGAATGCTTCACCGGCAGTGTGTCTGCGGTGGTGCCGTTCGGCCTGTTCGTGGCGCTGGACGATATCTTCATCGAAGGCTTGGTCCATATTTCCGATCTGGGCAATGATTATTTCCACTTCGATGAAGTGCGTCATGAGTTGGCCGGTGAGCGGACTGCACAACGTTACCGGCTGGCTGACCGCATCCGGGTGCAGGTGGTGCGGGTCGATATGGAAACCAGCAAGATCGATTTTCGGCTGGCCGAAGGTGAGCAACCGGAGAACGCCCGCGTGGCCGTACAGGGACAGGCGCCGGCCACCGCCACTGCCGTCGTGCAACCCGCTACCGCTCGCAAGCCTGCCACCCGCAAGCCAGCGAATGAAGGCAAACCGGCAAAAAGCGCTGCAACGGACAGGAAAAAACCGTCAGCGCAGGCGGCTGTGGCCAAGGGCAGCGTAAAATCCGCCGCTTCCAGCAAAAAGTCGGGGAGCAAGCGTCGTGACTAAACGAGCCTCATCAGATGGGCAGGCAGTACAGCGGGGCGAGCCATCGGGTTCGCAGGGCAGCCGGTTGATCTATGGTTTTCATGCGGTGTTGGGCAAGTTGCGTCGCGACCCCGAAGCCGTGTTCGAGCTGTACCTCTCGCCCGGGCGTCAGGATGCGCGCGCCCGCGAGGTGGCCGCGCTGGCCGAGACGCTCAAGGTGCGCATGATCCAGGCCGAGCCCGAGCGTCTGGAGCGCATGGTCGGTACGCGGCGGCATCAGGGCGTGGTGGCGCGCATCGATGCGCGCCAGCGCGAACTGAAGCTGGCTGACGTGCTGGAAGGGCTGGAAGGCAGCCCCGATCCGGCCCTGATCCTGGTGCTTGATGGCATTCAGGACCCGCACAACCTCGGTGCCTGCCTGCGGGTGGCCGATGCTGCCGGAGCGCATGCCGTGGTGGCGCCCAAGGACCGGGCGGTCAGTCTGACCGCTGCCGCAGCCAAGGTGGCCAGTGGCGCTGCAGACACCGTTCCGTACGTCACCGTTACCAATCTGGCACGGGCCTTGCGCGAAATGCAGGAGGCCGGGGTGTGGGTGATCGGTGCAGCGGGGGAGGCCGAAAAGTCGCTCTACCAGATCGAGCAGAAAGGGCCGGTGGCCTGGGTGCTGGGGGCAGAGGCCGATGGCCTGCGTCGCCTGACGCGCGAGACCTGCGACGAGCTGGCCAGCATTCCGATGCATGGCAGTGTCGAAAGCCTCAATGTATCGGTGGCCAGCGGCATCTGCCTGTTCGAGGCACGGCGCCAGCGCACCTGAGCGTCACATTCCTCCATGGCCCGGATTTGCGCATGGCATGTCCGGCCCGTGGTTTCAGGATACACTGCGTGCCCGGCCGATGGCGCACTGGACGCCCGGCGGGTTTGGCTCGATGAGTGAGGCGTAGATATGATCAATCAGGATTGGAAAAAACTGCTGGAACAAGGGCTGTCCGGAACCGGACTGTCCGGACAATCCGACGGCAAGGCCGGAAAGGGAAAGGGGTTGCTCGACCAGTTGATGTCCAGCGGTGTGGGCGGTGGGTTGCTGGGCGGCGTGCTCGGAGGCATGCTGGCCGGCAGCAAGGGTGGGCGCAAGCTGGTCGGAAATGCGGCCAAGCTGGGGGGCATTGCTGCGGTGGGCGCGCTGGCCTACTCGGCCTATCAGCGCTATCGTCAGCAGCAGGCCGGAACGCAGGTGCTGCCGCAGGGCGAGGTGGTGCTGCCTCCGCAGGACAGCGGCTTTCTGCCGCCTCCGGATGACGAGCTGGGGCAGGGGGCGATGCGCCTGGCGGTGGTGCGTGCAATGATTGCCGCAGCAAAGGCCGACGGGCATATCGACGATGCCGAGCGGGACAAGATTTTCGCTCAGATCGGTCAGCTGGGACTGGATGCGGAAGAGAAGGCCTTTCTCTTCGATGAGTTGGCCAGGCCGCTCGACATCGATGCCATCGTCAGACTGGGCATCAGCCCCGAAGTGTCGGCCGAGCTGTATACCGCATCGGTGCTCACCATCAACACCGACACGGCCGCCGAGCGTGCCTATCTGCAGATGCTGGCCGCCCGGCTGCGGCTCGATCCGGCGCTGGTGAGCCAGATTCATGCCGCCGTCGAAGGTGCGTGAACCGGCAGATCATGCGCCCCTGAACACCCGGTCTACAGGGTGAACTGGCCGACCGACTTGCGCATGCGCTCCACGGCCTGATCGAGACTGGACACCGCGCCGTGGGTCTGTACGACCACGGCCATGTTCTGTTCGGTCATCGAGGCCACCTTCTCCACGCTGCTGGCCATCAACTGCATCGCGTTCTGCTGTTCGGCCGACGAGTGCGTGATGTCGTGCACCATGCCCAGCGTGGTGCTCATGCGCTGGCTCACCTCCTCCAGCGCGCTGCGTGCCTGCTCCACCATGTCCACGCTGCCACCGACCTGCTCGGCGCCGCTGCGCATGCCATCTACGGCCTTGTCGATTTCCGCACGGATCGCGCCGATCATCGTGCTGATGTCATGAGTGGCCTGTGTGGTGCGCTCGGCCAGCTTGCGCACCTCGTCGGCCACCACGGCAAATCCGCGTCCCTGCTCGCCTGCGCGGGCAGCCTCGATGGCGGCGTTGAGGGCCAGCAGATTGGTCTGGTCCGCAATCTCCCGTATCACACCGGTTACCCGCGACACCTCGGCGGACTGCGTGCCAAGCTTCTCGACCTGCCGGGCAGCCGCCGTGATGGTGCCGGCCAGTTCGTGGATGTTGCGCGTTGCACGCGTAGACAGGGCTGCACCGCTGAGAGCGATTTCATTGGCCTGCTCGGCCGCCGTGCGGGTTTCGGCGGCATGGCTGGCCACTTCTCCGATGGAGACCGTGATCTGCTGGATGGCGGCGGCGGTCGAGTTGGTCGCGTCGCTCTGTATCCGCGCGGCGTCCTGCACATTGCCCACGCCCTGACCGACCTCGGTGGAGACATGGGCCACCTGCTTGGCGGTGTCGTCCATGCCCTGAATGGTGGCTTGCACGGATGAAACAAAACGGTCCATCTTGTGTATCAGCGCCCCCAGCCGGTCATGGCGCGCAGTGTCGATGCGGGTGCGCAGATCGCCGCTGCACAGCAGATGGTCCAGGTGCGTATCGAGCCGGCAGAGTTCCTCACGCTGCCGGGGCAGGGCGACCAACAGCAGCCATGATGCGAGCAGCGCGCCTGCGCCGCCCAGCCACGGGGCGAGCGCATCGACCACGCCGGCCGAGAGCGGTCTGGCAAGCAGGGCCAGCGCCAGCGCCAGCAGCATCAGCGCAGCCAGCATCGGCAGGGTGTCCACGCTGTTGAGGCGATGCAGCATGCCGATGCGTGCCGGCACGACACGGCCATGCACGATGCGCAGCGAGGTATCGCCGGCCCGCAGGCGTCGATAGGCTTCCTCGGCGGCCTTCACCTCTTCGTGCGAGGGGCGTGAGCGCACCGACTGATACCCCACGATGCGCCCTTTTTCGCGCACGGGCGAGGCATTTGCCACCACCCAGTAAAAGCCGCCATCGCTGCGCAGGTTCTTCACCAGACCGCGCCAGGGCAGGCCGGCCTGCAGGTCGCGCCACATGTCGGCGAAGGCTTCGCGCGGCATGTCGGGATGACGCACCATGTTGTGCGGCTGGCCAAGCATGTCCTCCCGCCGATAGCCACTGATCTGTGCGAAAGCGTCATTCGCCTCGACAATGTAGCTCTTCAGATCGGTGCGCGAGTAGATGAACTCGCCTTCCGGCAACAGGGTTTCGACCTGGGTGGGAACGGGCTTGGAGCGCATGGCAGACCTTTTGGGCAGATGCCTGGAAAAGCATATACCGGGTTGGGCGTCGATTATTTTGTCGTAGACAGAAATAAGGTGTTTGGCACGGAGCAGTACGGAGGAATCAATCTATAGGCTATGAGTCCACACTGCAATAAGAAAATACTAATCAATCTGTCCAGGACAAATAATAATAGGATCGTGCTTCTCCCCGGTTATGGTCGGCTTTGTGACAATCCGTCGCGTTCGTGGGATTCGCATGGCACACAGGGCGCGTTAGACTGAGCACTTTACTGCGGGTGAGTGCTGTGCTGACCCGCATGGGATCAGGACTGTCATACAGGAGTTCGGAACGCGTCATGCTGGGTTTCCTGCAGGGTTTTGCTTATGGTTTGTGGGTATCGTGCATGCCATGGCTGATACTCGGAATGGTTCGGCCGCACTGGGCGTTGCCCACCGATCCTCCGCGCCGCTGGCAGTTGTTTTTGCGCTACGGGCTGATCGCACCGTCGATTGCGATGGTCAGTTGGCTCACTTCGCTGTGGGGCGGGCTGGAGCCCAGCCTGGCCGGCTGGTTGTGCGGTCTGGCCGCAATTCCATTGTCGGTGTGGGTGGAGCGTGGTCTTCGTCGTCATCGCAAGCAGTCGTTGGTGCGCATGGAGCAACAGGCCAGGCAGGCCGAGCAGGCGCGACGCCTGGCCGAGCAAAACAAAGCGAAGCAGGAATCGGGCCTGCTTGTGCTCGATCCTGAGCGGCCGCCGCCCGGCGCAGACGAGTTGGTGCGGGCACTGTGTGAGCTTAAGCGCGGCTTGTTGCAGGTCAGTGACCCGGTCTCCGCTGCCCAGGTGGACCGGCTGTATTCCCGTTACGTGCGGGTGAATGATTTGATCCGGGCGCGTTTCGATGTGCGCGAGCTGGCTTACCAGCGTGCGCTCGGGCTGGTGCAGGAGGTCAGTCACGCGGCCACCGGCCGGCTGGAGGAGTTGTTGCGCGAACGCACCAGCACCGCAGGCATGGACCTCGATTATGTGCGTCATCGCTTGTTTGCCTCGGGTGAGGCCCTGTCGGCCGGTGAGCGCAAGGCGCTGGAACGGCGACTTGAGCTGGTCGAGGAAGGGGAGCGCCGGGCCAGGGAGTTGGTGGCCGCCAATGAAGCAGCGCTCACTGCGCTGGACGACACGGCAGTGGCTGTGTCACGCATCGATACCCGCCGTCAGCATACCGGCGCGGCTGCCGACGACGCCTTGCAGGAACTGCAGCAATTTGCGGCGAATGCCGAGCGTTACAGCCGTACCCGTTGAACACCTGAGAAAAGAGAGCCCGAGATGAGTCATCAAGCACCCGCGCAGCAACACCTGCAGGCCCAAAAGTCTGTTGCCGAGACGAGCAATGCGCCGGCGGCAGTGAGTACCGGTTTCACGCTGTCTCTGCCGCCTGTCGAGGAGATCGCCCGTACGGTGGTCCCGGAAGTGGTGGAAGTGCCACAAGTGGCGCCTGTGCAGGCAGAGGACCCTGAGCTGGCCGCCATGGCCGATGCCTTTGTGCGCGATGTGATGGCGAGTGCGCCGGAGGAGGGGGCAGACCGCCAGCGTCTGGCGATAGACGGCATGGGCATCGAGATCCAGCGTCAGGCGGCACGGCGCAGCGCGATGTTGCAGGAGCCGATCCGCAAGCTCGCCCATCAGGGGGACGAAGGCGGGCCGGTGGCCAAGTCCCTGCTGGACTTGCGTGAGAAGATGGAAGACCTCGATCCACGCGGGGAAGACTTCTCATCCGGTTTGGTCGACCGGCTGCTGTCGGTGGTGCCCGGGGTGGGCAACAAGGTGCAGCGCTACTTCCGCAAGTATGAAACCGCTCAGGAAGCGCTCGATGCCATCATCCGCGACCTCGAAGCCGGCGCCGAAATGCTCCGGCGTGACAACCTGACCCTGTCCGACGACCAGAAGGGCTTGCGTGAGATCATGCTCCAGCTCAAGCGCCAGATCGAGCTGGGCAAGCTGATCGACCGCCGTCTGCTGGCTTCGGCCGAGAGCTTGCCCGCCGAGGCGCCGCGCCGTGCCTTTGTCGAGGAGGAGCTGCTTTTTCCGCTGCGTCAGCGCGTGCTCGACCTGCAGCAGCAGCTCGCGGTCAGCCAGCAGGGGGTGCTTGCACTGGAGGTGGTGATTCGCAACAACCGCGAACTGATTCGAGGCGTGGATCGTGCGATCAATGTGACGGTCTCTGCCCTGAACGTGGCGGTCACTGTGGCGCTGGCGCTGGCCAACCAGAAACTGGTGCTTGACCGGGTGGAGTCGATCAACAAGACCACCAGCGATCTGATTTCCGGCACAGCCCGGGCCCTGCGCACGCAGGGCGTCGAAATCCAGACCCGGGCCTCATCGACAATGCTCGACATGGAACAGCTCGAAGCTGCCTTTACCGACGTGCTCGGCGCCATCGATGAAGTGTCGCGCTACCGCCGCGAGGCCCTGCCCAGGCTCGATGAGCAGATCGACCGTCTCGATGTGCTGGCACGCAAGGGCGAGGAGGCGATCAGCCGCATGGACGAGGGCAACCAGACACAGCCGGGCCTGACCGCGCTGGGCGAATCGCCGACCGCCGGCCCCGCAGATCGGGCCGGGGCAGGCAAGGGGTGAGCGTGGGGGCGTGATGGGCGCGCTCGTCCGCCTCGCCCCCGAACGCATACGTCACCCCCGTAGCTGGAAGCGGCGCACGCAGGCTTCCAGCGACTGTGCGAGCGTGTGCAGTTCGTCGGCGCGGTTGAGCGAGTCACGGGTGGCGTTGTAGTTCTGCTCGCTCTTCTGTGCGATCTGCTCGATGCTTTGCGCGATGTCTGTGCTGGCCGTGCGCTGCTCGCGCAGGGCGGCATTGATCGAAGCCACCGCGCCGCGTACCTTGCCGGCGCTCTCATCGAGTTGGGCAATCGCATTGCGCGCACGCTCTGCGCGCTCCACTCCGGAGTCGGCCAGCTCCCGGCCTTCCTGCATGCTGTTGATCGCCTGTTGGGAGCTGCCCTGCACACGATGAATCATGCTGGTGATTTCATGCGTTGACTGCGCAGTCCGTTCGGCCAGCTTGCGCACCTCATCGGCCACCACTGCGAAGCCGCGACCCTGTTCACCCGCACGCGCTGCTTCGATTGCGGCGTTGAGTGCGAGCAGGTTGGTCTGTTCGGCCACCTCCTGAATCACCTTCACGATGTTGGAAATGCCGGCGGCACTGGCGTCCAGGTCGCTCATCACGGCGGCGGAGGCGGTCATGCGCTCGGCAATGCGTGCGATGGTCTCGGAGGCTTCGTTGATCACGGCCACGCTGGCACGTACTTCCTCCGCCGTATGCCCGGTGAGCCGGTCGGCATCGTCCGCATGCTCGGAGACCTGCGAAATGCTCACCGTCATTTCCTCGACGGCGGCGGCGATCGACGAACCCGCTTCGCTCTGCTCCGATGATGCAGTGGCAATTTTCTCTTCGTTGGCACGCAGGATGGCGATGGCCTCGGCCACACTGTCGGCACTGCGGCGGATCTCGCTGATCGTGGCGATGAGCCCCTCCTGCATGGTGCGCATCGCACCCAGCAGGCTTTGCGGGCAGCCTTTTGCCACCACGATGTCGGTGTCGAGGTGACCGGCCGAGATGCGCCGGGCGACTTCGGCTGCATAGTGCGGTTCGCCGCCCAGTTGGTGGCAGAGTTGGCGGATTACGTACAGCGACAGCAGGATGCAGGCGATCAGGGCAATCACGGTCAGCACGATGGCCGTCGAGCGGGCACTGGACAGGTCTTCGACCGACTCGGTCTTGAGCGCACTGGAAACCGACTCGAGATGACTCATCTGCTCCATCAGGATGGCGCGCATCTCGCGCCAGGCGGGGGTTTCATCGTTGACCAGAATGGCTCGGGCGCCCGCGATGTTGCGCGTGCGCACCTGCTCGATGATGCGTGACTGCATGGGGGCCCAGCGGCGGCGGATTTCGTCCATGCTTGCCACGGTGTTGTGCCCGCCCTTGAGCAGGTCTGCGCCACCGGACTTGACACGTTCGAGCACCTCGTTGAATTCGTTGCTGGCCCGCTCGAAGTTGGTGTAACCCTGCGGGTTTTCCGGGTCGAGCAGAATGTTGCGCAGCGCCTGGCCCATCTGCAACCCCTGGGCGTACGCCTTGGTGATGTCGCGTTCGAGGGTCAATTCGCGGTCGATGAAGTTCAGCAAATTGTTCTGGCTATGGGTCATCTGCCACATCGAACCGCCGAGGGCGGCCAGAAACAGGCCGCAGGTCACTACTGCCATGAAGAACAACTGGGCACGGACCGAGGTATGTTTGCTTGCCATGATCTTTGCTTCCATTCAGGGTGTATCGGTGACGGAGGTGTGTGTGGTGCTGGTCCGGACGCGCTCCGTCAATTGTCTCATTTTGTAATTCTTGCTTGAATCGTACGTCAGGTTGATTTTCAGGTGTGTAAGTAAGGCATCGGCAATATTCTGAAAAACTTTAGCTTCGTGCAACGTGTTCGCGATGAGGTTCATTGACTGTTAGTTTTGTGTGAATAATCTGTCCCCGGGCTGGGGCCGAGGTACTGCTCATGCCCGAACGTGCAGTTATCGGGCACCCCGTGCTAATTTCACGGTCACTCATCATCACATGTGCGGACCACCGCACTCAGGACCATCACTCAAGGAGGAGACACATGACTGCTGTGCAGGATTTTTTGAAGGCCCGCGATTTCTTGCTGGCCCATCGTGAGGACTATGCCACTGCGTACACGGGTTTTCGCTGGCCGGTGCTGACCGAGTTCAACTGGGCGCTGGATTACTTCGATGCCTTTGCGCGGGGCAATGAGAGCCCGGCGCTGTGGATTGTTGAGGAAGATGGCAGCGAATCCCGCCGGAGCTTCGCGCAGATGTCGGACAACTCCAGCCGGGTGGCCAACTGGCTGCGGGGGCAGGGCGTGCGGCGTGGTGACCGGATTTTGCTGATGCTGGGCAACGAAGTGCCGTTGTGGGAGGCGATGCTCGCGGCGATGAAGTTGGGCGCGGTGGTGATTCCCGCCACCACGCTGCTTACGCCGGAAGACCTGGAGGACCGTCTGACCCGTGGCGAGGTTCGGCATGTGGTGGCGGGTCTGGCCCATGTCGAGAAGTTTGCGGCCTTCGGTGGCTTTACCCGCATTTGTGTTGGCGGGCAGGCGGAGGGCTGGCTGGACTTTGCCGAGGCTTACACGCAGACCGTCGAGTTTCGCCCCGACGGGCCGACCCGGGTGACCGACCCCCTGCTGCTGTACTTTACGTCGGGCACCACCTCGCGGCCCAAGCTGGTGCAGCACACGCATCAGTCCTACCCAGTGGGGCATCTGTCGACCATGTACTGGATCGGCCTGATGACAGGCGATCGCCACATGAACATCAGCTCACCGGGCTGGGCCAAACATGCCTGGAGTTGCTTCTTCGCGCCCTGGAATGCGGGGGCCTGCGTGTTTCTGTACAACTACAGTCGCTTCGATGCGCGTGCGCTGCTCGATGTGCTGGTGAAGTACGAGATCAACACCCTGTGTGCGCCGCCGACCGTGTGGCGCATGCTCATCCAGCAGGACCTGTCGGCCTGCCGGACCAGTCTGCGCGAACTGATCGGGGCCGGCGAGCCGCTCAACCCGGAAATCATCGAGCAGGTGAAGAAGGCCTGGGGGATCACCATCCGCGACGGTTTCGGCCAGACCGAAACCACAGCCCAGATCGGCAACACCCCCGGCCAGCCGCTCAAACCGGGCTCCATGGGGCGTCCGCTGCCCGGCTATCGGGTGGTCCTGCTCGGTGCCGACGGGCTGCCAGCCAGCGAGGGCGAGGTGAGCCTGCCGCTCGACGAGCGTCCGCTGGGTCTGATGGCCGGCTATGCGGGCGATGAGGCAAAAACCGCCGAAGTGATGCGCGACGGTCATTATCACACCGGTGATGTGGCGAGCATCGACGAGGACGGTTACATCACTTATGTCGGTCGTGCCGACGATGTGTTCAAGGCTTCGGACTACCGGATCAGTCCGTTCGAACTGGAAAGCGTGCTCATCGAACACCCGGCGATTGCCGAGGCTGCGGTGGTGCCCAGCCCCGACCCGGTACGCCTGGCGGTGCCCAAGGCCTGCGTGATCCTGGCTGCGGGCCACGAACCCGGTCGGGAGCTGGCCAGGGATATCTTCGCCTTCACCCGCGAACGGCTGGCGCCCTACAAGCGCATTCGCCGGCTGGAGTTTTCCGACCTGCCCAAGACCATCTCGGGCAAGATCCGGCGGGTGGAGCTGCGCAAGGCCGAAGCGGAAAAGAGCGCACGGGGTGCGATGGAATTTTACGAAGAGGATTTCCCCGAGCTGAAAGGCTGATATACTGCCGGCCGTGGCGGGTCTCCCCGCATTGCAGTGCGGTGAACCTGGTCAGGGCCGGAAGGCAGCAGCCACAGCCGCTTCCTGCAAGTGCCGGGGGTCAGGCTCGCCACCCTGAATTCATCAAAGCCCATGGGCGCCCGCAAGCGCCCATGGGCTTTTTTACGTCCGCGCATCTCGCGCAACAGCGTCCTTCAGCGTCTTACTTCAGCGCAAACCCCAGCGCATGCAGGGCTTCGGTGAGTCGGTCGCGTCCCGTGAGTGAGGCGGCATCGGCAATCCGCTTGGCCGAATGGGCAGACCAGTTGCCGCGCACGTTCATGCCTTGTGCGGCGTAAAAGTCGGCCATCGTCCGGTTGTAGTCGGCCAGGTCGGTGAGTTGTTCATCCAGCGCCCGATAGCGCTCCTGGTGCAGCACCACTGCCTGCGGCGGCCGGGGCTTGACGGCGGCAGGGGGCTCACCGGCTTCCACGCCCAGCGTCATGCCGAACACCGCAAACACCCGGGGCGGCAGGCCCAGCAGTTCGGCCACCCGTTCGGGCTGGTTGCGCAGACCACCGATATAGCAGCCCGACAGCCCCAGGGATTCGGCTGCGGCGAGGCCATTCTGCGCGGCAAGGGTCGCATCGACCACGCCGATCACGAACATTTCCAGATAGTCCAGGGCGCCATGCGGGTTGTCCACACTGCGCGCCACCTGCCCCAGCCGGGCCAGATCGGCCAACCACACCAGCACCAGCGGGGCCTCGCGCACATGAGCCTGGTCGCCCGCGCAGGTCGCCAGTGCTGCGCGGGTATCCGGGTCGCGCACCGCGATCACGCTCCAGGCGTGCAGGTTGGACGAGGTGGCGGCCGATTGGGCCGCAGCCACGATGGCCTGCAGTTGCGCATCGCTGACGGGTGTGTCCTGATAGCGGCGCACCGAGCGGTGGCCGAGCAGGTGGTCGATGACCGGAGTCCAGCTTGCCGGGGCCGGCATCTGGCCCTTGCCATAACGCTGGTCCAGTCTTTCCTGTGCGGATGTACTCATCGGATTCTGTCCTGCAGTGAAAAACGGCATTCTAACCAAGGGGGCGTTCGACGCTCAGCCCAGCATCACATCGAGCAGCATCATCAGCACGAAGCCGGCCATCAGACCACCGGTGGCGAGTGTTTCATGGCCACGACGGTGCGACTCGGGAATGATTTCGTGGCTGACTACAAACAGCATCGCACCTGCCGCACCGGCGAGCCCCCAGGGCAACACCACCTCGGCCACACCCACCAGCAACTGGCCGACAACCGCCGACATCGGTTCGACCAGCCCCGACAGGGCGGCGATGGCCACCGAAAACAGGCGGCCGTAGCCCGCAGACACCAGCGCGATGGCCACGATCAAGCCTTCCGGAACGTTTTGCAGCGAAATGCCGGTGGCTACGGCGTTGCCACTGCCGGGCTCTCCTGCGGCTACGCCAATGGCCAGCCCTTCCGGGATGTTATGCACCGCGATTGCGAACACGAACAGCCATACAGCATTGAATGGGCGACTGCGGTCGGGCGCGTGAGTGTGGGGCAGGGCGCGGTCCATCAGCAGCAGGAGGGCGGCACCGATTGCCAGGCCGCCGGCCATGATCAGTGCGGCGCCATGCTCGCTGGCGCCGAGCGCCCGCGCCGCTTCGAAGCCGGGCATCAGCAGTGAAAACACCGAGGCGGCCAGCATCACGCCTGCGCCGAAACCCAGCAGCAAACCCTGCACGCTGGCACCGATGTTACGCATCACCAGCACGGGCAGGGCACCGAGCGTGGTGGCCACGGCCGCCATGGCCCCGCCGAGCAGGGCGTCGCGCAACGGGCCTTGCAGGCTGGGCAGGCCATTGCCCAACTGCACGCTCAGCAGGATCAGCCCGCCCACGGCAACGGCCCAGCCCAGCACGGCGCGGCTTGCGCCGATCCGGTTGGCAGGCAGGAAGTGCATTCGTGCGATCTTGGCAGCCATGTTGTTCTCCTTGTGTCTGTCAGGGGGCCGGGGCAGCCGGGGTGGTTGTGGAATGTGTTCAGTATGGGCAGCGGGGTTAAATAGTTCAAATTGAACAAAAGAAAGAATTCGATAGAAAAATAAAATGCCTGAACGGCAACCGATTCCTTGCGGTGCAGGGTCGCCGCCGTGCGACGAAGCATAAGCCGGGGGGTGAGCTCTGATAGAATCCTCGCCCATGAGCTATCAGGTCCTTGCGCGTAAATGGCGGCCAAAGAGTTTTGGCACGCTGGTTGGTCAGGAGCATGTGGTGCGTGCGCTTTCGCATGCGCTGGCCACTGGTCGTCTGCATCATGCGTGGCTGTTTACCGGTACCCGGGGGGTGGGCAAAACCACGATCAGCCGGATCCTGGCCAAGGCGCTCAACTGTGAGCAGGGTGTCAGCGCCGAGCCCTGTGGGGCTTGTGCGGCCTGCGTGGCCATCGATGCGGACCGCTTTCCCGATTATGTCGAGATGGATGCGGCGTCCAATCGCGGGGTGGACGACATGGCCGCGCTGCTCGATCAGGCGGTGTACGCGCCGGTTCAGGGGCGCTACAAGGTGTACATGATCGATGAGGTGCACATGCTCACCGGTCACGCCTTCAATGCCATGTTGAAGACGCTGGAGGAGCCTCCTGCGCACCTCAAGTTCATTCTTGCTACCACCGACCCGCAGAAAATGCCGGTGACCGTGCTGTCGCGCTGCCTGCAGTTCAATCTGAAGCAGATGCCGCAGGGTCATATCGTCGATCATCTCGGGCACATCCTGCAGCAGGAAGGGGTGGTGTTCGAGCCGGCCGCGCTGCGCCATGTTGCACGGGCCGCGAATGGTTCGATGCGCGATGCGCTGTCCCTGCTCGATCAGGCGATTGCGCATGGTGCCGGCACGGTTGTCGAGGAACAGGTCAGCCAGATGCTCGGCATGGTCGGGGACGATCACCTGTTTGCCCTGCTCGATGCGCTGCTGGCGGGCGATGCGGTGGCGCTGCTGTCGGTGGTCGACCAGATGATCGCGCGCAGCCTGTCGCCGGATGCCGCGCTGCATGCGCTCGCCAGCCTGCTGCAGCGCATGGCGGTGGCGCAGTTCGCACCCTCCGCGCTGGCCGACGAGGTGGAGCGGGCACGGCTTGCGCCGTATGTGTCGGCGTGGGACCCGGAATACCTCCAGCTGGCCTATCAGATGGTGATTCATGGGCGCAGCGAACTGAGCCTGGCGCCTGACGAGCAGGCCGGTTTCACGATGACGATGTTGCGGCTGCTGGCCTTCCGTCCCGAGCAGCCCCTGCCACTGGGGGCCGATCCCCAGGCCAGTCGTCCGCCTGCGGCCCGGCCGATTGAGCGCGCACCGCACAGCGAACCGGTTGCGGCCACGTCTGCAGCCCCCTCCGCCATGCCGTCTGCGCCTGTGGCGTCGAGCATGCCGGCCGGGCACGCGGTTGGAGCCCCCCCCGGGCCGCAGGATGCACCGGCGCCGGCGGCACAGGTGCCTGAATCCATACCCGCACCTGCGGTTGTCCCCACGCCGAACTTGGCCAATGCGGGACGGGGCAGCGACGCTGAAGAAGCCGCCCGGCCGGCAGTCACGCTGCCCGCTCCGGCTGACGCAGTCCAGGCCGGGCCGGTCGGAGCGCCACCCGTCCAGGCCGGCAGGCCGGCTACCGTAGCCGATGTGCCTCCCTGGGAAGATCTGCCTGAAGAGGCGATGGCCGGTTATGGCAATCCGGTGTCCCCAGGCAACCGGGTGTCTGCGCCTGCCCGGTCGGCGGCGCCAGCGGTCGGGATGTCGGTGGTCGGGGCGAAGCCTGAACCTGGGGCCGCGCCCCATGCCGTATCTGTACCTGAGGTGCCGCTTGCCGAGGTGACGGCCACTGCGGGCGCGCTGCCGGCAGAGGACGTGATGCCGGCCCTGAAAGGTGGTGACTGGCACGCCGTGCAGCAGCGCCTGGGGCTGAAGGGCATGGTGCGCGAACTGGCCCAGCATTGCGAGTGGCGGGCATTCGACGGCCGCGAGCTGGGCTTGCGCCTGTCGCATGTGCATCGTCATCTGTACGACATGAATCCCGGGCTGGCCGAACGCATTGCCGAGGCGCTGGGGGCGGTGCTCGGACAGGCGGTGCGAGTGCGCATCGAGATCGGTGAGATCGAAGGCGAGACGCCCGCGCAGCGGATTGCGGCAGAAAAGGACAGGCGCCGTGCCGAGGCGGTCGCGGCGCTGGAGGAGGATCCCTTCGTAAGGGGTCTGATCGACCGTTTCGACGCCAGCCTGCTTGAGGCGTCGGTGCGGCCGGTGGGTTGAACATTTTCATACTGACGAGCGGAGATCACGCGCATGATGAAGGGCGGAATTGCCGGGCTGATGAAGCAGGCCCAGCAGATGCAGGAAAACATGAAGAAGATGCAGGACCAGCTGGCTTCGGTGGAAGTCGAGGGTCAGGCAGGGGCCGGCATGGTCAAGGTGCAGATGACCTGCAAGTACGATGTGCGCCGGGTGAGCATCGACGATTCGGTGATGGACGACAAGGAAATGCTGGAAGACCTGATCGCCGCTGCGCTCAACGATGCGGTGCGCAAGGTCGAGTCGACCACCCAGGAGCGGATGGCTGGCTTCACCGCAGGGCTGAACCTGCCGCCCGGCATGAAGCTGCCGTTCTGAGCGCGGTTTCGCACGCCGATGTCCTCGCCTTCCAGTCTCGATGAGCTGATCGAGGCGCTGCGCTGCCTTCCGGGCGTGGGGCCGCGCTCCGCGCAGCGCATGGCCTACCATCTGTTGCAGCGTGACCAGCGGGGCGCCGAGCGGCTGGGGCGGGCGATCACGCAGGCGTTGTCGCTGTTGCAGCATTGCGAGCGCTGTAACGCCTTTTCGGAAACGCCCGTGTGCGCACGTTGTGCCAGTCCTCAGCGCGATCCGTCGCTGCTGTGCATTGTCGAGATGCCGGCTGATCTGGCGGTGATCGAGCAGACGCGCGCCTATGACGGGCTGTACTACGTGCTGATGGGGCGTTTGTCGCCGCTCGATGGCATCGGGCCGCGCGAGCTGCGTTTCGACAAGTTGCTGGCCCGCGCGACGGATGGCCAGGTAAAGGAAGTCATCATCGCGACCAACTTTACCAACGAGGGCGAGGCCACCGCGCACACCATTGCCGACCTGATGGGTGCGCGCGGCCTGAAGGCCAGCCGGCTGTCGCGCGGTGTCCCGGTTGGCGGAGAGCTTGAGCATACCGATGCGGGCACCATCGCGCAGGCGCTGGTGGAGCGCCGCGCCGTGTAGCGGGCACAGGCCGGCGGAATGCTGCGCCGGGCGACCCTGCGGATTCCGTGTCAATATCGCGCTGGCGTGGTTGAATGGCTTCGGAGGCCGGCATTTTGCTCCGGATGAGGGTTTGAGGTGCCCGCAGCGCTTTTGCTACTGCGGGGTTTCCCTTATAATTTCACGGTTTTTTCGAACCGATTTTTGGTTTCCTTTCAGGAAGAGGTCATGAGCGTGGATCAAAAGATGGACAGTAGCCGTCGGACACTGCTTTTTGCGACTTCGGCGGCCGGTGGCGTCGCTGCAGTGGCAACCGCAGTGCCGTTCGTTGCCAGCCTGACGCCGTCGGAGCGGGCCAAGGCGGCCGGGGCTCCGGTCGAGGCCGACATCGGTCAGCTCGCCCCGGGCGAGATGATGACGGTCGAATGGCGCGGCAAGCCAGTGTGGATCATCAGGCGTACCCCCGAAATGCTTGCCTCGCTCGACAAGACCGACGAGCGGGTGAGCGATCCGGAGTCGAACGATTCGATTCAGCCCGAGTATGCGAAGAACAAGCACCGTTCGATCAACCCGGAGGTTCTCGTCACCGTCGGCATCTGCACCCACCTGGGCTGCTCGCCGAGCGAGAAGATGAAAGCCGGTGCGGAAAGCGGCCTGGGTGCGGACTGGCCGGGCGGCTTCCTGTGCCCCTGTCACGGTTCGCTGTTCGATCTCGCAGGGCGCGTGTACCGCAGCATGCCGGCGCCGACCAACCTGGACGTGCCGCCCCACATGTATCTCTCGGACTCGACTCTCCTCATCGGTGAAGACAAGGCCTGACCATGACGACAAAATCGCAAGCCCTGCTGAACTGGATCGATGAGCGCTTCCCGCTGACATCGACCTGGAAGGCGCATCTGTCCGAGTACTATGCGCCCAAGAACTTCAACTTCTGGTACTTCTTCGGCTCGCTGGCCCTGCTGGTGCTGGTGATCCAGATCGTGACCGGCATCTTCCTGGTCATGCACTACAAGCCGGACGGCACGCTCAACGCTTCGGGCATTCCGGTGGCCTTCGCGAGCGTGGAGTACATCATGCGCGAAGTGCCGGGCGGCTGGCTGATCCGCTACCTGCACTCGACCGGCGCCTCGGCCTTCTTCGTGGTGGTGTACCTGCACATGTTCCGTGGCCTGCTCTACGGTTCCTACCGCAAACCGCGCGAACTCATCTGGATCTTCGGCACGCTGATCTTCCTGGTGCTGATGGCCGAGGCCTTCATGGGTTATCTGCTGCCCTGGGGCCAGATGTCCTACTGGGGCGCGCAGGTGATCATCAACCTGTTCTCGGCGATTCCGATCATCGGTGAAGACCTGTCGCTGGTGATCCGGGGCGACTTTGTCGTGTCCGACGCCACGCTGAACCGCTTCTTCTCCTTCCACGTCATCGCTGTGCCGCTGGTGCTCATCGGCTTGGTGGCTGCGCACATCATTGCGCTGCACGAAGTCGGCTCGAATAACCCGGACGGTGTGGAAATCAAGAAGAAGAAAGACGCCAATGGCGTGCCGCTGGACGGTATTCCCTTCCACCCGTATTACACGGTGAAGGACATTGTCGGTGTGGTCGGTTTCCTGATCTTCTTCAGCGCGGTGGTGTTCTTCGCGCCGGAAGGTGGTGGTTACTTCCTTGAGTTCAACAACTTCATTCCGGCCGATCCGCTGAAGACTCCGCCGCACATTGCGCCGGTGTGGTACTTCACCCCGTTCTACTCCATCCTGCGCGCAGTGACCTATCCGCTGTTCGGCCTGGATGCCAAGTTCTGGGGCGTGGTGGCGATGGGCGCATCGGTGGTGATCATTGCCTTTCTGCCGTGGCTCGACCGCAGCCCGGTGAAGTCGATCCGCTACAAGGGCCCGATCTTCAAGATGGCACTGGTCGTCTTCGTGATCTGCTTCTTCATCCTTGGTTACCTCGGTGTGCTGCCCCCGACCCCGGGTCGTACCCTGGTGGCGCAGATCTGCTCGGTGCTGTACTTCGCCTTCTTCCTCGCAATGCCGTGGTACAGCAAGATCGACAAGTGCAAACCCGAACCGGAAAGGGTGAACTTCAAATGAACAACAAAGTAATCAAGACCCTCAAGCGCTTCGCCATGGCCGTGCTGTTCGTGCCGGCTCTGGCGATGGGCGCCGGCGCCGAACTGCACCTCGACCGCGCACCGGTCAGCAAGGAACCGGCCGATCTGCAGCATGGTGCCAAGCTGTTCGTGAACTACTGTCTGAACTGCCACTCGGCCAGCTTCATGCGTTACAACATGCTGGAGCAGATCGGGCTGTCCGAGCAGCAGATTCGTGACAACCTGATGTTTACCGGCGAGCGTGTTGGCGATCTGATGAAGATCTCCATGCGCCACGCCGACGGTAAGGCCTGGTTCGGTGCCGCGCCCCCCGATCTGACGTTGATTGCACGTCAGCGTGCTTCCGGCTATGGCAGCGGTGCGGACTGGCTGTACACCTACCTGCGTCAGTTCTATCGCGATCCGAACCGGCCCACCGGCTGGAACAACGTGGTGTTTCCAAACGTGGGCATGCCCCACGCCCTGTGGCAGTTGCAGGGTGACCAGGTTGCCCAGGTTTCCGAGAACGCCGACGGTACCCAAAATGTGTCGCTTTCCCTGGCCAAACCTAGCCAGATGACCGCCGAGCAGTACGACAAGGCGGTGGCCGATCTGGTGTCCTTCCTGGTGTGGATGGGTGAGCCGGTGGCCGAGAAGCGCAAGTCCATCGGTGTTTTCGTGCTGATCTTCCTCGCCGGTCTGTTCGTCCTGAGCTATGCGCTCAAGAAGAACTACTGGAGAGACATTCACTGACAGGTTCGTGTTTGACGATTGCTGATCGTCAGCCTCAAACCCGGGACGCACCACGCGCATAGCGCGTGGTGCGCTTTGTTTTTCAAGTCTGGAGTTGCTCTTATCATGATGACGCTTTATTCCGGAACGACGGATCCGTTCAGTCATCGCTGCCGAATCGTGCTGTATGAAAAAGGGATGGATTTCGAGGTCATCGATGTCGATCTCTACAACAAGCCCGAGGACATTGCGGTGATCAACCCGTACAACCGGGTGCCGGTGCTGGTGGACCGCGACCTGATCCTGTACGAAGCCAACATCATCAACGAGTACATCGACGAGCGTTTTCCGCATCCGCAGCTGATGCCGCCGGACCCCATCCTGCGTGCCCGCGCCCGTCAGCTGTTGCACACCTTCGAGCAGGAGTTGTTTGCCCACATTCCGGTGCTCGAGGCCAATGAAAAGGGGTCGGACAAGAGCCGTGCCCATGTGCGTGACCAACTGGTGCAGTTTGCCCCGGTGTTTGCCAAGCAGCGTTTCATGCTGGGCGATGAGTTTTCCATGCTTGATGTCGCGATTGCCCCGCTGCTGTGGCGTCTTGAGCACTATGGCATCGAACTGCCGAAAGCTGCGGCCGGCATCATGAAATACGGCGAACGCATCTTCAGCCGCCAGGGCTTCATCGACGCCCTGACGGCCTCCGAAAAGGTGATGCGCAAGTAAGCCGACCAACCCAGCCAGACCCGTCATCATGCGTGGTGACGGGCAATAACCATCATGACGACGACAGTTTCAACCAAACCGTATCTGATCCGGGCCTTGCATGAATGGTGCGTCGATCAGGGCTTCACGCCGCACATTGCGGTCGTGGTGGATCGCAACGTGATGATCCCGCCCGGTTATGACCGCGACGGACAGATCGTGCTCAACCTCAGTCCGGAAGCCACGCATCAGCTGCACATCGACAACGAGGCCATTGCCTTCCAGGCGAGGTTCGGCGGTCAGCCGCATCATCTGTACATTCCGGTGGGCAATGTGCTGGCCATCTATGCGGCCGAAAACGGTCATGGCATGGCGTTCGAGCCGGAACTGGGGCAGGGCGAGGAGGACGAAGGCCTTGAAGGGCAGGATCCGGAGGCCGGGGCCCCCCCGGCCCTGCAGGTGGTCGATGCGTCGGAGGCCGGCAGCGAGGAGGCTGGCAGCAGCGTCCCTGCGGGTGGGGGCGATGACGAACCGCCCTCGGAGCCTCCTCCGCGCCGGAGCCATCTCAAGGTCGTCAAGTAAGGCGTCAAACCAGAGCTGGCATTCATCCTGGGCCTGCGGTTTCGCCCAGGGCAGGCTCGCTACACGGGCTGTTCTACGTTAATTGGAGTCCTTATGGTCATGCAGTGGTCTGAATCTCTGGAGCTCGAACTGGAGCCGATGGACGAGACGCACAAGGAGTTTGTCGAGCACTACAACGCCGTTGCCAGTGCTGCGCCCGAGGATGTGCTGGCACGACTCGACGCACTGATCGCGCATACTGTGGTGCATTTCGATCAGGAAAACCGCTGGATGGAGGCAATCAGCTTTCCGTCCTGCCATCGTGCCGAGCATGACCGGGTGCTGCAGGTGATGCGCGATGTGCGCGACCGGCTGGAGAAGGGCGATGGATTCTTCGCCCGGCAGCTCATTCAGGAACTGCCGGCGTGGTTCAACAACCATGCAAACACCATGGATGCGGCGCTTGCCTTCACGCTCAAGAGCGTGGGCTTCGACTTCGAGCGGGGCGCGATGCCGGAAGGCGCGGTGAGTGCCGGGTGTGGTTGCGGCACGAGCGAGCATGTCGCCAAAGAAGCGCCTGCGGGCAGCGACGCACCGGTTGCCGCGCAGGCCTGACCGGGCTCAGGCAGCCAATCCGGGCACTGCGGGTTTGCGCCCGCAGATCAGGTCGCCGATCAGCTGCGCCGCACCGCAGGACAGCGTCCAGCCCAGCGATCCATGCCCGGTGTTGAGCCACACATTGTTCACTTTCGAACGCCGGATGACGGGGCAGTTCGAGGGCGTGGTCGGGCGCAGCCCCGCCCAGCTGCTGGCTCGCGCAAAGTCCGCCGCACCGGGAAATGCCGATTCGAACCAGTCGATCAAGGGCTGGATGCGCGCCGCGCGGACATTCAGATCGAAGCCGGTGAGTTCTGCCGTGCCGGCAATGCGCAGGTTGTTGCCCAGTCTTGAAAACACGATGCGTCGCGACTCATCGGTCAGGCTGATGCTGGGGGCGGCGGCTTCGTCGCGCACGGGCGCGGTGACCGAATACCCCTTTACCGGATAGATGGGCAGCGTTTCGCCCAGCGGGCGCATCAGGCGCGGGCTGTCGCTGGCCAGGCAGACCACGAAGGCATCGGCCTGCAGCGATTCGCTGCGTTCGTGGGCCGGTTCGCGGGTGTCGATGGCCACCGCCCGGTCGTGGTCGAGCACAAAGCCATCAATCTGCCGCCCGAAGTGAAAACGTACTCCCCGCTGGCTGCAGGCGTGGGCCAGTGCACGGGTGAAGGCGTGCGCATCGCCGGACTCATCGCCTGGTGCATGCACAATGCCTGACAGCTGTGGCGCAAAGTGCGCGAGGGCCGGTTCGATGTCCAGGGCCGAGGCCCGTGTGCAGGGCGCGCAGTCAATCCCATGCGCCTGCAGCAGATTGCATTTGTCCTGAGCGGTGCGCCATTCACGCTCGTCGCGATACAGATGCAGGATGCCCCGGGTGCGTTGCGCATAGTCGAAACCCAGTTGCGCGCGCAGTTCGCGCAAACAGGCGCCGCTATGCACGGCCAATCGCGCGATGTGTGCCAGATTGCGACGATGGCGTGCCGGCAGGCATTCCGCCAGGAATTGCGCACACCAGCGCCACTGCGCCGGGTCGGCGCGCAGACGCCACAGTACGGGCGCCTCTTCCTGCCCCAGCCAGCGCAGGATGCGCCAGGGCGCCGCAGGGCTGGACCAGGGCTCCGGGTGACTCACCGAAATCTGGCCGCCGTTGGCGAAGCTGGTTTCCATGGCCGGACTGTCTGCGCGGTCGACCACGCTGACCTGATGCCCGGCTTCGGCAAGATACCAGGCTGTGGTGACGCCGGTGACGCCGGCGCCGAGAACCATCACATGCATCGGGGTGTCGGGAAAGTGTGCGCGGGTGCAGCACGGGACCAGCATTGTCGCATCTGCATCGATTGTTTGATGCACAAGTTTGCAACACGCGGGATAATTCGCCGCTTACACTCAACTTACAACGGTCGCCGCAGACCAGACAGGAGCCTTGCATGCGTCGTGTCACCCTGACCCAGTATCTCATCGAGCAACAGCGGGCAGGCCGGATCAACCCGGACCTGCGCCTGCTGATCGAAGTTGTCGCCCGTGCAGTGAAGGCGATCAGCGTGAACGTGTCCAAGGGCGCGCTGGCCGACATGCTCGGCGAGGCAGGCAGCGACAACGTTCAGGGCGAGGCCCAGAAGAAGCTCGATGTGATCGCCAACGACATCCTGCTGCAGGCCAACGAGTGGGGCGGCCATCTGGCTGCGATGGCGTCCGAAGAAATCGAGGAAGTGCATCAGATTCCCTTCGACTACCCCAAGGGCGGCTACCTGTTGCTGTTCGATCCGTTGGACGGCTCCTCGAACATCGATGTGAACATTTCGGTCGGCACCATCTTCTCGGTGCTGCACAACCGCAGCGACGAGGCCGAGCCCGGCGAGCAGGCCTTCCTGCAGCCCGGCACCGAGCAGGCGGCGGCCGGTTATGCGCTGTACGGCCCGTCCACCCTGTTCGTGCTGACGCTGGGGCATGGGGTGCATGGTTTCACGCTCGATCGCGAGATGGGCAGCTTCATTTATACCCACCCCTTCATGTCGGTACCCACCGAGACCCGCGAGTATGCGATCAACGCTTCCAACATGCGTTTCTGGGAAGCACCGGTGCAGCGTTATGTCAGCGAACTGCAGCAAGGCAGCACCGGGCCGCGCGGCAAGGACTTCAACATGCGCTGGGTGGCTTCGATGGTGGCCGATGTGCATCGCATCCTCACCCGGGGCGGTATCTTCATGTACCCGATGGACGACAAGTGCCGGGCGCAGGGCGGCAAGCTGCGCCTGATGTACGAAGCCAACCCGATGGCGATGATCGTTGAGCAGGCCGGCGGTGCGGCAAGCACCGGACGCCAGCGGATTCTCGACGTCGTGCCCGAGCGGTTGCACCAGCGCGTGCCGGTCATCCTGGGCTCGGCCAGCGAGGTTGAGCGGGTGGCCGCTTACCATCAAGAACAATGAGCTTGCCTGCGGTGGTGATGCGCAAGAAGGGTTGGGTACAGGGCCTGATGCTGTGCGTGCTCGGCCTGCTGCTGGCGGCGCCGTTTGGTGCGCTGGCGCGTGAAGCCCTGCAGGTGCAGCTTGAGGCGCCTTCGGAGGTGCGCGGCCTGCTTGAGCAGCATCTGCGCATCCTGAATCGAGAGCAGCTGGTGCCCGAGGAGCGGGGCGACCGGATCGCACTCATTCGCCGCACCCGTCGTGAGGTCGAAGGCATACTCGCCACCGAAGGCTATTTCTCCCCGGAGGTTGCGCTGGAGCGCGAGGGGGCCAAGTGGATGCTGAAGGTGGTACCCGGCCAGCGGGCAAAAGTGACCGCACACGACCTGCAATTTACTGGCCACCTTGCGGGTGACGGCGAGGCGCTGCAGGCACGGCGCGAGGCGCTGGCCGAAGGCTGGCCCTTGCGTGCGGGCGAATTCTTCCGGCAAGCCGACTGGGACGCTGCCAAGCAGGCCCTGCTCGATCAGGTGGCCAGCCGCGATTATGCTGCGGCTCGCGTGCTCGACAGCCGTGCGGCGGTGAATCGCCAGACTGGCGAGGTGGTTCTGCATTTGGCGATCGATTCCGGCCCGCCGTTTCGTCTGGGTCCGATCCAGGTGTCCGGATTGAAGCAGTTGCCGGAGGGGTTTGTCGAACGCTTCAGTCGCCTGCGCGAAGGAGAGCCCTTCGATCAGGACCGCTTGCTCGGCTTCCAGAGTACGCTGCAGAATGTGCCGCAGTTCGCATCGGTGGTGATCGATGTTGCCCGCGACCCCGCACTGGCGGAGGCCGTGCCGGTGCTGGTGAATGTCTCCGAGGCCGATTCGCGCTACCTCTCATTTGGCGCGGGCTACTCCACCAACACCGGCGCGCGGACCGAGATGAACTGGCGCGATCTCAATCTGCGCAGCCGGGGCTGGGAGCTGTCGACCGGTTTGCGCTGGGAGCAACGCAGGCAGTCGGCGTATGCCGATCTGTTTTTCCCGCCTGCGTACGAGGGGCACCGCGACAGTGTTGGGATGCTCTTCGACCGTTCCGACATCGAAGGTCTGGACACGTCGGTGCAGGCCATCGGCCTGACCCGCACCAAGCCACGCGGCGATATCGAAACCACAATCACCCTGCGCTACCAGCATGAGACGCTTCGGCCTGCCGGGCTCGCCCAGACCAGCCGCAACGCCCTGACCGCCAACTGGGCCTGGGTGCAGCGCAAGGTCGATAACGTACTCGACCCACGCAGTGGCTATGTGCTGCATGTCGAGTTGGGCGGGGGCGCCAAGTCGTTGCTGTCCGATCAGGACTTTATTCGCAGCTATGGGCGCCTGGTGCGTTACCAGCCGGTGGGGCAGCGCGATGTGCTGATCCTGCGCGGCGAACTGGGCACCACCCTGGCCGACAGCCGCGACGGTGTGCCACAGGATTTCCTGTTCCGTACCGGCGGCTCGCAGACTGTGCGGGGCTATGCGTTCAACAGCCTGGGCGTGCGCGAGGGGGAGGCCACCCTGGGCGGTCGCTACATGGGCGTGGCGAGTGCGGAGTATGTGCACTGGTTCAAACCGAACTGGGGCGTGGCCGGCTTTGCCGATGTCGGCGATGCGGCCGACCAGTACGCCGATCTGGACTTTCGCCTGGGCTATGGTCTGGGCGCACGCTGGCGCAGCCCGGCCGGTCCGCTCGCGCTCGATCTCGCGTATGGCCACCACGACAGCCGCCTGCGCATCCACTTCGCGATCGGCATCGCGTTCTGAAGCGAAAAAATCCGCACCCCTGCCCTTGAAATCACCCGGGGCCGTCCCTATTATTAGCACTCGTTGGCAGTGAGTGCTAACAGTCGCGTACCGAAAGCGGGCGTGACTCTTAGTGAAAAGTCCACGACGGCGCGAGCCGTCTATGTGTCCGAAATCTGAATTCGAACCAAAAGGAGTGATTCGATGAATATTCGTCCCTTGCATGATCGCGTGATCGTCAAGCGCCTGGAAGCCGAGCGCAAGACCGCCAGCGGTATTGTGATCCCCGATTCCGCCGGTGAAAAACCCGATCAGGGCGAAGTGATTGCCGTCGGTAACGGCAAGATCCTCGACGACGGCAAGGTCCGCCCGATGGCTGTCAAGGCCGGCGACAAGGTGCTGTTCGGCAAGTACGCCGGCCAGACCGTGAAGGTCGACGGCGAAGAGCTGCTCGTCATGCGCGAAGAAGACATCATGGGTGTCATCGAAGGCTGAACGCCCGGTTGATTCAATCGGTTCAACTACGAATTCAAGGAGTTTCTGGTAATGGCTGCAAAAGAAGTCAAGTTTGGTGATTCCGCCCGCGACCGCATGGTTGCCGGTGTCAATATCCTGGCCAACGCAGTGAAGGTCACCCTCGGTCCCAAGGGTCGCAACGTGGTGCTGGAGCGCTCCTTCGGCGCCCCCACCGTGACCAAGGACGGTGTGTCGGTGGCCAAGGAAATCGAACTGAAGGACAAGTTCGAGAACATGGGCGCCCAGATGGTCAAGGAAGTCGCTTCCAAGACCTCCGACATCGCCGGTGACGGCACCACCACCGCCACCGTGCTGGCACAGTCCATCGTGCGCGAAGGCATGAAGTTCGTTGCCGCCGGCATGAACCCGATGGACCTGAAGCGCGGCATCGACAAGGCCGTGGCCGCCACCGTGGAAGAGCTGAAGAAGCTCTCCAAGCCCTGCTCGACCAGCAAGGAAATCGCCCAGGTCGGCTCCATCTCCGCCAACTCCGACGCCGACATCGGCCAGATCATTGCCGATGCAATGGATAAGGTGGGCAAGGAAGGCGTGATCACCGTCGAAGACGGCAAGAGCCTGAACAACGAACTCGACGTGGTCGAGGGCATGCAGTTCGACCGTGGCTACCTCAGCCCCTATTTCATCAACAACCCCGAGAAGCAGGTTGCCGTTCTGGAGAGCCCCTTCGTCCTGCTGTTCGACAAGAAGATCTCCAACATCCGTGACCTGCTGCCGGTGCTGGAGCAGGTGGCCAAGGCCGGCCGTCCGCTGCTGATCATCGCCGAAGATGTCGAAGGCGAAGCGCTCGCCACCCTGGTGGTGAACAACATCCGTGGCATCCTGAAGACCTGCGCCGTGAAGGCTCCGGGCTTCGGCGACCGCCGCAAGGCCATGCTGGAAGATATCGCCGTGTTGACCGGCGGTCAGGTGATTGCCGAAGAAGTCGGCCTGAGCCTGGAAAAGGCCACCCTGGACGAGCTGGGTCAGGCTGCCCGTATCGAAGTGGGCAAGGAAAACACCATCATCATCGACGGCGCAGGCGATGCAGCCCGTATCGAAGCGCGCGTCAAGCAGATCCGCGCCCAGATCGAGGAAGCCACCTCCGACTACGACCGCGAGAAGCTGCAGGAACGCGTGGCCAAGCTGGCTGGCGGCGTGGCCGTGATCAAGGTCGGTGCTGCGACCGAAGTCGAGATGAAGGAGAAGAAGGCGCGCGTGGAAGACGCCCTGCACGCCACTCGTGCTGCAGTGGAAGAGGGCATCGTCCCCGGCGGTGGCGTGGCCCTGCTGCGTGCCCGCGCCAACCTGACCAACCTGAAGGGTGACAACCACGATCAGGACGCCGGCGTGAAGATCGTGCTGCGCGCGATGGAGCAGCCGCTGCGCGAGATCGTTGCCAACGCAGGCGACGAAGCCTCGGTGGTGGTGAACAAGGTGGTCGAGGGCTCTGGCAACTACGGTTACAACGCTGCCACCGGTGAATACGGCGACATGGTCGAAATGGGCGTGCTCGATCCGACCAAGGTGACCCGCACCGCACTGCAGAACGCCGCTTCGGTGGCCAGCCTGATGCTCACCACCGACTGCATGGTCGGCGAACTGCCGGAAGACAAGCCGGCCGGCATGCCGGGCATGGGCGGCATGGGTGGTATGGGCGACATGGGCATGGGTATGTAATCCTCCCTGTCCTGGCCGGAGCCCGACACGGCTCTGGCCACGTCACCAGCA